>FWWM01011099.1_pt1 | contig 15596 bp, 11 predicted proteins | sample 2228351 | NCBI WGS metagenome assembly FWWM01 (sample SAMEA103939774, study PRJEB20133) | metagenome | reverse complement strand
TAGCTGAACCCGCTGATGACCTCCGAGTACTCGACGGTCCTGCTCGGCTGGACTGGTGCCACGGGCCGGGCGAACCACGCGCCCCGCACCGATAGCGACCCGCTGGTCCGGGTCATCACGACCCGTATCTGGGGCGGCGGGTTCGGAATCAACAGTAGATGCGCGGTCCCGTCAGTGACGCTCAGCCCCCCCGACGTCAGCAACGCGTTCTCGAAGTCTTTGAGATTGTAGTACGGTACCGCCGCGTACCCGTTGCTCGCGTGGGCGCGGCCCTCGACCGTGACCAACCATTGCGGCGATGCCGCGCCCACGACGTGCAGGAACACCGACCCTGCGCCTGGACTGTACCCGGTCAGGGTGTGCAGTTCGACCGTCTGGGTCGCCGTGATGTTCTCGGCGACCGAAAAGTACCCGTACATCGGTTACTTCCTCAGTACGTACATTACGATTCGCCATCGGGGTTTGGCCGAACCGGGCGTCGCGCCCGGTGAATAATCCGCGACCACGTGGGTCTGGGCGGTCTGGACATCGTTCAAGTTCGATGTAATCGCGATGATGTCCCCCACGCTACCGGTCTCGGCGTCCGTCGCACCAATCCAGCGCGTGACCGCGCTGGTGCGACCGACCGAGATGGTCGAGGTCGTGGACGCCCCCGCCAGGGCCTCCTTGACCGCGTACCCGCCGACCACCATATCCCCTTTCTCCAGCCGGAACAGGTCCTTGGTCTCGGCGGTGCCGATGGCCGCGGGCGAGAACTCGGCCTCTAATCGCTCCAAAAAGACTCGCATATCTAGTTCACCTTGGCGTCTGGCCGAACGGCCAGAATCTTGGGGACCAGGCGGTCCGGGACCTCGAACCGGACCCGGCGGGCCGGGCGCTCCATGAGCATCTCGATGATATGCTCCCTCATCACGCCCCCCGTATCGTCGATTACCGGGGTCGGCGTGACGTACTCCCGCACCACGCGCACCAATCGCCAGCCGTCCGCGGCCTTGCGGTCCAGGTAGACCTGCCAGGCCCGCCGAACGGCATCTCTATCCGGCTCGCGTTCCCAGGGCGTCAGGAAGTACGCCCGCAGGACCGCCTGTCCTATCTGCTCCATCGATTACCGGGCGGCTATCTCGACCACAGCGCCGCTGCGGAGCAGCAGGTCGCCGTAGTAGACCCGCGCCCTCAGCGCGACGGCGAACTGGTCATGAGGCTCCTTGGTATCGAATATCACGCCGTGAGGCATGGCGAACGCGACGGCCTCACGCTGGAACATGAAGTTCTTCTTGCCGCTCGCGCCGCTGGGCAGGTTCGTGGTCTCGTACACATCGAACTCGTAAATCCGACCCACGAACCCGCGGCCCTTGTCCTGGCTGAAGTTGCCCGTACTGGCCGCGTACAGGGAGTTCGCGTATCGTTCTATCGCGAACATATCCATCAGGGTACCAGGGGACACGACCAAGAACCGGTCGTCGTGCTTGACATTGTTATTGTCCAGGACCTCTCTGGACTCCCGGATAATCTGGTCGGTAATCGGGACGTTATCGGTGCCCTTGTTGTTCGTGGTGGAGTCCAGGGTCGCGCCGATATCGGTGTCAATCTGCTCGGCCAGGGCGCGGCCCAGTTCCTCGGAATAGTGTTGGACGACCGCGTACTTGCCCAGCAGTTCGACCGGCTCGAAGACCTTGACCGCGGCGTAGGCCCTGGTGTCCAGGTCCAGGGTCGACTCGGTCGGGTTGGGGTTGGCGAACGAGATGGTGTCTGCCCAGTCGTCGAGCGCCGGGTTGCGGACATCAGTAATCGCGTTCTTGGTGGCGGATATCGTGGCCGCCTGGGGGATGTGTACCCTGTTCCCGCCGCCCTCGAACAGGGCCTCCCAGCGCCTATCGGTCAGGTTCACCAGTACCACGTTCTTGGTCAGCGCGTCCACAATGAACGCGGACCATAGTTCTGGGACCCACTCTATGTGGGTATCTATATCTACACTTGCCATCGTTCCCTCGAACTACGGCCTGGCGACCCCGACCAGGCCGGTCACCGTAGACGCTTGGCCGCGAACGCCTTGATTTCGTTTATCCGTTCCAGCCGTTCGCGGGGGGTCATCCGCTTGATATCCTCTATCGTCAATCCGCTCGATGCGGGAGCGTTCGGCGTGTTCACATCGACCCTGACGCCGAGTTTCGCCAGGGCCGCTCGGACCCTGCTCTCTATCTCGGCCTCGATGTTGTTCGCGGGGGTCGTGCGAGCGATTTTGGTGGCCTCCAGGAACGCACCCATGAGGTCGCCCTTATCTAGCCGCTCGCGGACCGGCGCAGCGCCCTCATCGTCCAGACTTATTCCGACCGACGCGATTTCGTCGACGATGCGCCGCTTCCACTCGGTCGTGGTCGCTGTGGCCGCGACCGCCCGGTCGGCGCGAGCGAGGATGTCGGCTACCTGTTCCTCGGCCTCGCCCACTCTTATCGCCTCGCCCAGTTCCTTGATGGCGGTCGTCAGGACCCCAATCTGGGTCTTCAGTTGCTCGGTATCGAGCTTCTCTTGGACCGCTTTCTTGTACTGCTCGCGGGCCTTGTTAAGCTCCCGCTGGAGCGACTTGTACCGCTCGTCCGGGGTCTCGGTCGACTCGGACCGATTAGCATCGGGCTTGGGTTCTGTATCTGGCACGGTGGTTATCTCCTAGTACGCAAGGGTATCCCACGATACCATCAGATTAGCATAAACCGTGATTGATGTCAAGATGTTGTTCGATTTATCTTCGTGGTACTCCCGGAGCGGGGGGGCGGTTCGGCTCCGGTTCCGGCGGCCCGAACCCCGCAGTCTGGATGATGTCCATCTGCGGGGCCGGGGTACTGGTCGCGGCCAGTTTGCGCCGCTCTTGCTCGGCCTTGCGGCCCGCTGGAGTCAGCGGTCGGTAATCGTAGAACAGTACCAGGGCCTTGTCGATTTCTGGGTTCCGACGCCGTACCTGCGTCCGGAGTCGTTCGAACCGCCGCCAGATGCGCCGCCAGCTTGGCCGCCGGGCGAATATCTCCGACTCCGGCCAGCCCATCCGCCTGAGTTCGAGAATCTCATTGACAATCTGGGTAGTTCGCGCATTGGCCCCCCAGTTCAGTTCGTGCGCCCGCCAGTATTGGTCGAGCAGTTCCCTGGCGCGGTAGAACTCGGCGACAATCGCGGGCGACTCGTGGGACCGGAGCCGCTCCCGCACATACCGATAGTAAATCTCCCCGACACTGTTCCGGAACCGCTCATCCAGGTACCGGGCCATCTCCGGGATGTAGTTCCCTTCGGCATCGTAGACTTCAGGCGCTCGGACCACGGTCTCCATGTACAGGTCGAACAGGACGTCGCCATAGAACCGCTCGTGGGCTGGGTTGGACCGCTGCCGCCGTATCTCGGCCAGGACCGGCGCGTACTTGGGGTTGTTCTCAATCGCCGCGTACACCGCCCGCGTGGCCGCGGCCAACTGGGTCAGTTCATCCCGGAACCGCCGCCCCGACATCTGGCCGGTCTCGAACTGCCGGGCGATGCGCTTCTCATGCTCCACCACGACCCGCCGCCGCGCTTCGAACTCCTGCATCATCGACCGCTGGAGCGCCGAGAACTCCGACCGGGCGGCCTGTTCGGTACGGAACTGCTCGGTCAAGGCGGCCAGTTCGGGGTACTTCTTCTCGACCTGGTTCCGAACGAGGACCGGGATAGAGTCCCAGCGGGCGTTGCGATATGGGGCCATATCGGGGTCGGTCTTCTGGATGTACGAGCGAAGGGCGTCCAGATGGTCGAACGTGGTCGCCCGGCGGACGTTCAGGCCAAACAGTTCGCCCACATTGATGTCATCCAGGGGCCAGATGACCCAGAACGGGGCGATGGTGACCCATAGCCTGTTTGTGATGTCTATCATGTTCACGGTCTGGCCGCGAATCGGGTCGCCCAGATAATCCTCGCCCTGCATCAGGTCGAGGGTCATGCTGGTCAGGGGCGAACTCATGCCCCGCCAGAACCGGAACAGGCTGTTATCGAAATCGGCCCGGACCGCAGCGGCCCGGCCCTCGCTGGTCGTCAGGTTCCAGGCGAGTCGGGCCAGGGTCATGTAGACCGAGGGGAACCCGATGTACGTATCGCCGACCCGGAAGCTCATGAACTTGCGGCCTGAGCGAGGATTGAACGCGTCCCGGTTCCCGGCCAGGTACGCCAGGCTCGCCAGAGCGCCCATGCCTGCGAGCAGGGAGCCGAGCGTGGATAGCGCCAGCGCCCGCCGGGTCCCCAGTCGGAGCGGCGTCCGGACCCCCATCACCCGCACATTGACCTTGCCGGTCGAGGGGATGAACAGGTCGCCAATCAACCCGTAGCTCGCCCGCCGGAACAGGGGCGCGAAGAACAGGAAGGTCGACTCCACTAGTTGCTGGAGCGGGGTCATGGCGGTCAGGTGCGTGTTGAACGTGCCGCGAATCTTGGATAGGGATGCCACCAGTTCTCTTAGCTCGACCTCGCCGCCCCCCGAACGTACAATCTCGGTCTTGAACGCCTTGTACAGTTGCACCAACAGGAACTCGATGGTCGCGTCGAACGAGCGCTGGAACGCGGTCAGGGAGATTTTATCCGCCAGTTGGCCCAGGACTCTTCGACCGCGCCGACTCATCCCCCGCTCGACCGCGATTTTCTCGGCGGTCTCCAGGACCACCCCGGCCCCCGCGTACTCCGTTATCTCGCTCCGCCCGAAGTTCCCGCCGAGCCGGTTTATCTCCCCGACCGTATCGACCTCCAGCGCTCTCCAATCGTCGTGGAACTTGGGGTCCAGGAACGATTTCGCCAGGTGGCCCCACGCCTTCATCCACGCGGTCGGGTGTACCCAGAACGAGTTCTGGCCGACCGAGGCCAGGACTCCGAAGTCGATACCGGTCTTGAGGAACACCATGCCCCGCGCGATGGGCCGGAGGCCGCGGGCCAGCCACGCAATCCAGCCGGTCGGGTAGCGCAGGGATGGTATCTGGACGTGTTGTAGTATCTGGTCCGCCTCGGCCTGTGTGAGCAGCATATCTTCGAGCATCCGGGTACTGAAGACCTGGGAGCGGGTCTTCATGGCCCTAAGATACGCATAATCACGCTGGGCGGTCGGCAGCCGCTCTTGTGCCGCCCGAATCGCTTCATCGTACTGCCCGTTCTGTATCAGGTCCATGATTCCGGGCCACTGGTTCGCCACGTACACCAGTTCTTCGGGGTCCGGCATCCGGCCATCGCGGAGGGCCTCGGCGGCCCTGACCGCGGCCCGCAGGGCCTTGGCTGGGGTCTCGGCCCCGCCGAACTTCGGCACGATTTCCCGAATCTTGAGCGTGGCCTGCTCATACGCAATGGTATCGAGGATGGAGTACACGTAGTGGGCCAGCGATTCCGGCCCATCCTCGTACACCGTGGCATCCTGAATCGCCATCGCGATATCTTCGTGGCGGCGCGGCTGGAAGTGGGTCGCGTCGGGGTCCTGGATAATCAGGGCCGAGTCGGACTTGAGGCGGCGCAGGGTCTCGTAGTACGTGGCGTTCGGGGGGAACCCAGTACGCCGCGTCAATCGGGGCATGTACGCCTGGCCCGACTCCGACTCCCAGATTCGGACCGAGAACTTGCTTGTGATATCGACCCCCGCTCTCTTGGCCTCTTCCATAATCTCCTCGGTCCGCTGAATGATGCGATGTGGGTACAGGATGGCATCGCGGACCCGGTCGGAGGCGAACTCATAGTAATCGTCCAGCAGATTCGGCGGAATCGAGTACAGGACATCCCAGTTGTACATCATATCGTCGACCGTCTTGGTCCCGCCCGGCAGCCTGTTCGGGAAGTACCGCTTGAGTTCCGCCAGCGGCTCCCAGAGCTTCTTGACCCGGATGATGGTGTTCCCTTGGTCATCGGCAGGCCGGAAGAACGTAATCCCGCCGCCCCACAGGAACTCGTCCGGGTGTCGTTCCAATAGGACCCCCGACCGCCGGAACCGGGCCGAGACCGCGATGGCGACGTTATCGCCAATCACGCGGGCCTGGCGGCGGCATTCGGTGTACGCCCGGATTATCGCGGTGACCGGGAACAGGAACGGGGCCTGGCCGCCGCCCACGGTCGAAACGATAGGCCTGGCGAGCGCCCGGCCCAGCGCGAGCCAGCCGCCCTGCCCAGGTCGCAGGAACGCCATGCCGGTCCGAATCATGCTCCGGCAGTGGTCGACGTCAGGCCGCTTTATCCAGCCATCGATATGCGGGATAGCGGGGTCTGGCTCCCGTTCGGGGATGTCCACAATCGCCCGCTTGACCGGCGACTTGTGTACCACGGCCTTCTCGGCCAGGGCCTCGGCCACATCGTGTACCCGCTTCCCGACGAAGTCTTGGTACATATCCGGGTGCAGAATCATCGCGGACACAATCGCCTTGATTCTCGACGTTCTGGCCGCCGCGTCGAGCTTGGCGAAGTCGGACCCGAAGGCCGCGGGGGCGGTCTTGGCCGCGCTCTTGAGTATCTTCGTCAACTCGCCCGCGCTCTGAATCGTGCCGTCCAGGTGCTTCCCTTCCAGCAGTTCCTTGACCGCGGGCTGATGGAGCCAGTTACGGACGACCGGGGCGATGGCCTTGATATCGGACTGCTCCATCGACACGTTGTCCAGTTCCGACCGCACCCCGACCCGACGGCGCAGGTCGTCCCGAATCTTCCGCATGCGGGCCGCGTGGGCCTTCGCGTCGGCGGCCTGCCGAACGAGGTACGTGCCCGGCATGATTGCATCCAGCACGGTCTGAAACTCCGTATCCGCCAGGCCGCTCTGGGTGACGACGTGCCACCATTCGCGATGGGCCGTCCGCAGGTACTCTTCGATGGCCCGATGCACGGCGCGAGCATCACTGTTCGCGGCGATGAGCGCGGCCCGCGCTCTGGATGCGGTCGCGATGTCGCCGGGGTCGCCCCGCTTCTTGGCGTCGGCCAGGAACTTACCGACCGCCCGGACCTGCTTGGTCAGTTCCTCGGACAATCTGTCCAAGCGGGTCGCCAGGAGCCGGAGCGATTCCAATCGCAGGCCCCGCTCGTACAGGGCCTTGGCCTGGTCGGGCATCAGGTTCAAGCGGGCGGTCTGGAATTGAGTCAGCACGACCGCGGCCTCGGCCTCGCGACCGAACGTCCTGGTCAGTTCCTCGGCCTGGGCCGCGCCGACCACCGCGCCCTTGACCCGCCGAACGGAACCGGCCCGCTTGAGTATCTCGTTAAGACTCTGGGCGGTCGTGAGGTCGACCGCGCCGGTCGCCTGCGCGACCCTGTTCAATAGGTCCGCAATCTCTGCCGGTTCGAGACCGACCTCTTCGATGTAGGCCCGGAGCGTGACATCCCAACTCGCGTGGCCTAGCTGTTCCTGCGCCCGTACCAGGGACGGGTCCAGTTCCTTGAGGTACCAGGCGACCAGCTTACGGAGCGGGGTCTTGCCGCCGGGGGCCAACGCCTTGACCGGGATGTCCAGGTCAGGGAACGCCGATTCTAGGCTCCTGAGCGCCCTGTTGATGCCGACCCTGGTGGTATCGCGGCCCGGAATCGTCCAGGCGCGGGAGTCGTTGGTCATGTGCTTGGGGAAGAGTTGCTGCCGCTTGTCCAGGTACTCCTGCACCGCCTGTACGGCCCGCGCCTGCCGCTCCGGAATCATCCTGATGACCCGCTGGGCCTGTACACCCTGTTCCGTCTGGCCGATTATCGTGCCGCTGGTCAAGAAGTCCCGCAGTTCCTTGATGGTGAGCTTCTCGATGTCGATGGGGCGGGCACCCGTCGCCAGCGCGACCTCAATCAGGGCGCGGTCGCGGAGAGCGTCGTAGGGGGCGTACCCTTTGAGGGTCGCCGTGGGGTCGCTCGCAAAGGCCCGCAGTCGCTCCAAGGCCGTGTTGATAGCGTTCCAGCGGGAACGGGTAGTCTCGGCGGTCGATGCGGTCGAGGTACTGACTGGGGTCCCGGCTAGGACCTGCCGCCCCTCGTTCGTTATCCGGCCCACCTTATCAATCAGGCCCATGTTCAGGAGCGAGTTCTTGATGCTCCTTGCCGCGCCGCGACCGGCGTTGATGGCGGCCTGTATCTTGGATATCGATAGAGGCTCGCTCTCGGCGATACGGAGCAGGTTGATGGTCGGGTCCTCGCCATGCACAGCGCGGAGCAGAGGGCGGGTCGGGCCACGAAGCGGTTTGCCGCCCGGCCCCGCCTCGTACTCGCCCCTGATGAGCTTCCGGTACACCCGTTCCGCGTGGTCTGGGCGGCCCATCCTGAGTAGGAAGTTGTACGAGGCGATTCCTAGGCCCCTGACCCAGGCGAACAGGCGCTTCCAAATCGGCTCGTACTCAGGGAGCATACGGCGGACATCGCGCAGGCCGCGCTCGGACAGGACCTCGGCGACCCACTCTGTGAAGTTCGAGTACCGGTACGCACGGTCCAGCTCTTGCCGTTCGGCGGGGGTCAGGGCCTCGTAGGGCTTGTCCGCCAGTTCCTCGACCCGCTTCAGGAGCTTCCTGGCCTGCCGCGACTTCTGCTCGTGGTCGAACTGAAGGAATAGCTTGTATAGGTCCTGGTTCGAGACGAACCAGGTCAGGTGGTGGGATATCTCATGCAGGATGACCCGCTCAGGCTCGACGGCCTGTTCTAGAGTCCGGTAGAAGATGTTCACAATGGCGGGATTTGCCCGCGTGCCGGGGACGTAGAGTCCTTCTACGCCCTGCGGCCCTTTCCTGGAGAACGATATCGCCAGGTCGTCCAGGAGGTCGGAGGGGAGCATCTCGACGAACAATCTGGCGGCCTGGGCGGTCTGGGGGCTGATGTGGCCCCTGCGTTCCTCGATAATGATACGAGACAGGATGTTCGTCACGCCCGTGCGGACGCGCTGGGGGTCCGACGCGGCCCCCGGTACCCCAGCACCGGGACCGGGATGGGGGGCCATCTCCTGGAGCATGCCGCTGGGGTCGGACATGAACCGCATGGGCCGCCCGTCCAGCCCCTCGTATTCAATGACCGGGGCGCGGGCCGGTCGTACTGCCCGCCAGAGTCCCTCGACCGCGGTATGGGCCTGTTCGGGCACGGCGCGTCCCAGACGGCCCGCCGCCCGCCCTAGCCGCCCCCCGGCCCGCCCTAGCTGCCCCCCGGCCCGCGCCACCAGCCCGAACGGGACCCAGTTCAGGGGGTCGAACGCCACGCCGAAGAACATCTGTTCCATGAACGGGCGGCCCTCGAACTGCTCGACCAGCTTCCCCGCGATTTCCACGTTCGGACGGCGGAAGAACTGGCGGATTTCGGCCAGGGAGCGTGCGGCCCGCTCCCGTTCCTCTGGAGTCGGGGCGCGGTTGATTGGGGGCACGACTGGCGAGAAGGGCAGGGCGGCCAGCGAAGTCCGAATTGCCGCGCGCGGCGATAGCCCAGCCGCCGTGAGGCCGCTGATTCCAGCCTCTACGATGGGGAGTGTGGCCAAGTCGAGGCCGCGTAGAATCTGGCGGCCCGTCTTCAGCATCGTATCGATATCGCCGATGATGGGCAGGAACCGCTCCCACGCCGGTTCGTTCTTGGGGTCGACCAGGGCCTTGGCAACCGCCGCGAACCGGTCCTTGAACGAGCGGGGGCGGTCGTCCGGACCCGGCGGCATAGCCTGGTCCTTCAACCGCTGCTCGACCAGCAGCCGGGCGATGAGCTTCTTCTTCAGTTCCTCGACGTCGTCCCCTGGATTGGGGTTGACAACAATCGGTTCAGGCATGTATCATCCTGCTATGATTCGCCGCGTGCTTATCGCGATTGTGCTGTGCTGGGCCGTGACCACTGTGTTCCAGTTCCTACTGGCCTGGGTCGCGCTCCCCGAACTGCGCACGCTCCTGGCCTTCTCTGTGGGCGTCATCGTCGCGGTCGGCTGTCTCCACTACCGACCTAGAACACCACGTACCTGCCCGGCGCGCTCGCCGGACCCGGCATCTGGGACATAATCAGCCGCATCCACTCTTCGGGCGTCGCCCCCGGATGAGCATCCAGCCAGGCCACCATCCAGGCGGTCTGCTGAGCCGTGTTCAGGGTCTTCAGTTCATCGATGCTCGGTACACGGGCCGGGTCGATATAGCCCGTCTGGAGCCAGTTCGGCATCGCGATAGTGACCCCCAGGGTCGACTGGAGCATGTCGAACAGGCCGAACTGTTTCGCCAAGACCAGGGCGACCGGGTTCTGGAACAACTGCATCATTATCTGGATAGGGACCATCTTGGCCTGTAGTTCTAGTAGGCGGGTCTGGGCTTCCTGGTACTTGATGGCGGCCTGTTCGGCAGCGGACAGGTTCCCGGCGCTGGCCTGCTGCCGAATCTGGTACTCGTTGTAGTCCTTATCGCCCTGCGCTTTCATGAGGTCGCGTGCCTCTTTAAGCGTCACGTTCCGCAGGTTCTCGATATTGGCCGTGATGGTTTGGACCGCACTGATGTAGTTCGTCACTTCCATCGACACGCCATCGGTGGACGCGGCGAGCGTCTGTATATGACTCACATCCGGGACCACGGTCGTTGCCAGGACCGTCTCGGCGGCCTGGACCGCATCTCGTAGCGCGGTCACACTGACCCGCCCGTTCGCGTCGCTGGTCATGGCAGCGGTCAGGGCGTTCTGAACGTTCGAAAGCTGCTCACTGACCGCATGGATACCAGCCAGTTCATCCGAGATGTCGCCGACGTAGGTCAGGACTAATGTACCGTCGGGTTGCGTCACGACCCGGAACCCTTCCTCTGGCTCGGTCGGTACGGTCTCCGTTGGAGGCTCTTGCGTCGCGGTCGTACTGGACGTGGGCGACTCCCCCTGAACCATGGCCTTCTCGCTCGCGGTCGCCTGGGACTGTCCCCCATACAGGGCAAGCAGCTCCGCCATCGTGGTGAACTGGCCGGTGGTAATCAGGCCCTTATCGAAAGCTTCGGCGAGCTTCTGGCCCGCATCCGGGAGTTGGGCAATCTCGGCCCAGAACGCGGGTTCGACCTGGCCAGCCGGAGTCCCTCTGAGTTTCGCCAGTACCGTCGCCACGGTATCGACCCCGAAGACCTTGGCGGCGGCATCGTAGGGGCTGGGTACGGCGGGGGCCTGACCGGCCTTAGTACCAGCGACCCTTGGCTCGCCGCCCGCGCCTATCGTAGGACTGGCCCCGACCGCCCCGGTCTTGATTAACGTCAGGGTGTCCCCGCCAGTCTCTTTCGCAACGTCGGCCACGAACCCCCCGACCCCCTGCTGCGCACCAGTTGGGGGCGGCTTGTACGGGGTGTAGTCGACCCCCAACAGGTCCGCCAACGCCTGGTACTCCTCGACCGACTGGAAGATGGTCGGACTCGCAAGGCCGCCGACCTTCTTCCTCTTGGTCAGGTTCGACGCCTGCGTCGTCCCCGGACTCGAATCGACCTTCCCGGCCTGGGTATCGGGGAACAGGGTCGCCAGGGCCGCGTTCAGATTGTCCACGGCCTCGACCGCGGCCTTGGCCGCCGCCGACGACCCCGCCGCGATGCGCTTGATGGTCTTCTTGACCTCTTCATCGTCGACCGCGGTCGAACCAGCCGCGGTACCCAGTTCCGACGCCGCGAGGTATTTGGCCAACTGAGGATTGGGCTTCGATTGGGTTGGCTGCCGACCCGTACCCGCGCCTTCCCGATACACGAATCTAGCCACGGCGGTTCACCTTCCTGAGCGCATCAATCAAGGTCTGAGTATCGACCTGATTGATGACTTGGCGCAGGGCTTCTGGCCCGGCCCGCTTGATATAGTCCGGCAGTTCCGACCTCAATATCGCGGCCCGGTCGGGTCCATACGGGACCTGCTCCCGTACCCGTTCCAGCGCCCGATGTACCGTTCGAGCCGCCCGTTCGACGGCGAGTCGAGTGATGTCCTTCTTCATCGCTTCTTCTTGTGGACCCCCTTGATTCGGCCCTTGTTCGCCGAGGCATAGAACACACGTTCGCCCTTCTCCGGGCCGTAGTGTTCCTTCATCGCCCTGAGAATCTTCTTGCCCTTCCTGGTCAGCGGCATGGCTAGTACGCTCCTGGTGATACTGGACCCTGACCCTCGACCGTCGGCTCGACCGGGACCTGTTCGCCGGTCCCGATGAGCGACTCCAGGCCCCGCTCTCGACCCGCGACCGTCCTGGCCGCGGTCGCCGCCTGGTTCTGTATCCTCGACCTGACGGCCTCGGCGGCGGCTTCCAGGCCCGACTGCTCCCTTAGACTCTGTAGTTCCGCCAAGAACGCCTGGAGCGGGACCCCGCTCTGAATCGCCATCTCGACGATTCTTTCGGCCAGAATCCGCTGTTCCTCTTCCTCATGGCTCTCAATCGCACCTTTAAGGTACGTATCGTGGAAGGTCTCCCTGGAGATAAGACCCGCACGATACACCGCCAGGCCCGCCAGCATCCGACGGTCGTTCTCGGCTGGGTCGATGGCCTCGAACCGGACCTCGAACTGGTGGCGGCGTAGGTCGTGGGCGCGGATTGTGCGCTCCCGTTCCGCGTCCCCCAGTACCCCCAAGACGGTCATGTCGATATCGAACCGTTCGACCAAATCCGCGAGGCGGTCGAGCAGGATGGACGCGACCCGGTTCGTGGCCGCCCGAATCGGCATGAGGCCCTTGACTGATTGACCAGCCAGGAGGGCCTCGTGTATCCCGTAGTCCGCCGTTCTCTGGCCGGACAGTACTGGGGGCGCTTTCCGCTGGAGCGCTTGTTCCACCAGGCCTAGGAAATCGAGCATCTGCTGGTTCGGCGGGGCCTGTGCGAGCCACTCAATCGCTCCCTGGGGCGGTCGCTCTATGACCGCGCCCGGCCCCTTCATAAACAATCGCGCCCCCTCTTTCGCACTCATCCCCTCGACAATCAGCCGGGGGAACACGTGGAACTGGGCCGCGGCCAGCAGCGCGGTCTTGAGCAGTACATCGGCCTCAAGTTCCCCGATTATCGAGTCCAGAATCCCGACCGCCATCGACTCCGGGGCCGCATGATAATCCAGCCGCCCCAATCCACTGTACTGCCAGATGTACGGGACACACCCATACGGGTTCGGTTCCTCGATTATCCGCTCCCCGTCGGCCTCCACGATGTACCAGCCCATCCACTCCCCCGACTCATCGGGGTACCACGACCAGTACTCAATCCACTCCACGGTCCGGTTCGGGTCGTTGGCCCGCCCCCGGTCCAGGTCCCGTTTGGGGTCCGACCAGTGCGGGTAATGTTCCCACATCGATAGGGCCGAACGCCGCTGGACCTCTATCGCGTAATGACCCGGCCCCGGCGACATCAGGACTCGGCGGGGGTCGACTGGCGTCACAATGAACGGGAAGCGGCCCTGATTGTCCTTCTTCCACCTCTTCAGTTCATCGGGGTCCGCTGGTCGGCCCGCCAGTACTTCGGGCCGCACCATGAACTTGATACACGCGGCCCCCATCAAGCACAAATCGAACGGGACCTGGGCCAGGGGGTCGTACCCGTAATCATCGCCCAGATGCCTTAGAACGTAGTGCCCCCACATCTCTTGTAGGGCCGCCAGGTCCTTGGCCTTGGTCGAGGAGCCGAACGGGCGGGCGATGACCGTCGGTTCGTCAATCCGGACCTGTGCCCGGAAATCATCCACGATGACCGCGGCCCGGCTCGACTTGAACACCTCAACGTTCTCTGGGAGCGCAATCGACCCCTCGAACCGGCCCAGGTACAGGTTCTCGGCGCGGCCCATCTTGGCGTGGGCCGCCCGATAGTACGACTCCAGGTATCCCTTGATGTCCGCGAGCTTACCGGGCTTGGGCATATCGTCTGATGTAGCTATCGATTATCGGACGGGGAGTCAGGTAGCTCACCGCCCGGTCATCGTCGTCCTCACGACCGGGCCGCTTGGCCCCGAACATGGTCAGTAATCCGTAGGCCAGGGCCTTGCAGCTATGGTTGTTCCTCAACTGTTCCGGCTTCCCGTTCTTCATGGTCCACCGACCGCTGTTCGGGACCGGCGACGGACCCCCGCCCATCTCGGCGATAATCCCCCGGCATCTGGGGTGAATCCGCAGGTATGGGCGGCCCGTGGTCATATCAATCCCCAAGACCTGCATCAACTTGTCGACCTGGTCATCGACTTTCCACAACTTCGTTCGGAAGGTCAGGCCCGTATCCCTGTACCATGCCTCGACCGGAGGCTGCATGCCCATATGGGACTGGGTCCCAGCGATGTCCATGACGTGGGTACCGTCGGGCCGGACCCCGCGCCAGGCCGGTCGGAGGGTGCATTCCTGGATGACCTGTTCGTGGGTGTAATGCGATACGTAGACCTCATCCACAATCCGGACCTCGCGCCCCACAATTTGTACGAACAGGACCGCGTAGACCGAGGTCCCTGGGTCAACGAACAGATGTACGGGATAATCGGGGGCGTACTCACAATCCGAGTCCACGTGCAGGTAGACCCGGAACTGGGGCAGTACCGAGTCGGACGCGGGCATTGGGCGACCGCCGTGCCGCTCCATGAACCGCTGCTCGGACATCTGGAGCCGGAGTTGCTGAATCGCGGGGTCGTCGAACCCGCCCGGATAAATCGCCCGGTTCGCCCAGGACGGAATCGAGAACGATTTGATGTCCAGCGGGTTCCCCGATTGGCCGACCGTCCAGATTTCGGGGAACCAGCCGAGCGACGACTCGAACGAGCCGCTGAACCAGCCACAAGAACCCTGATGGTACCGGCGGGCCAATCGACCATACGCCCTGTTCCACAGTTCGACCGGCCATCGGGATACTTCGCACCCAACCACGATATCCGGCTGGTCGCGCCCGACCTTGAGCGGGTCGTAGCCCGATATCGTCTCGAACGTAATCCCGACTGTGGTCTTGGCGACTATCTTCTGGTCCTTGGCGGCGGGAATCGAGGACCGCTCGCGGTCGAAGATGCCGAGGTCCTCTAACCAGGTCCGTTCGGGTCCGATGAGGTACTCCATCTCTTTATGGGCATCCTCAAAGTCCGCGCCCACGACCCAGACCAGCACAGGCTCGAACCGCCGCTCGACCGCCATCACGGTCGCCCGACAGAGGCCGTACAAGGCCCCCATGAACGATTTCCCCGACCCCTCGCCCCCCGCGACAATCTTGATTCGGGCGGGGTCGTAGAACGGGGCGGCCTGTTCATCGGACAGAACGATGTTAAGCTGCTTCAGTACGTCGCGGGCCTTATCCTGCCAGTCCATCCTCGACCTCAGCCTCGACCGCCCGCGTCTCGATAATCGGGGCCGCCTGAACCTTGATATCGCCCTTCCATTGCAGCACGAGCCGCTGGAACGGATTATCCTGAACCTGTTCCAAGGGGACGATATCGTTGAACAGCTTAATCAAAAACTGCCGCGACCGCTGCCTATCCAGTACCGGCAGTTCGGGGTCCAGGGCGGTCAGGATTTCCTCGTGGACCAGGCGGGGGAACGCCTCGCCCAGTTCGCGAATCCCCTGGCGCTTCAAGTCCTGAAGTACCCGGACCAGTTCAATCGCGAGCTTGAGTTGTCGTTCTAGGTTCGTCGGTCGGCCCGCGCCGACCCGTCGGCCCCCAGATGGCACGATGATAGCCCCCAGGTCGTACTATTACTTCCGATTATACCAGACACCGGGA
>FWWM01011077.1_pt1 | contig 15632 bp, 15 predicted proteins | sample 2228351 | NCBI WGS metagenome assembly FWWM01 (sample SAMEA103939774, study PRJEB20133) | metagenome | reverse complement strand
CAAAGTCACGTATCAGGAGGCAAAGAAATGCAAGCGACTACGCAACAACCCACAGTTCTGTCCAAATCGGCGCTCGCAGGCGCCATCGGCGGCGTGGCTGGTGGCATCGTGTTCGGCGCCATGATGGCCATGATGGGCATGATGCCGATGATCGCCGGACTGGTCGGCAGCAGCTCGGACGTCGTCGGTTTTCTCGTCCACATGCTCATCAGCATCTTCATCGGCACAACGTTCGGGTTAATCTTCGGCGGCCGCGCGCGAACCTACGCCCAAGGACTGATCTGGGGCTTGGTATGGGGCGCGGTCTGGTGGGTGCTCGGCCCGCTGGTGATCATGCCGGCGATGATGGGCATGCCGCTGTTCATGTTCAACCAGATGACGCTCACCAGCCTGCTCGGCCACCTGATCTACGGCGGCGTGTTGGGCGTGGCGTTCGCGTGGTTCATTCAGCGGTGAAAGCCGCACGGGGCGCAAGACGCGCTACGCAATCGCCCCACTGTGCGCGCTGCGTTTTGCGTCCTGTACGTTACAACTAAGGTCATGAGTCTGGATGACGCACTGGCGGTGCGCAAGCAGGGTTACCTGTCCGAGGTCGCCATCTTCCAAGACCTCTCGCCCGATGAGATGGCCGCGCTGGCACGCGCCGCGCCGATGAAGGAGGTCGCCGCCGACACGATCTTTTACTCGCCGGACGACCCGGCCGAGGTGCTGTTCATCCTGAAGAAGGGGCGCGTCAAGCTCTACAAGCTCACGCCAGACGGCCGCGCCCTGACCATGCACATCTACGACGCCGGCTCGATCTTCGGCGAAATGTCGCTGCTCGGCCAGGGCATGCACGGCAGCTTCGCCCAGGCGCTCACGCCGTGCGTGCTGTGTCTGATGTCGCGCGACCACGTTCAGCGGCTGTTGTTTGGCGACCCGCGCATCGCCATGCGCATTGCTGAGGCGCTGGGCGAGCGGCTGACCAGCCTGGAGAACCGGCTGCTGGACTTTGCCTTCCGCCGCGTGCCGGAGCGACTGGCGCGATTGCTGCTCCAACTGGCGCAACCCCATCGCGCTTTGCTGTCGTTCACACAGCGCATGGAGGTGCGCTACACACACGAGGAACTGGCCGACATGATCGGCACGACTCGCGAAACGGTAACCAAGCTGCTCAACGAAATGCGCAGCCGTGGATTGGTCGAGCTTCGGCGCGGGCGGGTGACGTTGCTCGACATGAATGGTTTGCAGCGAGTTGCCTCGGGTGAGATGGGAGAGTTGGCTGTGGAGCCGCCCGTGTTCAACGCCCCTGTAGAATCGCCGATGTGAGACTCCTCATGCGACCGCTCTTCGTGCCCTGTCCGGGATGGGTCGCGCAATTGTCGTGCCGGCCCTGAGCGCTCCTGCTCTCGTCGGATGACACTGGCTTCGGCACCCTTGCCGGCACGCCCCCTGATACAACCCTCATGTCAGCGCTGGGGGATGTGATAGATTCCCGGCATGCACAAGCTACGAGACGTCGAGTTCCTCGCGCGCATACCCACCATCGAAGCAGAGTTCGACGTGTCGCCAGACGGCACCCGCGTCGTCTTCACGGGCAACGACACCGGCCGCTTCGAGGTCTATCTGCTCGACCTCGACACACGCGCCGTCCACCAACTGACCGACCACGGCAGAGGCGCCACCCACCCGCGCTTTTCGCCGGACGGCGAATCCGTGTTGTACGCGCAGGATCACGACGGCGACGAGTGCTGGGACTTCCACCTGATCCACCTGGCCACCGGCCGATCGCGATGCCTGCTGAAACAGAGCGCGGCCGGATATGCAACGGCGAGGTGGTCGCCCGACGGACAATCGTTGCTTATCACGACCGCGCGCGACGGGCGGTTCACACTGCACCGCTACGACCTGGAGCAAGGCAGGTTGACGCCGCTCACCGCCCATCCCTTCAACGATGGACCCGGCGTGTACTCACCCGACGGCCGGCGCATCGCGTTCGACGCGCACACCGTCGGCCAGGATCGCGGCGTCTTCGTGATGGCGCCCGATGGCTCGGATGTGCGCGCCCTGCCTCTGCCCGACGCCGCCGACCCGCACTGGTCGCCGGACGGCAGGCAGTTGCTGTTCCACGCCATGCGCGAGAGCGAAGACGTCGGCCTCTTCGACCTCACGACCGGCGAGGTGCGCTGGCTGGCCGAGAGCTGCTGGGACGAATGGGGCGTGGCCTGGTCGCCGGATGGGCAGCATGCCCTATACATCGAGAACGAGGACGGCGCGCATCGCGTGTGCGTGCTGCACGTCGCCAGCGGCGAACGGGTCGCCCGGATCGCACCGGAGGAAGGCGTCATCGAGCGGGCGCTTTTCGCGCGCGGCGGCCGGTCGGTCGTGTTCGAGTTCAGCAACCACCGCACGCCGAACAGCCTGTGGGAATATCGCCTCGACACACGCACATGCGAGCAGATCACGCCGCGCGTGGCCGAGGTGCAGGATGCGCCCTTCATCGCCCCCTACTACGTGCGCTACCCGAGCGCCGATGGGCTGACCGTGCCCGCCATTGTCTACCCTTCGCGCCAGGCCGGTCGCGAGGCCGGCGCGATCCTGCTCATCCACGGCGGGCCAACATGGGCCTTTCACAACTTCTGGCATCCGGCCGCGCAGCACTTCGCCCAGATGGGTTACACCGTCATCGGGCCGAACTATCGGGGCAGCACCGGCTATGGGCGCGCCTATCAAAACGCCAACCGCTACGACATCGGCCGGGGCGACGTGCTGGATTGCATCGCCGGCGTGGAGTGGCTGCTGCGCGAGGGCATGGCCAGCCGCCACAGGCTCGGCGTGACCGGCGCCAGCCAGGGCGGCTACATGACGATGATGTGCCTCGCCAAGCATCCCGATTACTGGGCCGCCGGGTCGTCCCTCATCGGCTTCTTCAACTACCTGACCGAGTTCCAGACCGAGCGCGACGACCTGCGCTACTGGGACCTGCAAAACATGGGGGACCCATCGAAGCCCGAGGACGCCGAGCGCTATCGCGACCGATCCCCGATCTTCTTCCTGGATCGCGTCGCTGCGCCGGTCCAACTGATTGCGGGCCGGACCGACCCACGCTGCCCGGTCGCCGAGACCGAGCAGGTGTACCACGCGCTTCGGTCGCGCGGCCTGGCAGTGGAGATGATCATCTACGAAGACGAGGGCCACGGGTTCGGCAAAGTGGAGAACCGCGTAGACGCCTATCGCCGTCGGGCGGAGTTCTTCGCCCGGCACATCGGCTGAAGCGCCACGCATATCGGGCCATGACACAGCACCCTCACCTCCGGGTTATCTTGAATTGCGACTGCGGGGAAGGCATGGCCGACGACGCCACCATCCTCTCGCACGTCACCGCGGCGAACATCGCCTGCGGCGGACACGCCGGCGACGCCGAGACCATGCGCGCCGCGTTGCGGCTGTGCAAACGATTCGGCGTGAGTGCCGGCGCGCACCCGTCCTACCCCGACCGCGCTCACTTCGGGCGGCGCGCCCTGCAGATGGCGCCCGACGAGATTACGGCCTGCGTGCGCGAACAAGTGCAGGCCCTGGCCGAGATCGCCTCCGCAGAAGGCGTGACGCTCACACACGCCAAGCCGCATGGAGCGCTCTACAACCAGGCTGCTGCGCACCGCGACATCGCCGACGCCATCGTGCGCGCCATCGTCGAGCACGATCCACACCTGGCGCTGATCGGCCGAGCCGGATCGGCGCTCATCGAGGCGGGGGAGGCCGCCGGGCTCTACGTGCTGCGCGAAGCATTCGCCGACCGCACCTACGAACGTGACGGCTCGCTGCGCGAGCGCGGCCTGCCCGAGGCGCTCATCGAGGACCACGTGCGCTGTCTGGCGCAGGCCGAGGACATCGTCCTGCGCGGGCTGGTGATGACGCACGACGGCGTGCTCATCACCCTGCGCGCCGATACGATCGGCATCCACAGCGACACGCCGGGCGCAGCCGAGCGCGCGGCCTTCCTGCGGCGCGGGCTGACTCAGGCCGGCGTCGAGTTGATCGGCGTGCGATGATGCCCTGGCGCATCTGCCCGATGGGCGAGGCAGCCCTGCTGGTCGAGTGCACGCTGGACGACGTCGTCGCCGCCAACGCACGCGCCCTGGCGCTGGCCGATGCCTTGCCGGCCGAATGGCAGCCTACGCCGGCTATTCGCTCAGTGCTGATTCGGTTCGACCCACTGCGCCATCCGGCCGCCGAGGTAGAAGCCCGCATCCGTCAGTCGCTCATCGCCACCTCGCCGGACGAAGCACCCCGCGGCCGGCTGGTGACCATCCCCGTGCGTTACGGCGGCGAGGCCGGCCCCGACCTGACAGAGGCAGCCCGCGCGCTCGACCTCACCCCCGACGCGCTGGTAGAGGCCCACACATCGCGAGCCTGGCGGGTGTTGATGATCGGCTTTGCGCCGGGCTTTCCTTACATCGGCCCTCTGCCGGCATCGCTTACGCTGCCGCGGCGCGCTACGCCGCGCGCTGCTGTGCCGGCTGGGTCGGTCGCCATTGCCGCCGGCATGACCGGCATCTACCCAGCGCAGCTTCCAGGCGGCTGGCACCTGATCGGCCGGACCGACGCCGTGCTCTTCGACCCGGCGCGAGAGCCGCCGACGTTGCTACAGCCCGGTGACCACGTGCAGTTCGTGGCGACCTGACGACCGGGTTACTCCGATGCAACGACGGCTCGACGAGCCCACGACAGGACGAATGTTGCGCGTCATCGCCCCCGGCCCGCTATGCACCGTGCAAGATCTCGGACGCTCCGGCTACCAGCGCTTCGGCGTGCCGATCGGCGGTGCGATGGACCGGGTCGCGTGCACGATCGCCAACCGGCTGGTCGGCAACGCCCCCTCCGCAGCGTGTCTGGAGATCACCGCCGGCGGCGCGGCTTTCGAGGTGCTCGAACCGTGCGTGATCGCCGTGACCGGCGCAGATCTCGGTCCGACGCTCAACGGACGGCTGCTGCCGATGTGGATCAGCACCTTCATCCGCCGCGGCCAGCACATCGCCTTCGAGGGTCGCCGCAGCGGCGCGCGCGCCTACCTCGCCCTGGCCGGCGGGGTGGATGTGCCACGCGTGCTCGGCTCATGCAGCACCTACCTGCCCGGCCGATTCGGCGGCTGGGACGGCCGCGCACTGCAGACGGATGACGTGCTTCGGCCGACGCAGCCAACGCGCGACCTGGCACGCCTCGCCGGGCGCGTCTGGCCGGTGGCCGTGGACTACGCTCCCCTCATTCGCATCCTGCCATTTTGCAGCCCGGTCGGCCCGCGCGACCTGACCGATCCGCCCTGGCGCGTCGGCGCAGCGTCCAACCGGATCGGCCTGCGGTTGGAGGGCCCGACGCTGCATGTCGAACGCGCGGGCGACACGGCGTCGTTCGGCGTGTTCCCGGGCGTGATCCAGCTCCCACCCGACGGCCAACCGATCCTGCTGCTAGCCGACGCGCAACCCACCGGCGGCTACCCCGTCGTCGCGATCGTGATCCAGGCCGACCTGCACCGCGCGGCACAACTGCTGCCCGGCGACGCGGTGCGCTTCACCTGGACAACGCCCGAGGAGGCGGTGAGCGCCTGGCAGGCGCTGTGTGCCCTGCTCGACTCGCCCATCGCGACGGACGACGGCACCGAGCTGGCCGCCGCGGCGGAGGGCTGATACCATCATACGCATGGGAGACGGACGACTGCTCGAAGGGCATGCAGCACTGGTCACCGGTGCCGGGCGCGGGATCGGCCGTGCGATTGCGCTGATGCTGGCTCGCGAGGGCTGCGACGTGGCGCTCATCGCGCGGCGCGCCGACGCACTGCGCCAGACGCAGGCGCTGTGCGAAGCGCACGACGTGCGCGCGTTGCCGCTGGCGATGGATTTGAGCGACGCCTCGTTGATCGGCCCGGCCGTGGATGCCTGCCGCGAGACGTTCGGCGGATTGAACATACTGGTCAACAACGCCGGCACGCACCAGTTCGCCTCCGCCGTATCAGCCGACCTGGCGGTGTGGGATCACATGCTGGACGTCAACCTGAGGTCGGTGATGCACGCAACGCGGTGTGCGCTGCCGCACATCGTCGCCGGCGCACAAGCGGGCCGGCGCGGCGCGGTCATCTTCATCTCGTCACTGGGCGGCAAATTCACCGCGCCGACCAACGCCGGCTACGCCGCCACCAAACACGCGCTCACCGGCTTCGGCGGGAGCGTGTTCGAGGACGTGCGCGATTTCGGGGTGAAGGTGTGCGTCATCTACCCGGGTTGGACGAACACCGGCCTGCTCGCCGATTGGTTGCGCCCCGAGGAAGTCATCCAACCAGAGGACGTGGCCGAGGCTATGCGCTTCGTCATCGCCTCGGCGCCCACCGTATGCCCCACCGAGATCGTCTTGCAGACGCAGTCCTCACGGGCGGCGCGCCTCTTCTCGACAACCTGAGCGACCTGTCGCAAAATCCTCCGCGCGCGGCACACCGCGCGGAGGTAAAGCGCCTGAGCATCTTCATCATCGCCAATCCCATCTCCGGCAACGGCGCAACCGGCCTGCGCTGGAGCGGCATCGCTGCCCGACTGCAAGCCGAGGGAGTGCAGTTCGAGGCGCGCCTCACCGCGGCGCCCGGACATGCCACCGAGCTGGCGTTGGAAGCGGCGCAACAGGGCTATGCGCAGGTGATCTGCGCCGGCGGCGACGGCACCCTCAACGAGGTCGTCAACGGGTTGATGCTCGTCGAGCCGGAACGCCGTCCCGCGCTGGGCCTGATCCCCAGCGGCACCGGAACCGACTTCGCGCGCGGGCTGGGCTGGCCGCAGACGCTGGACGGCATCCTGGATGCGGTCAGGCATGGTGTGGCGCAGCCCATTGACGTAGGCGCGGCCTCGTTCCACCGCGCTGGTCGGGCGATGACGCGCTACTTCATCAACGTGGCCGGGGCCGGCTTCGATGGCGATGTGTCCGACCTGGTGAACCGCGAAGGCAAACGGGGAGGTTCACTGGCCTACTTCCTCACCGTCTTTCGCGTGCTGGCCGGCTACGAGAACAAACACGCGCGCGTGACGCTGATCGCGCCGGACCATAGCGAACGCGTCCTGGAGGGGTATTACAACCTGATCGCGGTGAGCAACGGCCGATACTTTGGCGGGGGGATGTGCATCAGCCCGAACAGCCACGTGGGCGACGGCTGCTTCGAGGCCATCGTGATCGAAGCGATGAGCCGCGCCGAATTTGCGCTGAACTTCCCACGGGTCTATCGCGGCGCGCACCTGTCGCACCCAAAGGTCAGCGAGCATCGCGTCGTCGGCGTCCGCGTCGAACTCATCGGCGCAGGCCAGCACATGTTCGTGGAGGCCGAGGGCGAACTGTTCGGCGAAGCGCCGGCAACCTTTCACGTCTTGCCGGGCGCGCTCAGGCTGATCGCCCCGCCGGGCTTGCTACAATCGCGGCGATGACCGACGCCATTGCCATCCTTGACTTCGGCTCCCAGTATTCTCAGCTCATCGCCCGCCGCGTCCGCGAAGCGCACGTGTACTGCGAGCTATTCCCCTGGGACGCGCCGCCCGAGAAGGTGATGGCGCTGCAGCCGCGCGGCTTCATCCTGTCCGGCGGGCCGAACAGCGTGTACGACGCCGGCGCGCCGACGTTGCCCGACTACGTGCTGGCCAGTGGCCGGCCGGTGCTGGGCATCTGCTATGGGATGCAACTGCTGGCACATGCGCTCGGTGGGCGGGTGGCCGCGTCGGCGCACCGCGAGTATGGGGATGCGAAACTGGAGATCCGGGCCTGCGACTTCTGGCCGGGCGTGATCTCCGGCCTGCAATCGCCGATCTCGGTCTGGATGAGCCACGGCGATCGCATCGAGGCGCTACCGCCCGGATTCGAAGTCATCGCGACGACGGCCAACTCGCCCATCGCCGGCATGGCCAATTGCGCCCGCCGGCTCTATGCCATCCAGTTCCACCCGGAGGTGAACCACACACAGCACGGCCGCGAGATCGTAGCCCACTTCGTGCATGCGCTATGTGGCTGCCGTGCATCCTGGACGCCGGCCAACATCATCGAGGAGAGCGTGCAGAGGATCCGCGCTCAGGTGGGCGACCGGCCGGTGATCTGTGGGCTATCCGGCGGAGTGGACTCTTCGGTTGCGGCGGCGCTGGTGCACAAGGCGGTGGGCGATCAACTGACGTGCGTGTTCGTGAACACCGGCCTGCTGCGCCGGGGCGAGCCGGAGCAAGTGGTCGAGACTTTCGAGCGCGAGCAGGGCATGCGGCTGATTGCGGTGGACGCCAGCGAGGAATTCCTGGAGGCTCTGGGTGGCGTGAGCGACCCCGAAGAGAAGCGCCGGCGCATCGGTGAGAAGTTCATCCGCGTGTTCGAGGCCGTCGTCCGTGACCGGTGGGGCGTCGAGCACCGGTCAGCTTTCCGCAACGCTCGGCCGTTGCTCTGCCAGGGCACGCTGTATCCCGACGTGATCGAGAGCCGCGGGCCGGAGCGCCAGGCGGCGGCGAAGATCAAGACGCACCACAACGTCGGCGGGCTGCCGAAGGACATGCAGTTCGAACTGCTGGAGCCGCTGCGCTACCTGTTCAAGGACGAGGTGCGCGCCATCGGCACGGCGCTGGGGCTGCCGGACGAAATCGTGTGGCGCCAACCCTTCCCCGGCCCGGGACTAGCTGTGCGCATCCTCGGCAAAGTGACCTGGGAGCGCCTGGAGCGCCTGCGCGCCGCCGATGTCATCTTGCAGGAGGAGCTGCAGCGCGCCAATTTGATGCGCGCCACGTCACAGGCGTTCGCTGTGCTGCTGCCCGTGCGCACCGTGGGCGTGATGGGCGACGGTCGCACCTACAGCGAGGTGATCGCCATCCGCGCGGTGACCACCGACGATTTCATGACGGCCGACTGGGCGCGCATTCCCTTCGATGTGCTGGCGCGCATCAGCAGTCGAATCGTGAACGAGGTGCCCGGCGTCAACCGCGTTGCCTACGACATCACCACCAAACCACCGGCGACCATCGAATGGGAATGAGCCTGTCCTTTGCCCAAAAAGCCGGCGGCCGACGGTGGGATAAAACCATTTTCATCTCCGCGCGTATATTTCGGGAGGCAGCGCTGCATGTTCGGGAGCGCACGACAACGATTCATGCAGACGCTCGAAGGAGCATAGCTTATGGACTTTGGAGCAACGATCTCCCGTGCGTTCAACATCGTGTTGAAGCACCGGGCACTGTGGATCCTAGGCTTTCTGGCCTCGCTGGCCGGCGGCGCCAGCGGCAGCACGAACGCTCTCAACACCCCCAGCGGGACATTCAGTCCGGTCGGACCTTCGGGTGAGATTTCGCCCGAGGTGGAGCGTTTCTTCGATCAACTCAGCAGGGAGCCCGGCCTGCTCGTCGCCGGGTTCGGCGGCCTGGTGTGCGTGCTGCTGTTGATCAGCCTGGTGCTGTGGATCGTGAGCATCATCGCTCACGGTGGGTTAATCGGCGGCGTGCGACAGATCGAGGACGAAGGCAGCACCTCGTTTGGCCAGGCATGGTCGGTCGGCGTGAGCAAATTCTGGCCGCTGTTCGGCCTGAGCCTGCTGCTGGCCTTGCCGGCGCTGGTGCTAGTGTTGCTGTTCTTGCTGTTGTTCGCCGGCACACTCGTCCCCATCATCGCAGCAACCGCCTCGGGCGACGAGAGCGCCCAGGCGGCCGCGGCCGGCGGGGCGTTCTTGTTAATATGCGGCGGCTTCTCGCTGCTCTGCATCGGCCTGGTCTACCTCATCATCGCAGCTGCCCTGCAGACGTTTGGCGAGCGCGCTATCGTGCTGGAGAACAAAGGGGTGATCGAGGCGATCGGCCGGGGGTGGGAGGTGTTCCGCAGCAACCTCGGCAACATCATCCTCCTGGCCCTGTTGCTGTTCGTGATCAGCATCGTGGTCGGTTTCGTCGTGGCCATCGTGGCCGGCCTGCTGTTCGCCCCTACCCTGATCACCGCCATTCTCGGGGCCGGCACGGAGGGCGGCATTGGGACAGGCACGATCATCCTCGGCGTGCTGACGTTTCTGGTCGTGGTCATCATCAGCGCCATCATCAATGCGATCTTCACGGCGTTCGGCTCGACCGTATGGACGTTGGCCTACCGGCAGTTCACCGGCGCGAGCAGCGTGATCGCCGAGCCTGCACCCCCCGCGCCGCTGCCGACGGCGTGATGGCTCGAGCCGTTCAGGCTCCATCAATGTCAGAGGCCGACGGGCCGGGCATGCTGCCGATCGCCGATCGGCCCAGCCCCAACGCGTCGGCCACGCGGTTGGCGTAGTTGAACCAGCCGGCAATCATGGTGATCTGCAGGATGGCGCGGTCGTCGAAGCCGGCGTCGCGCAACGCGCGCACGTCTTGCTCCGTCATGCGATACGAATGCCTCGTCATCTTCACGACGAAGTCGAGCATGGCGCGGTCCTGAGCGCTCACGTTCGCCCTGGTGTAATCCGTCCGCAACGCGGCGGCGAGTTCGTCGTCGAGGGATTCCCGACGCAGGAACTCGACATGGCTCTCCGTTCAGTAGAAGCAGCGGTTCTGCGCGCTGACGACGGCGGCGATCATCTCCTGTTGCCGGCGAGTCAGCGGCAGATCGGGCTGATACAACACGCCGAGCGCCGAGCCGATGTGCAACATGGCCTGGGGAATCAAGCTGTGCGCGGCGATGATGCTGTCTTCCGTGCCGTCGGGATTGACGAGCGCCGGCACGGCGTCCCGGTAGCTCGCGGGATAGAGCGCGTAGATCCGCTCGTAGATCTCGCGTAGCTCAGGGTCGGCGGCGTCGCGCGGGATGGTTTCGATCCACGGCATGCCCAGATTGTGGAATACGATGCCCGGCCACGCAAACAGGACCACCACGGCGCACCCTTGCGGGTAACATTGGCCCCATCGCGATCGAACCGATCGGAAGGAGCAAAGACGAATGACCAACCGGCCAGACAACCTCAACGATGCCGGCCAGACGGAAGTCGCCACGCTCGGCGGCGGGTGCTTCTGGTGCCTGGAGGCGGTCTACGAACAATTGAACGGCGTGCTGCGCGTCGAGTCCGGTTATTCGGGCGGGCACGTGGCGAACCCAACCTACGCGCAGGTGTGCGAAGGCACGACCGGCCATGCCGAGGTCGTGCAGATCACGTTCGATCCCGGCGTCGTGTCATTTCGCGAACTGCTGGAGGTGTTCTTCGTCATCCACGACCCGACCACGCTGAACCGGCAGGGCGCGGACGTGGGCACGCAGTATCGCTCGGTCATCTTCTATCACACACCCGAGCAGCGCGAGATTGCCAGGCAGGTGATCGCCGAAGTCGCGGCAGCCGGGATCTGGGACGATCCGATCGTGACCGAGGTGACACCGTTCGAGGTGTTCTACAAGGCCGAGGCGTATCACCAGGGCTACTACCGAAACAACCCGCTGCAAGGGTACTGCCGCGTCGTCATCGCGCCGAAGGTAAGCAAGTTTCGCAAGCGGTTCGTGGACAAGCTGAAGCAACAGCCGGCCTGACGCAGAGCCGGGGCTTCATGGAGCGAGATTCTGGAGCCCGGCTCGCGCCTCGCCCGCTTCGGCCGCCAGACCCAATTGCTCGCTCAGTGCCAATGCCTTCGCCCATGCGTCGTGCTCGGCGGCATCGCCGGCGGCCCGGCGACATCGCGCCAGCGCCAACCATGCGTGCGCCTCGGCGTAGCGGTCGGACGCCTGCCGCGCGCTGCTGATCGCCTCGTCGAGCAAACGCGCGGCTTGCGCGAACTCGCCACGCGCCTGTGCGACGCTGCCCAGCGTGGTCAGGGCATAGGAGCGGTGAGACTCCTCTTCCTCGCGCAGCGAACGATGGGCAAATCGCTCGGCATCATCCAACATGTCCAGCCGCAGGCACGCCTCGGCAGCGGCAGCAGCCAGCCCGGCGACGAGGAAGGCGTGTCGCATCCCCTCGGCCGATTCGAGCGATTCCCGCGCCAGCGCCAGGGCATCGGCATATCTGCCGGCCACGATGTAGGCCGACGACAGGTTGAGCGCGTCGTAGAGGGCGTTGACCGGCTCGCCGACGCTGCGCGCGTAGTCGAGCGACTGCGTGAGGTTGGCGATGGCGCGCTCGGCGTCTCCCATCCGCATGAACAGGTGGCCGAGGTTGGCTTGCACCGTCGCACGCACAGCCTGACCATCGCGCAGCTCCGCCGCAACGGCCAGCGCGGCCTCGTACTGTCGGAGCGCCTCGGCATAGTTGCCCGCTTCCTCCTCAACCAGGCCGCGAAAGTTGAACGCCTGGCTGGACGCCTTCAGAGCCTCTTCGCGCGCCTGGTCGAGGTCGCGCAACCGCGACGCGTACACATAGCCGATCTTGGCATGTAGCCGCTGAGCCTGGCGCAGGCCGGCGTCGTGCAGGGCCTGCAGACCCTCGCGGTAACGCGCCAGGGCCTGCTCGATACGTCCCTGCATCAGCAACGCGTCGCCCAGCACCTGGCGCGCCAGCGGCGTCAACACGTCCCTCGCAGGCCAGGTAAGGGCGGACAGCTCCGCCTCGGCCTCGTCGGCATCGCCCAGGCGCACAGCCAGCTCGGAGCGAATGAGCGCCAGCACACGACGATCTTCCGAGTCCGGTAGGTCGCTCTGACGAACCACGCGAAAGGTCTCGTAGGCGGCCGGTCCATGCCCTTTGTTCATCTCTGCGTCGCGATGGTTGAACCACAGCCAGACCGCCAGGGCGGGCTGGCCGGCCTGGACGTAGTGGTAGGCCGCCGCCGTGTATTCGCCGCGTGCCTCGCGCACCGCTGCGGCGTGCAGGTGCAGCGCCGGCAACGCGTCGGGGGTGATGCGCGCCCGAACGAAGTCGCGCACTTGCGAAGCGACGCTCACACCGCCCCGGCCATCCACCTGTGCCAGGTCGGCGTGCAGCAGGCGGTCCAGCATGACGGCGTGTTTCTGCCAGGCATCCAGCGGCGCAGGGGAACGAAACACGGCTAGCGCCATCAACAGCGCGCGCTCGTCGTCGTTCAGGCGCTTCCACACGCGGGCAAACAGCGCCTGTGCGGAGCGCTCTCCGCTCAACTGACGCGCCACGGCCTCCGCCGGCTCGCCTTCGCGCATCAGCAACGCGCTGAGCTTGATGAGTATGGGGTGCCCGCGCGCCGCAGCATGCACCATTGCCGCTTCTGCTTCGCTCACCGCCACAGCCTCGAGCGCCAGAAGCTGTTGTGTCTCGGGCAGCGACAGGCCGCTCAGCACAAAGTGCTGCTCGGCGTCGAACAAGGGTTGCTGGCTGAGCGACAGCACCGGCGCCACGTGGGTGAGCGCTTCCAGGAACTGGATTACCTGGGCATGCGCGCGGATCTCCGGCCTCAGCTGGTCGCTATCGTCCACACAGATCAGGATGGGTGGTCCGGCCAGTCCGCTCAGGTCATGGCGCACTAGGCCGAGGATGCGCTCGGCGTTGATCACACCATGGTCGGCGGCCAACTGGCGCCAGACGTTGGACGCGCCCAGGCTGCGCAAGAAGTAGCCGATCGAGAAGGCCAGGGCGCTCAGCGAATCGTTCAGCCCGGGCCGCACGGTAAACCAGAACGTGCGCTCCCGTCCCCACTGCTCGGCGATCGCGGCCCCGAGCGTGGTCTTGCCTATGCCGCTTCGGCCGGTGAGCGCGATGCTATGTCGTTGTGCGATGAGGTTCAGGCAGGTCGCGATGATGGCTTGCCGCCCGACAATATGTCGCACGCGGGGTTGTTCGGCCCGCAGCGGCGGCACGACCATCTGGTTGAGGGCGATGGCGAGTGCCTCGATGGCCGCGCTGCGGTGGCGGTAGTAGGTCGCCTCCGACATGCCGAGCTGACGGGCCACGCCGGTGTTGTTCAGGCTTGCTTTGCGTTGGAAGAAAGAGGCGTTCAACACGCGCACGTGCGCCTCGCTCAAGGCCGCGGCTGCGCGCTGCAAGGCTTCGCGCAAAGCGCGCCCGAGGTCGGCCGGCGTCGCGGCATCGCCGTTCGGAAAGTGATCGAGCACAGCGCCGATGAAGTAGGGGGCAGCCAGCGGCGAGTGCCTGCCCAGCCAGGTCACGTCTTTCCACCGCTCGAGCGCCTGCTCAACAGCCTGCACGAACGCATCACCAGACTTGTCACGCTTCACCACGCACTCCATTCTAGAGGGTGCACGAGAGCACGAGCGCGATATTTGATAGTCAGGTTGCTCGTTTACACATATCATCGGCCTGCGATGAAGACGATACGAGCGATCATCGCGCTGGCCGTCGGTGTGACCGGCTTGTGCGGCGCATCGGCGCATCCCGCCGCAGCCGAAAAGCGGGCCGGCTCAGCCGCCATTCCCAACGCCTGCATCACCAAGACGCGCATCCTGCCGCGCACGCCCGGATGGGCATTCGTCCTGAACTTCGAGAAATTCGGCGCGGAGAACGCGCCCATTGCCTGTCTGATGCTATATCGCGTGGTCTATGCGCCCACCGACTTCATCGAAGTGCCGTGTAAGACGGTGGGCGTGGGCAATCAGGTGACCTTCCGCGATGGTCAGGCGAGTTTCGACGGCGGCTACATCTTCTGCAGCGTGAACATCAAGCAGCAACTCGCTGCGCTGGACCCGCCCGCCATTGTGTCCGATGTGCAGTCCTACCCTTATTTCACCATCGTCGCCGTCGGCGCATTCTCGAATACGCTGTCTGCCGACCCACAGAACAACCCGATCGGCTACTATCAGCCGGCGACGACGACGGTTCCAGGCCTGGGCCTGTATGTGCCGCTGCTGGCCAACTCACGCCAGGTGCGCTCGGAGTTCAACGGCGTGGCCAACATCAGCGTGAACAACGCGTTGCAGGCCGACAAGCCCTACACTTTCACGGTCGAGCATGACGGCGGGCCGGCGATCTATACCGCCACGCACTACCTCGACGATGCCATCCTGGGGACATTTGGCCCGCGCGAGCCGGTGCAGTTCTACACCAACGGTGGGGCGTTCTGGATCGGCGTCAACCCACGCGATCTGACGCTGACGTTCACCGGCACGCTTGATGAGGTGATCTTCGATCCACCAGACGGCGGGCGTCCTCCCACCTTTCAAAACACACCGCAAATCGCATTCGCCCCGCTGGTCCTGAAATGAAGATCAAGCTTCGCGCGGCGAATCGGTCATTCGCGCCTGAGAGTCCTTGCGCGAAATGTGAGAGTCCCGCCGGCACGCGCGTCCTAATATGCAGCCGGCACGTCACAGGGGGGCGTGCCTGACCAGTTGATTCGCCGGAGAGATTATGATGCGTCAACACCTATTACACCGAATCAGCCCAACTGTAGGCTTACTGCTCGTCGTCACTTCGCTCGCGGGAACATCGGCGCCGGCTACGGCAGCGCCTCCACGCGACACCGCTGCCGTTGATACTGCCGCCAACACGCTGTATCTATCTGGCTCGGGCTATCTCAACGTGCCCAACGCGCTGGCGCTCAACCCGAGTGGCGGGCTGACCGTCGAAGCGTGGGTGCGCCGGATTGACACCTCAATAGCCTGCCAGACCATCGTCGGCAAGGGCTATCAGACTGGTTTCTGGCTCGGCATCTGCAACAACCGGCTGCGCTTTTACAGCAATGGGACCGGCTCGTCGTTCGATGGCAACTACACCTTCCAGGCCGGGGAGTGGACGCACG
>FWWM01005280.1_pt1 | contig 15636 bp, 18 predicted proteins | sample 2228351 | NCBI WGS metagenome assembly FWWM01 (sample SAMEA103939774, study PRJEB20133) | metagenome | reverse complement strand
AGCCAATCTCGTGAATCGGGTTGCGAATCGTGGTCAGCGGTGGGTCCACCAGCCCCGCAATCGGGATGTCGTCAAAGCCTGTGATGGAAATCTCATGCGGCACGCTGACCCCCTGCTCGCGGCACGCTTCGATGGCGCCGAGCGCAATCAGATCGTTGGCGCACACCACGGCGGTGGGGCGTTTGGGCAACTGCAACAGCGCGCGCATCGCCTCGTAGCCCCCCTCACGGTGATAGCTATTACCCAGAATCCACTCTTCCCGAACAGGGATTCCATGCGCCTGGAGCGTCTCGCGGAACGCCGCTTCCCGCTGAAGCGCGCTGGTTTGCACCTCCGGACCGCGTAGAAAGCCTATCTCCCTGTGCCCCTGCTGGATGAGCCATTCCACAACCTCTCGAATCCCCTGCTGACTGTCGGAATCCACGCAGTAGAACCCCATCGATTCGGGAAACACACTCCCGACCACGACACAGGGCAACGGGGTATGTTGATGCCATTCCAGCAGTGGGCTGCCAATCAGGGGGACCAGCAACACCGCGCCGTCTATCGTGCCGTCGTCAATCTGCGCCCAGAGCGTGCGTGGGTCTATCTCCGTGAGCGAGATAATCTTCAGGTGGTAGCCCTGCGCTCCCAGCACATCCACCAGCCCGTCCATCACACCTGTCGCGTAGATGTTGCGCGTGAAGACGGTGTGGGCTGGCTCCATGATGACCCCAATCGTATGAGTCTGGCGTGCGACAAGGCTGCGTGCGATTCGGTTCGGGCGGTAGCCAAGTCGCCGCGCCACACTTAACACCATCTCCACTGTTTCGGGAGTGTGCAGCTCGGTCTTCCCGCTCAGAATGTTGGAGGCGGTACCGATGGAAACCCCCGCTTCCTTTGCCACCAGCGCCAGCGTCGGACGCGACCGACGGTGTTCGCTAATCATCGGCATAATTATACTATGGTGCAGGGCGTGAATCGCCTTTGAGCGCCAGAATCAGCGCCTGCGTGCCCAGTCGCTCCTGCCCCTGACGCTCCAGAATTTGATAGAGTTGATGCACCAGCGCCGTGCCCAGCAGGGGAATGTGCTGGCTGCCTGCCTCTTCCAGCAGAATCCGCAGGTCTTTCTGGAGCAGTTTGACCATAAAGCCGGGCTGAAAATCGCCCTGCGCAATGCGCTTTCCCAGATTCTCCATCGCCCATGACCCCGCCGCGCCAGAGCCAAGCACCTCCACGGTCTGCATGAGATCCAATCCCACCTGCTCCGCGAACAGCAGCGACTCGGCGACCGCGAGCATCCCGACCGCCACCGCAATCTGATTGGCTAACTTCATCAGCTGTCCCTGCCCGCTTTCGCCCACATGCACAATTTTTTTGCCCATCGCCTGAAAAACTGGGAGAACACGCTGGAACGCCTCTGCGTCGCCGCCAACCATGATGGTCAAAGTGCCCGACTCGGCGCCCCACTGCCCGCCTGTAACGGGCGCGTCGAGAAAAGTCACCCCTCGCTCTCTGGCAAACGCCGCCAGCTCGCGGGTCAGGCGCGGCGAGGTGGTGCCCATGTCAATCGCAATCGTGTTCGGCGCCATCGCGGGGAGAGCGGGCGCCTCGCCTGTCAGCCACACGGTGCGCACGGTCTCGTCGTCGGGCAGGCATGTAATCACGACCTCACAGCGTGAAGCGAGCTCGGCAGGCGTTTTCGCTTCCTGTGCGCCCGCTGCCACCAGCGCCTCAATCGGAGGGCGACTGCGACTGTGAACCCACAGGGGAAACCCAGCCTCCAGCAGATGACGCGCCATCGGGCGCCCCATAATCCCCAGACCGATAAAACCGACCCTCGGCTTGCTTCCCTGCATAAGCCCGAAATTTTCCCCCAAAAACCCCAAATTCCCGCCGAATTGTTTCTGGAACTGGCAGGATTCTGGAGAGGGCTGATGTATAATAGAGGTGTGAATTTGAAGCGCTTCAAGCGACGGGAGGCTGTTCTCCCTCGCCTTGGGCGCGAAGGAGGACTGCTATGCGACGGGGCTTCACATTGATTGAGCTATTGGTGGTCATTGCGATTATCGCCATTCTGGCAGCGATTCTGTTCCCTGTGTTTGCGCAGGCGCGCGAGAAGGCGCGTCAAACGACATGTACCAGCAACCACAAGCAGATGGGGTTGGCAACGCGGATGTACCTCACGGACTATGACGAGATGTGGTTCACTCCCTGGTTTGACTACCCACCTCTGGGCAACGGGCACTGGTTCTTCCGCATTTCTCCGTATATCAAGTCGGGCACACGCGATGACTGGAGCAGCTACACCGATCAGGCGAAGGGCGGCGAGATTCGAATCTGTCCCTCGGGTGTGGCGCGCGCCTTCAACTATAGCATGAACGGGCACTTCTCGCTGGTTATCTGGGACAGCGGGTGCCCCTACGGGCCAGGGCGCTGCTATATCGCCGACTCGGATGCGATTCTGACCCATCCTGCTGAGACGATCGTCTTTGGTGATGCGACCCAGATTGAAGGCTGGGACTGGGCGTCTTCGGCGAACTTCTGCTGGTGGCCCTCACAAGCCACCTGCTGGGATGGCGGGCGCTTCCCGCAGGGCGACAATGACCCCCTGTGGAACATCGTGGATCGGGATGTGCCTCGCTCGGTCTGGGACCCCAACAATAACTGGAACCCGAATCTGGGCTATGGTCAGGTACGCTATCGCCATCAGCGGATGGCGGTGTTCACCTTTGCCGACGGGCATGCCAAAGCGATTCGCCGCGGACTGGTGAAGGTGCCCTGGAACTGGTCGCTGACCGCCCAGCATGAGAACGACTGGTCACGCTAAGGAGGCTCTTGATGAAGCAGGAGATACCGACGCCAATTGCGATAGGGCTGATTGTGGTGGTGCTGGCGGTGCTTGGGTTTTTCGTGTACCGCTGGGTGAACGCCCCTGCCCCGACGATTAGCGAGAGCGAGATTCCGCGATTCGGTGCGGGTCCTGGGGCGCCGCCCCCTACCCCCGCCCCAGCGCCCTCGGCACCACAGGGTCCCCACGCCTCACCCTATCGTCCGCCTGCGGGCTACGGTGCGCCTGCAGGGCGTTAGGACTGGCTCCTCATCTCAGCAAGCGTACGGCGCACGGTCGGCACATCGATCGTGCGCCACACGCCGTCCTGATAGAGAATCATCCCCTCCACCATCGTGAGGGCAACATCGCTGCTGTGCGCTGCCAACACCAGCCCTGCGTAGGGGTCGGGCGTGTTGGCGAACGCCAGACGGTGGGTGCGCACGACGGTGATATCGGCGCGCTTTCCTGCATCCAGCGAACCCACCTGGGTGTCGATTCCAAACGCTCGCGCCGCCTCTAAGGTCACCATCGCCACCCAATCTTTCCATGTAGGCTGGGCGCTGATGCTGAAGGCACGCTGGGCAAGCGCCCCGAAGCGCACCTCTTCCCAGAGGTCCAGAGTGCCTGCGCTGACCACGCTATCAGTACCCACCACAATCGGGATGCCCAGGCGGCGCATGGCGGCAATCGGCGCGACGCCTGTGAGCAACCGGGCGTTGGAGCGCGGGCAGTGCGCCACCTGCGTGCGCGTTTGCGCCAGCGCCTGCATTTCGCGCGGCTCCACTTTCACGCAGTGAACCAGCTGCGTGTCGGCGCCCATGACCCCTGCCTGATGGAGATATTCCAGAGGCTGGATGCGCGGATGTAAATAGGGGATGCCGCGCTGGCGAAACATTTCCGCGAACGAGCCAGAGCCAGAGCGCGTTAGCGCCACTTCCTCCGAAGACTCCGCGGCGTGCATGCTGATGGGGAGATTCTCCGTCCGTGCAAAGGCGACCACTGCCTTGAGCAAGCTATCCCGCACGGTATAGACGGCGTGGGGCGAGACGCCCAGTTGCACGCGCTCTGCAGCTTCGTAGCGCTGAAGGGTTTGCCGATACGCCTCCAGTTTTACCTGCAACTGCTGGAGTAAGGTCGCGTCATCGGGCTGCGGCTCAATCCCGAAAATCTCCTGATAGACACGCCCGCGCACGCCCGTCTGGGCGAGCGCCTGCACGCTGACGCCCTTGTCGGTGTTATCAGAAACGAAAGTAATCCCGCTGGCGAGGCATTCCGCCACACCCAGCAATGCCGAAGGGAGCCAGAACTCTTCAGGAAGCTTCGCCTTGAGCGCCACCAGCCCCCGAATCCAGTCAAAAAACGGCACTTTATCGTTCTCCCCGCGCAAGGCGGTGTATTCCAGATGGCAGTGCCCGTTAATCAGCCCTGGCAGGATAATGGCGTCGCCGAAGTCCAGTATGCCGTTGCCCGTGTTGGCGGTTCGAGGGCGCACCTCCACAATCTGCCCGTTTTCCACCACCACCTCGCCGTCGGCGAGCGGCTCCTGACTGATGGGCAAAATCCAGTTCGCACGCAGAATCAGAGGGGTGTGTTCCATGCCCGCCACATCTGCTCTAAAGTGATGTTTTTGACATGCAGGTCGGCAAACAGACAGCTGTAGCGGTAGTCGGGGTCTGGGGGGTAATCGGGCGCGAAGAAGCGCTTGCTGCCGTGCCACTTGCCCGTGCCATCAAAGAGCATGTTGGTCTCCGCGGGAAACTGCATCCCCCCGATAATCATCTGGCGAAAGGCGATTTCTGTGCGGAAGAGGTAGCTGGTGCCATATTGCTCGTAGAGCGACGGGCGTGCGGGGAAAGCTTCACCTGTGAAATCCTGCACCTCCATGCCGGTATCGGAGGGACAGCGCCAGATTTCGCGACTTTTCTGATAGGGCTGAAGCACTTCGTGGAGCAACGGCAGGTAGGGAATCCACTGCTGCCATTCGGGATGCTCCCACCAGATTTGCGGGGTGTATTTGTCAGTGGGGTCTACCGCCAGCGGGTAGCGGTCGCCGTGGTCCATCCCATACATTTCGATGGACATCCCGATCTGGCGCAAGTTGGAGATGCATGCCGACTGGCGTGCTTTGGCGCGTGCCCGCGAGAACACAGGAAACAGCAGCGCCGCCAGCACCGCGATAATCGCAATCACGACCAGCAGTTCTATCAGGGTAAAACCCACGCGCCTCATAGTGGTTTCTACGATAGTGTACCCGAAACGGTTCCTTCATAAGCAATCGCGAAAGCGGGAAATCAACAGCAGGCAGGGTAAAATTGTAGCGAGCCCTGAAGGGAGAGATTTTCTCCCATGAGTTTCAACGCACATAAGGAGGGTCAGGTTATGCGGCGACTTGTTTGGTTCGCTGTGGCAATGGCGCTGACAGGTGCGTTTGCGGTAGCGCAGTCGTTCACGATGCAGGGCGCGTGGGGATTTGGAACCTCCGGTCCTGCCGACTCGGATCAACCGAACGCCTTCTTCGCGTTCCAGGTGAACCAGTTCACCTATGGGGAGCGTTCTCACCAGTGGGGCTGGTTCGGCTTGACGACCCGACAGGATAACCAGTATGTTCAGGTGACGATGACCCGCCTTGAAGAGCTCACCATCGATACCGGGAATCACACAGCGACCTTCAGCGGTTCGGGTTATTACTTTGTCCGCAGCCGTTCGGGCTTTGAGCGCGTGCGTGGTACCGTTGTGGTGAGCGTCGCAGACAACCGCGCTGGGAACGGCGAGGGTGATCCCGACACGCTGGAGGTAACCTTCTATGATTCTGAGGGCAACGCTGTGTTTACTTACTCCGGTGAAGTGAAACGCGGCGACATCCGGGTGTTCTCTTACTCGCGTTCGCGATAGCAATTCCCATAGCCCCCTTCCTAACGAGGGAAGGGGGCTTCGGTAAGTATATGCCGCAACGGATTCTGGTCAAAGTCGTCCCTCGCGCCTCACGAAACGAGTTGTTGCCTCAACCTGATGGGAGTTATGTGGCGCGTGTTACGGCGCCTCCTGTGGAGGGCGAGGCGAACCGTGCTGTGATTCGCTTGTTAGCGGAACACTTTGGCGTGGCTCCCTCGCGTGTTCGGCTTGTGTCGGGTACAACCCATCGTCAGAAGGTGTTTGAAATCGGCTGACCTCCTCACGCTCCATCAGGTACAATTCCCCCCGCAAACAAGGAGGCGAGTCGATGGCGCAACGCACGGCAGGCAAGGTTCACTGGTCGCTCTGGCTGTTCGCAGTGGTCGGGATCGCGTTTATCGTGATGGCGGTCGCCCCCCTCGTTTCAGCGGCACGGAAACCGCCCTATGAGCGGGTGGGCGACGAATTTATTCGTGCGCTGGCGCGGAATCAGTTCGAAGAAGCCCGAAAACTGACCGACTTCTCTGCCCTGCCCGAAGAGCGCAGGGATTTCAAAAAGAAGTGGGAAGAGCGGATGATTATCTGGGGCGAGATAGAAGGCGTAGAACTTATCGACAGTGTGCCAGCCCCTGCCGATTTGCAGCACCCCAGAGCCGCCGAGGGCTATCGGCTGGAGTATCACCTGAAAGGCTATCTAACGGTGGGCACGGCGTTTGTGTATGTTGTGCCCAGCGACGGCGACTGGAAAGTGGTGGATTACGAGTTTCGTTAGCGGAGCGGGATGAGCAGCGCGTCGGCACCCGTTTCGCTCAGCGCGAATTCTGCTTCCGATTCATTCACAGGTTCCCATTCGAGAACAACGCCCACCCGCCGCGCTCGCGCCTCAGGCACCAGCACCGCTCGCAGGTCGCTATCGTTGGGCGCGAGCATCACCTCGAAAGCGTCGTGTGTGCGCCAGAGCGAGAGTACCCGCAGAGGTTCCACGCTCGCATAAAAGCCCAGCGCCCCCACCTGCCCTTCCTGTCGGGCAAGTTCCAGCGCCTCCAGCGCGCCGCTGAGCGCACTTTCTGCGATTGGCTCCGAGAGGTTCAAAAAGTAATAATCCACCCGCTCACGCCCTATGGCGCAGAGGGTCTCTATCAAATGCGCCTGTAGGGAGTAGCCCGCCAGCGAATAGGTCGCCACCCGCAGCAGGTGAGGTGGCGCCACAATGGCAACCTGAAGCGTGCTGGGGTGCTGGCGAAGCAGCTGCCCCCAGAGCGCCGGGCTGGGCGTGATGTCCAGCACTTCGTAAGGCGATTCCAGCAGGCGTGCAAAGACTGCCTCTGCCTCTTCCTGCGCCGAGCGCTCCGTATGGCGGAGTGTGCCCCGCGCCCACAGAGGATAGACATAGCGGTTAGTGCGTCCCAGCAGTCGCTTTTTCATGGCGGAGTTGGTTTCGCAGGGCAAACAGGCTCAGGCTTTTCAGGGGGTTCTGGGGGTCATAATCGCCCGCGATGATGCTCAGGGTCTGCTCGGCTTGCTGAGCGTGGGCGCGGCTCCCTGTGAGGTGGCTCCATGCGAGCAACGCCTGCGCCACCAGCACATTATCGGCAGGGAGTTCTTCGTCCCGGCAAACGCGCACGGGCGCGAGACCCCAGCCGCCCCATTCGCGTGTATGCGGGCTGTCGTAGTAGCCTCCCGCCGGGTCTTTATAGGCGTCCAGTAGTGCCACCAGCTGCCGGAGCCACCGCCTTCGGGAGGGGTCGGGCTGAAGTCGTTCAACAGCGCAACCTGCCTGCAGGGTGAGCGCCAGATCACGGAGCCATTCTGCGGTCTGGCGTTGGGAGGTGTGGTAGAGGTGTCCTTCCACAGTGCGCATTGCACGCAGGGTCTCTATTGTGCTTTGCGCCGCCTCGCGTGCCCATCGGCTCAGGGAGGCAGAGTCGCCGAAGTGGGTGGCATACTCCACCAGCGCCAGCACCGCAAGGGCGTTATTTTCCGTGACGAAAGTGCGATCGACTTTGAGGGCTTGGGGTTCCTGCGCCAGCGCACGCACCACGCTCGGCGGCTGGGTCGTATTCGAAAATCCTGCAGGGCGTTCGCTCCAGAAGAGCGTGCGCATGCTGGCAGCCAGTTCGTGAGCGACTAAAGCCAGCTCGGGGTCATACTGGCTGGCGCGGGTGTAGAGTCGGAGCAGGCGCGCGTGTTCCATCAGGCGCTTGCCCCCGATGGGCTTCTGCTCATAGTCCAATCCTTCTGCCAGCGCGAAAAAGCCGCCCTCGCCCGGGTCCCAGAGCGGGCTGGCACGCAGAGCGTGGAGCGTTTCTATCAGTCGGGAGCGTGCGGCGGCGTCGGATTCTGCGCGGCTGAGCAGCCATTCCAGCACATTCAGCAGCTGAGGTTGACCTCCGAGCCACGCTTCGGGTGTGGTGGGGAGGGGGGGTATTTCTGGCTCGGCAAGAGCGCCATGGTCCACCGAGAAGGAGGCTCGGATCCAGCGTTGTTCCCACGCGCGTGCGAGAGTCTCAGCAGTCAGGCGTACCTCTTCGGGGCGCGTGCGGTAGTTTTTGCTGGTTTCTTCCAGCACGCGCATCAGCTCGGCGCGAGTTTCGGGCGCGAGGGCGGCTATCGGTTTGCCGTCGGGCGTGAAAATCGCAATTAATGGGTAGCGCATCGGCAGGTTGAACAGTTCCGCCACTTGCTGGAGGTAGCGGGCGCGTTTGGGCGCGGCGTCGGCGTCTACCTTCACAGGAATGAACTCGCGATTGAGCAAATCGGCAACGCCCGAATCCTGAAACAGCTCGCGTCCGAGCCGTTTCGCGCGCCCTGACCAGTAGGCGCCCACCTCCACAAACACGAGCCGATCCAGTTTTTGGGCTTCGGCAAAGGTTTCAGCGCGCCATTCACGCCAGTTGACGAGCTGATACTGGCAGGCGTGCAGGTAGGCTTCGGTGCAGCGGCTGAGCGCGTTCGGGTGTTGCATCCGCTCCAGCATGCGCAAGCCCATGCCGAGCCACGCCATCAGCACCATCAGGAGCGAGACTCCGCTCAGCACCGCGAACCGCGGCGCGTACCGCTCCACAACTTCTTGCATAATAAACGCCGCGTTTATTATACCAGCCGATTGCGTCCATAGCCAACACAGCGTTTCATATGCCGATTGCGCCCACGGGGTACACTCTTATCGATGCTGGAAGTGGTGCTGGCGGGGATTGGCGCAGGTGTGGGCGTGCTGTTGCTGGGCAACTATCTGGTGGTGCGGGCGAGTTTGAGCCCCCCACGCACGCCGTTTTTCCTGACCCCGCGCGATTTGGGGCTGCCGTTCCAGCATGTGGCGTTCCCCTCGCGGGATGGCGTGCGCCTGCAGGGATGGTGGATTCCCGCCCCCAAACCGATTGGCGTTGCCATCCTGTGCCACGGCTACCTGATGAATCGGTGCGAGCCGTTGCCCGTGGCGAAGGCGCTGTGGGAGGTGGGGTTCCACTGCCTCGTGTTCGATTTTCGCGCGTCGGGCAAGAGCGAGGGCAAAATCACCACGATTGGCGACTTAGAGCGTTTAGATGTGCTGTCGGCGGTGGACCTTGCGGAGTGCACGGCGCCGGGTTTGCCGATTGTGGTGTATGGCGCGTCGATGGGTGCCGCCGCAGCGTTGCTGGCAGCCGCGGAAGACACACGAATCCGCGCCGTTGTCGCCGACTCCGCCTACGCACGGCTCAGCGACGCCATAGAAGACTGGTGGCGCGGCAGTCTGGGCAACGGCGCGGCGCTGTTGCTGAAGCCCTCGCAGTGGATTGGCACGCTACTGACCCGACGCTCGCCCCAACAGGTCGCCCCCGAAGAGGTGGTGGCACAAATCGCGCCGCGCCCTCTGCTGATTATTCACGGCACGCACGACCGGCTCATCACCCCGCGCCACGCCCAGCGGCTCTTTGAGCGCGCAGGCGAACCGAAACGGCTCTGGTGGGCAGAAGGCTGTGAGCATGTGCAGGCACGCTTCGAGCGCCCCGACGAGTTTTACCCCCTCGTGGTGGGCTTTATGCTGAACGCCATCAAAACGGAGGCGCAGGCGTAAACAGCAGGGTTTTCGCCCCCTTGCGCGAAACTCTCTATGCGATGACACGGAAGGTCGCACTCATGATAACGATGCTCACCATCAGCACGGCTCTGGCACAAGGAGGGCACCCACGCCCCGATTTCGAACGCACCGAGTGGATCAACCTGAACGGTCTCTGGGAGTTCCAGTTTGACCCCAACAACCGGGGGCTTGCCGAGAACTGGCAGACTCTGGAGAAGCCCTACGCGCTCACGATCCGCGTGCCCTACGGCTGGGAAAGCAAGCTCAGCGGCGTGGAGCGCAAAGACTATAAGGGCGTCGCATGGTATCGCCGCGAGTTCAGCCTGCCCGAAAACTGGAACGGCAAGCGCGTCTGGCTCTGCTTCGGCGCGGTAGACCACAAGGCAGAAGTGTGGGTCAATGGGCAATCAGTCGGGACGCACGAGGGGGGCTACTCGGAGTTTCGCTTTGACATCACGCCGTATGTGCGCTTCGGACGCCCCAACACCCTCGTGGTGCGTGTGGAAGACTTCACCGACCCCGAAACCCCGCTCGGCAAGCAGATTCCCAGCTGGTACACCAGCACGAGCGGCATCTGGCAAACCGTGTGGCTGGAAGCCACAGGCGAGGCATGGATTGAGGGCTGCCGGATCATCCCTCAGGCAGATTCCAGCGGCGTGCCCACAGGGGTGATGGAGTTCAATCTCACCGTAAGACCCCTGCCCCGCGAGCCGCTGGTGGTGGAAGTCCGCTCGCGCAACCGCAAGTTCCCCACCGTTCACGAAGTTGTGCCCGAAGCGGGGCGTTCCGCAGTGGAATTGACTTTTTCGCTAACGGTACCCAAACCCCAGTTCTGGACGCCTGACACGCCCACGCTTTATCCTTATGAGATTCGCCTGCTCTCCGCCGACCGCAAGTGGGTCTATGACCGCGTGCTGGGCTACTTTGGCATCCGCACGGTGCGCTGGGGCGCGTACAACAATAGCCCGTTCACCTATGTGCTGCTGAATGGCAAGCCCATCTATCTGCGGGCGGTGCTGGATCAGTCTTTCAACCCCGACGGCATCTACACCGCGCCTGACGATGCGTTTCTCAAGCGCGATGTGGAACTGGCGAAGCAGGCGGGCTTTAACATGCTCCGCATCCATATCAAGGCAGACGAGCCGCGCAAACTCTACTGGGCAGACAAACTCGGCATGCTGGTGCAGGCGGACATCCCATGCTTCTATCAGCCCTCCGAACGCGCCCGCAGCCTCTTTGAAAAAACCCTGCGCGACCAGGTTCGGCGCGACTTCAACCACCCCAGCATTATCATCTGGACAATTTTCAACGAAGAGTGGGGTATCGGACGAATCGACAACACACCGCGTGAGCATCGCGTGGACTGGGTGCTGCAGATGGTGCGCCTCGCCCGCGAGTTAGACCCCACCCGCCTCGTGCAGGACAACACGGGCTGGGCGCATCTGGAAACCGACCTCAACTCGTTCCACTGGTATGGGCGCAATGTAGACCTCTTCCGCCAGATGTATCAGACGGTCAACCAGATCGATGTGGGTCCGGGCAAGGCGTGGAATTACATCGACGGGCGCGCGAGTCGGGGTGAGCCGTTCATCAACAACGAATACAGCTACCTCGCGGCGAACGATGGCGACGGCGACTGGTCATGGGGCAACCTGTTCGCCACGAACGCCCTGCGTAGCCTTGACAAACTCGTGGGCTACTGCTACACCGAGCTGACCGATGTTGAATGGGAGCATAACGGCGTCTATAACTACGACCGCTCCCCCAAAGAGTTCGGCTACGACTTCTGGGCGAAAGGGATGTCGGTGCGCGATGTGTTCGCCGAGGACTTTCTGGTGCTGGATGTGCCCGCCATCAAGCGCGCCCAGCCGGGCGAGACAGTGCAGGTTCCCATCCTGTTCAGCCACTACTCTGGCAAGTGGAGCGACAAACCGCTCCGCCTCTACTACAAGCTGGACTGGATTGACACGCTGGGCAAGCGCCACTGGGGCAAGCCACAGAGCATTCTCATCAGGGGTGGTGTGCCTCCTTATCGCCTCATGGGACTAACGGTTGCAGAACTGACCTTACCTGATGAGCCGTGCCTCGCCACGATGGTCGCATGGATTGAAGACCCACAGGAGAACCGCATCCACATTAACTACACGCAGTGGGCGGTGGGGCTGGAGAATCTGCCGATGCAGGTGCGTGTGGGGCGGCGGTGGGTGTTGCGCTTTGACCCCACGCAGTACGAGCGGAGCGAGTTCAGCGAGCTGAGCGCGCCGCCCACGCCTATCAAAGACAAACACTACGGGCGCGGGCACGGTTTCGTGGAGTATCGCATCCCCCTGCCTGACGAGGTGGATGTGAGCCGCCTCAAACGCATCACCCTGCGCGTGGAAATCGCCGCCAAAGCGGGACGCGAGAAGGTGGACTGGGCGCAACGGGTTCACCCCGAAGACTATCCGCAAACCGACGGCAAGAAGTTCCCCTCGCGCGTGCTGGTGGAGATTGCGGGCGTGCGGGCAGGCGCGTGGGACTTGCCCGACGACCCTGCCGACGCGCGGGGCGTGCTGTCGCACTGGGCTGGGGTTGAACGCGGCTCCTACGGCTACCTGATGGAGGCGAGCATCTCCGTAGACCCCCTTGTGCAGGCGGAGCTGGCAAAGGAGCGAGCGATTCGCGTGCGGTTGATTGTGCCCCCAGACAAAGCGGGCGGGCTGGCGCTCTACGGCGCCACGATGGGCTGCTACCCCTTGCCGCCAACGGTAATTGTGGAGTAAGGGGGTGTTTGATCGAGCCTGTGCAGGTAGCGCGTAATCCAGCACGAGCTGGCGGGGTCTATTGCCTGCGCCAGCCGAAACTCCCAGTCCAGAGGCGACGACTTTGTCAAGAGCGTCGCCAGCCACGCAAAAGGACGACCCACAACCACACCGACGCACCTGAGCCAGCCCATTCTTAGCTCACCTTGCCCTTATGCAATCTGTTTCAAAAGCGAGTCCCGTGTGTGCCGATACCGTGCCTGCTACCTGTCTCCAGACACGCTCCTGACTGGCTTTGCGACGCAGCTGGCGCGCCCAGCGCGTACTGGCGGTTTTCGGCTTACGGTGAGCCCATGCGCCAATCACGCCTGACGCATGCCATCCTGCCACTATCTGCTGCCCCGCAGGCGACCCAATCGGCACGATGGTCACGCGCACCTGCTGTCCCTCGGGCAGGTCTAAGGGTTGATTCAGCACAAGGTGTTGCCCTTCGTAGCGCGCTTCCACGATGGCAGCCATCTTTGTCTCCCTGTCTGTATGATACCCCTAAATGGGAATGCACTTAGCCGGTCGCTCCAGAGTCGCACAAACAGCTCCTCTACTCACCCCTCTGATACAGCCGCCACACCCAGTATCCAGCACCTACACCAGCAAGAAACAGACAAACGGGCAAGCAAAACACTGAGTGCGCTGCGACTTTGCCCTTGCCCAATACACCTGTTCGCCCATAGGCGACCTCGACATACCCCTGATCGTCCCCTTTCTGGAAGATAGTACACCGCTTGCCATGGAGGCAATTCATGCGGGAGTTGTTGCCACTGCAGCCGGTGGTCAGCAAATAGAGCAGGGCGTTGACCGATTTCGCGCAGGGGATATCGGGGAGGGGCACCGTTTGCGTTTGCGTCCGCAGAGGACTTTTTTGAGGAGGGGTTCGAGAAGGGCACACTCTTTGTCGGTCAGATTGCTGGGATAAGCTGTTCGCTGGCTCATAGTGGAACGAAGTATACCCAACCCAGCTTCCTAGATTGCCTCTTACAAAATAGAGTATATCCTTTCCTCAGTTAATCCGACCTCTTGAAGCATGCGAGAAGCCACACTATCTCGTTGGCATACAATCCCATACAGTATGTGATGCGTCCCAACCCAGCGTTCAGGAGACTGGGCAGCTTGAGCAAGGGCGATGCGCGTAGCATCACGAGCTTGTATTGACAAGGTAGGGTTATTGTGCACTAAATCTGATGGCATCAGAGACAGATGCTGTCTAATACGCATTCGCAAACTCTCAATGTCGATTCCAAGATCTTCCATCACTTGCGCAACAACACCCTGTCGCTGGCTAAGAATTGCGAGGAGTAAATGTTCGGGCTGTATTTCAGAGTGCTTATATGTTTGAGCAAGACGGGCTGCGTCGTAATATACCTTTCTTGCGACCTCGCTCATCCGATGCCAGCTGACACCACCCACGTAAGCCACGAGACGGGATAGAGCGGACTCGACGAAAAGCATCACCGAGTCGATCCAACCGCGTAGTAAATCTAACATTGTGAATATACCTCCAGTCACCACACCAATCTATCAAATAGCCACGGATAAGTCTCATATGCTGCATCTCCAAGATCAGTGATACTGATGTCAGTTCCTGTTACCCAGCTGGCAAAATGTGCTATAATAGGTTTGCCCGTTTTCGTCTCTACGATTGTATCGACTGCTCGCCCCACGCCATAGGAAGTAACAGCACATATAGTGACTAATATACCACCGACAACAGGTCTTCGAATAGTGGGTGGGTACTTTGGGAATCCGCGAACGGGTGGTTTCTCGTAATCCTTTGGCATCCACCTGAAGTCACCAGGCTCAGTTCCCCAAGGCATGGAAGGGTTTTCGATAACCCACCTCATACTGGGCGTTAGGGGTTGCTTTCCACTCGGATCCACTAGCTGCACAGGCTCATTCCCACAATACCCATACCCATTCAGCGTTAGGGGCTGGTAGATAGACCCCAACCACGGATCTACCTGCAAAAACCGCCCTACCGCAGGGTCGTACCAACGAACCCCAACCTTCTGCAATCCCCCTGTAAACGGCTCGTTCCGATAACCCCACGCCCCATTCCAGTCGTAGGTCTCGCGGGTGCCGTTTATCAGGTCGCCAAACGCATCCGTGAGAGGCGCAGGCGAGTACGCACCACTGGCAGTGGACTTCGCGGCTAAGTCCCCACGCCAGCTCCAGTGCTTGTACTCGGTTCCCGCGTTGCTCACCTGCTGGTACATCGCTGCACCGTAGCCGTAGTATACCCACTCCCCATTCACACGCTCGGCAATCAAGATGTCGCTTGTCTCCAGACACACTCCTGACACGACGGCATTCAAAGATTCTTTGGATACGGCTGAAGGGTCTGCAAACCGCTCACACACCGATAGTGGCGCACATTAAAAGTACAAAGAACCCCCTGACGCGCAACACAGACACTCCCAATAACTGCGTCAATAATACTCAACCGACATCTCAGGTAGTTCATCATCCAGCACATACTTCATCGCGCTCGCTGACTGGCTTTGCGACGCAGCTGGCGTGCCCAGCGCGTACTGGTGCTTTTCGGCTTACGGTGAGCCCAGGCGCCAATCACGCCCGATGCGCGCCATGCTGCCACGATCTGCTGCCCCGCAGGCGACCCAATCGGCTCGATGGTCACGCGCACTCGCTGTCCATCGGGCAGGTCTAAGGGGTGATCCAGCACAAGGTGTTGCCCCTCGTACCGCGCTTCTACGATTGTAACCATCTCTGTCTCCCTGTCTGTATGATACCTCAGAGGGCGGCGGCGCCTCTATAAGCCATCTCATCGGGAAAACAGTTCCACCCGCTTAAATTCAGTCAGGCGTGCGGCATAAAGCGGCGCCGTCTGCAGGTCCTCGCGTTCCAGGTCGGGATAGTCGCGCAGGCGGTCTTTGGGGGTCATCCCCCTAGCGAGCCATTCCAGCACGGTCGCCACAGGATATCGCAGCCCACGGATAACGGGCTTGCCGTGGCAGATGTTCGGGGCGCGCGTGGTTCGGCTCAGTAGCTCGCTTGTTTCCCTCGGAAACAGGATACCCCTATCTCCGTTGTCGCAGACCGATGTACGCTGTTAGATCGTT
>FWWM01011074.1_pt1 | contig 15641 bp, 13 predicted proteins | sample 2228351 | NCBI WGS metagenome assembly FWWM01 (sample SAMEA103939774, study PRJEB20133) | metagenome | reverse complement strand
GTTGATACCGGGTAGAGTTTCGAGAATTTCTTTGACGATAGGACTTTCTTCAACTTTGAACTTTTCGCTGACGTATGAAAGGAAAAGTCCGAAAGCAAACCCAAGTGTTCCCATCAAAGCAGCCGAATAGAGAATAACCTCCATCACGTACACCTCTCTTTTATTTAAAATCTAAATTTTAACCCGAAATCAATGTAAGGCTCAATCTTTCCATTGGTTATACCAATTCCACCAGCTTCTATAAATATATACGAACTCAAGTCCTTTGCATAATCGTTCCATCCGACTCCAAATCCTCCAAGTGGTTGATTACTACCGTATCTGTAGAGCAGTTTAACAATTCCAAAGACTTTTGCATTGGCACTTGATTGAAAATTGAGCGAACCGTATGCGTAGTTAACACCTAAACCCAAGTTGAGTTTTGTTGTGGTGTAGAGCATACTAATCTCGAAGGAAACAAAGTTTTGAGCACTAAAAACAGCGTAAGTATTCTGAGAAAGCGATATAATAGCAAGAGCAAGTAAGATAAACGTAGCAATCTTTTTCATGTCTTTCTCACCTCCGTTTTCATTTTACCATTTTTTTAATCAAATTCAACACTGAAAAGAAGAAAAATAGTGATATAATTTATTTAGCACAACTGATAGGAAAGGAGAATTTACAATGAACGATGCTGTTAAAATCCACGAAGAACTTAGAGGAAAATACCAAATCAGCCTACCTATCGAAGTTACCGAAGAAAACCTAAAATTTCTCTACACCCCAGGAGTTGCGCAAGTTTCTAAGCTTTGTGCTCAAAACCAGCAAGATACTTTTAAATACACTCGAAGATGGAACAGTATAGCTGTTGTAAGTGATGGTAGCGCTGTCTTAGGACTTGGAAACATAGGTCCATACGGTGCACTCCCAGTTATGGAAGGAAAGGCGATGCTTTTTAAAGCCTTTGGAGACCTCGATGCAATAGCACTTTGTATTCACACGCAGGAAGTTGATGAGATAGTCAAATTTGTAAAGAATATAGAACCAACGTTTGGTGGTATAAATTTGGAAGATATATCAGCTCCGAGATGTTTTGAAGTTTTGGAAAAACTAAACGAGATAATGGAAATTCCCGTCTTTCACGATGACCAACAAGGTACAGCCGTTGTAGTTTTGGCAGGACTACTGAATGCTTTGAAAGTCGTTGAAAAAAGAATAGAAGATGTTAAAATCGTTGTCAACGGCATCGGTGCTGCCGGGTATAATATAGTCAAGTTTTTGTTACAGCTTGGAGCGAAAAATATTATTGCTTGTGATAGATATGGTCGAATTACAAAAGAAAATGCTCTTCACAAATATCATAAAGAGATAGCCATTTTAACAAATCATTCTAATATTTCTGAAGACTTACATTCAGCTTTGAAAGATGCGGACGTCTTTATTGGAGTTTCAAAAGGAGATATATTAAGTGGTGAAGATATCCGTTCGATGGCAAACAATTCGATTGTTTTTGCACTTGCTAACCCAACACCTGAGATAAAACCTGAAATTGCGTATGAGAATGGTGCTTTCATTGTGGCTACTGGCAGGTCCGATTATCCAAACCAGGTGAACAATTTACTTGCTTTCCCAGGAATAATGAAGGGAGCTGTTGAAAAGCAAAAGAAAATCACAACTGAGATGTTACTTAAGGCAGTATATGCTCTTTCAAAAAGCTGTGAACCAGATAGGTACAATATCTTACCGAAAGCTACAGACAGAAACGCACACAAAAATGTGTATAAAGCAGTAATAGAGTAAAAAGTAACGAAAAATCGTTTTCTTTTTCGCTATCGTGTGATATAATACTTTTTGGTGAAAGTTTTAACTAATTTACTGCCACATTTTTGAAGACGGAGGTGTTTTAGGATGTACTCAGAAATTATTGATATCAGGGCACGTGAAGTTCTTGATTCCCGCGGAAATCCTACGGTAGAAGTTGAAGTTTATCTCGATGACGGTTCTATGGGTTCAGCTATTGTACCATCTGGTGCATCAACTGGAAAATTTGAAGCACTTGAGCTTAGAGATGGCGACAAGAAAAGATACCAAGGAAAAGGTGTTCTCAAAGCTGTTGAGCACATTCACGAAGTTATTACTCCAAGGCTAGTTGGTTTGAACGCTTTCGACCAAGCATACATTGACCAAGTAATGCTCGAACTCGATGGTACAGAAAACAAATCAAAGCTTGGTGCAAATGCGATTCTTGGTGTTTCGATGGCAGTTGCAAGAGCGGCAGCGAATTCACTTGGTCTTCCACTTTACAAGTATCTTGGCGGCGCAAATGCAAAGGTTTTACCAGTTCCGCTAATGAATGTTATAAACGGTGGAGCTCACGCTGACAACAGTTTAGATATCCAAGAATTTATGTTAGTTCCAGCAGGGGCACCAAGCTTCAGAGAAGCTCTAAGGTACGGTGCGGAAGTTTTCCACACACTCAAAAAAATATTGAAAGACGCAGGTCACGTTACAGCTGTTGGAGACGAAGGTGGCTTTGCACCAAATCTTTCTTCAAACGAAGAAGCAATAAGGGTTCTTATCGAAGCAATTGAAAAAGCTGGTTACAAACCTGGAGAAGATGTATACCTTGCAATCGATGCAGCTGCAAGTGAATTCTACAATGAAGAAACAGGAAAATACACAGTCGATGGAAAAGAACTTACAACTGAAGAATTAGTTGACTGGTGGACTAACCTTCTTGAAAAATACTATCCAGTAATTATCTCTTTAGAAGACCCATTTGATCAAGAAGACTGGAACGGATATATGAAATTGATGGACAAGGTTGGAACAAAGGTTCAAATCGTTGGTGATGATTTGTACGTTACAAACGTAAAAAGACTTGCTAAAGGTATCGAACTTGGTGCGACGAACTCGATTCTTATAAAGCTCAATCAAATTGGAAGTGTTACAGAAACGCTTGATACGATTGAGATGGCAAAGCAAGCAAATATGACAAACGTTATTTCTCACAGAAGTGGAGAAACGGAGGACACGTTCATAGCAGACCTTGCGGTTGCAACAAATGCCGGTCTTATAAAGACAGGAAGCTTGTCAAGAAGTGAAAGAATAGCAAAATACAACCAGCTTTTGAGAATTGAAGAAGAACTCGGAAGCTCAGCAATCTACAAGGGAGTAAAAGCATTCTATTCAATCAAACGCTAACCCACAACATCCCATACTCACGCATCACTCCTATAAAAAAACAACCCCCGCATCAAGCGGGGGTTGTTTTTACCAGCTAACTATTAGAAGCTTGCTTTGTAAACGAGTTTACCGTACCACATTACATCTGGGTTAAATACTGTGTAGTTACCGTCTGCATCTCTTGTAAGGTTACCAACCCAGAATGTGAATGTTGTGGATGGAGCGATTGTGTAATCTGCTTGTGCGTTCCAACCATTTTTGTTTTGTTTTGTATCAAGTCTGAAGTTACCGGAAACTGCAAGTTCTTTGACCGGTGTAACTTGTGCTGTAACGTGAAGCGTTGCCGTTGCTGCATCTGTAAGTTCAGGAATTGTGTATGTGACTGAACCAAAGACCATTTCGTCTGAGTAACTTGCTTTTGCTTCGAGTTTACCGAGCGTATCTGTAACTAAAAGATCTGCATCTTGGTAGTAGACTGATACTGTAAGTGGTTTTATTTCAGCTGAAACTGTTGTTTTAAATGCAAGTGTGAATTTTGGTGTTGCTGGTGTCATATCGTATTTTGGTGTTGCTGTAACGTCAACTGTTACAGGAGCAAATGTGTCTTTGTAGTTAACTGCAACTTGAACGTATTGAGACTTTGCTGTATATACATAGTCACTAACATAGTCAAGCTTGTCCAACTTTTCTGCAAATCTAACGGTTGGTGTGATTGTAATAGGTTTGATCTCATAATTTGCTGTTGCGTATGCATCGTATGCAAGTTCCATACCTGTTGCACCTTCAACTAATCCAGCAAATGCTCTAACTTGCGGTTTAACGACTCCAAGGTCAACTGTACCTTCAACTGATCCACCAAACTCGTATGTATCTTTGTTTCCGCCAACGTTGTATGTACCTGCAACGAATGTGAATGGAGACATTTCGTATTTAACCGCAGCCATATCTTCGAACCAAATTGTTGCTATTGTATTTGTTGGTACACCTGTAACTTCAGTGGCGAGATCAGCGTAATAAACTGTCAAACCATTAACTGCTGGTAATGTAATAAGTACACCGTCACTTGTTACTTTAGCGTTTCCATCATAGTCTGTACCACTTATGTACTTGTCAAATGCACCAATCTTTGATTTCCATGTAAGACCGAAGTAGTTGTTTGAGAACTCAGCTTTTGTAATGTTCAATGATAAACCTGTTGGAAGTCCAACAAGCGAGAACGTAAATCCAGCTTTTGTGTCACCTGATGGTGCCCATGATACACTAAGAGTTGTTTGTGAGAACAAACTATAAACATCCAAACCCCTCTGATCAAAGACAAGCGTAAAGCTTGCTGTTCCTGCATATGTAACCGTTCCTGTAACTGGTTGTGACTCAGCAAATACACTAACAAAAGCTAATAAAGCTGCCAAAACTACTAAAAGTTTCTTCATAGAAATAACCTCCTCCTTCCAGTGTGAGTGTAAGATTAAAATACTCCAAATGCCTTAAGAATTGCTATTATACCTATAATTACCCCAGTTGCCCCCAAAATCGTTGCGATTTGGTTTACTTGCTTGAGTGATTCTATTTCTTGGTTCTTTTGAGCAAGTTGATTTTCAAGTTGTGCAACCTTTTCGTTGGTTACTGACAAAGAATCATTGAGTTTTTTCGTCATTTCTTCGAGATTTACAACTCTCAAATCGATAGTGTTTATTTTTTCAGCCAGCTCGCTCAGTTTGTCATCTTGTTCTTGGTTTTTAGAGATGATATTCAAAATATCCAAACTCACTAATTCAATGTTTTGCTGAAGCGTTGTTGTTTTTTCATGGATTAAGTTTACCATATTTTCCTGGGTGTTGTCAACTTTTTCAGAAATTTCATTAATTTTTTCTAAAAGTAGTTCTTGAGAATCGTACAACATATTCGAATAATCTTCCAACAAAGATACTCTTTCAGCAACACTATCTAAAGATTCTTCGATTTGTGCAACTTTTTCTTCAAAAACATCGTTATCAACCTTTGTCTGCAATGTTTCATATAAAACGTTGCCATATTCTTCAAGCAGTGCAACTCTTGTTTCCAATGTCTCAAACAAACCTTTGAGTTCTTCACTCTTAACATTAACGTATTCAGTAAGTTTGGTTTCAAGATATGCTATTTGGTCGTTTAATGAAGAAAGTTCATTTTCTAATTCAGCAGTCTTTTCTTCAAACACTTCACTGTCAACTTTCGTCTGCAACATATCGTAAATCGTATTTGCATGTTCTTCAAGTAGCTCTATTCTGTTGACGAATATATTCATGACATCTTCAAGATCTTCTACTTCAGTATCAAGTCTTAAAACTTCTTCTGCCAATCTATTCACTGTTTCTTCAAATACTTCATTATCCACTTTTGCTTGTAACATTTCGTACATACTGTTTGCATAGTCTTCAAGCAGTAAAATTTTTGTTTCTAATACTTCGATTGAATCATCTACTAAATCAATTCTGCCAGTTAGTTCTTCTGTAATAACATTAACATATTCGGTAAGTTTGTTTTCGAGACTTGCCAAATCTTCGTAGAGTTGGTAAACTGCAGCTCTCAAAGCTGGTAATCCATCTTCAAGAGTACTTTTCATATTTAAAACAACCGTTTCAAGTGCTGAAATTCTTTCTTCTTTTTCCACCATTGCTTCTTCATAGACTTCGTTATCTACCTTAGTTTTTAAAATTTCGTAAATCATGTTTGCATGTTCTTCAAGTAATTCTAACCTGTTAGCAAATACGTCCAAAACTTCATTAAGTTCTTTGACAACTTCTTCAAATTTTACATTATTTTCTTCTATTGTTTTTCTAAGATTTTCCGTTGTTTCATAGAGTACTAAAATATCTTTCTCGTGAACTTCGAGAGCTATAGAAAGATCCGTCAGGGTGTTTGAAAATCCATCCAACTGTTCTGAATGTTTCTCCAAAGTACCTTTCAAAACGTTGATAATTTCTTTTAATCCCGCAATAAGGTTGTTCTCGATGTAATCAAGGGTTCTGTCGATAAGTTGTGCTGATTGGTACCTTGTTAAAGATTCATCTCCTCTGAAAGTATTGTCAGGAAACCCGGTAATAACACCAATTGAGACGAGCTTCTCAATTGACTTTAAAGCCCAATGATTCGTTGGAACATCTCTGAAGGCACCGAAACTTAAAACAAAAAAACCGATAAGTGTTAAGACAACAACAAGTTTTTTCATTTTGATCCCCCTCCTGTGTTCAAATACTATCTAACTAAAACAATGCGTATTTATTATATCACATAATATTTCAGCATATGCAACACTTTTCGGAAAAATTCCAAAAAACTTAGGCATCATTCTGGGATTATCCTAATAAACTTTCTCTTTCCTATCTTCAAAATGGTTTCTTTAGTGATATCAATGTCTTCCCTTATGCTCTCAATTCTTGTGCCATCGATATAAACTCCACCTTGTTGTATCAAACGTTTTATCTCACTTCGCGATTGTACAACTTCCAGTTCTTCTACAAAATCAACAATATTATATTTTCCCGGTTTTACTTTCTTTTCTTCCATCTCTTCTGGAAGTTCTTTTCTTTGGAAAACTTTGATGAAATTTTCTTCCGCTCTTTGCGAAATTTCATCACCATAGTATTCTGAAACTATTCTTTTTGCAAGTTTCATTTTTGCGTCTCTTGGGTTGTCTTCTTTGATTATTCTTTCAAGCTCACTTATTTCATCGTCGTTCATATCTGTTGCAAGTCTTGCATATTTGAGGATAAGTTCATCAGGAATTGACATAACCTTTCCATACATATCGTTAGGTTCATCAGTTAATCCAATATAATTATTGTAACTCTTACTCATTTTAATTTTTCCATCCGTTCCCTCGATTATTGGCATTGTCATAACTATCTGTGGTTTTTGTCCATATTCTTCTTGAAGTTTTCTTCCAACTAAAAGGTTAAATAATTGGTCTGTTCCACCGATTTCTATATCAGCTTCGACAACAACAGAATCGTATCCTTGAGCTAAAGGATACAAGAACTCAGCAACACTTATAGGAGTTCCTTCTTTATACCTTTTTTCAAAATCGTCTCTCTCAAGCATCCTTGCAACTGTATACTTTGAGGTAAGCTTTACAACATCGACAAAAGTCATAGAACCGAGCCAGTCGTTGTTGAATCTGATCTCGGTTTTCTCTTTATCAAGAATTAAAAACGCTTGTTTTTCATATGTTTCTGCATTTTTTATAACTTCATCTCTTGAGAGCATTGGTCTTGTTGAGCTTCTACCGCTTGGATCTCCTATCATAGCGGTAAAGTCACCGATTATAAGGACAACTTGGTGTCCAAGGTCCTGGAACTGTCTAAGCTTTTTCAAAACAACCGCATGCCCAAGATGAAGATCTGGTCTTGAAGGGTCAACACCAAGTTTAACCCTTAAGGGACGTCCTTCTTTTAATCTTTCCAGAAGCTCTTCTTCTGATACTAATGTCTCTACATTTCTTTTTATTATCTTCACTTGTTCCTCAGGTGTTAACAAATCGCATCACCCTTGTCTTTTATCTTGAAAGGAAGTACGAAGAAAGGAAACAAGAAGCAAAGAAAATAACCGCCAAAAGAACTGTTATTTTTCCAGATGTGTCAAGCCCCTTTTGTCTGCCAAACATAGTACTTGACATTCCACTACCAAATGCACCACCGAGTTCCTGAAACTTTTTCATCTCCTGAAGTACCATAAATACAAGTGCAGCAGCTACAAGTGTGTGAAAAATCATTAAAACGGTTAATAGCACTTTAAGACACCTCCGTGAGTATTCAAGTGTGTTTTGAAGTTTCAAGTAGTATTATAACACAAAAATTTGTAATTTTTCAACACTTTTTCGAAAAATTAAGCAAAAAAAGGGCGGAAGATACCTTCCGCCCCACTCTTCAAAACTATTTACTATCTACTATTATCTACCAAAAACTGCCCAAATACCAAGCCCAACTCCAACAACACCAAGGATAAGTCCCCAGAGAGCAAAGTTGTTAAGTTCAAAAATTTTTGCATCTTTCTCAGCGAGTTTTGCTTCGAAATCTTTTTTCAGTTGTTCGTTTTCAGCTTTCAAATCAGCTAACTGACCTTCAAACTCGTCTTTCTCTACTTTGTTACCAAGAGCTTCGTAAAGTTTTACTATGTCGTCATCGAACATATTTGCCTTCAATGAGAGAGTTTCCAAAATCTCTTTTAACGAAGACAGTTCTTCAAAAATTGTATCAATGTGTTCCTCAACTGCTCCAACTCTTTGTTCAAGAGCTGCCTCAAGATTTTCAACAACAAGTGCTAATTCTTCGTGTCCAACTTTTTCTTCTAGTTCTACCTGGAGTTCTTCTTTGAGTGTCTCTATCGATACTGAAATATATTCAGTCATTTTTGCTTCGAGTGCTGCAAGGTCTTCAGCAAGTTGATAGACTGCTGTTCTGATCATTGGTAAACCGTCAGAAAGTGTTGAATTAATATTCAAAACTTGCGTTTCAAGTTCGGCAACTCTTACGTCAAGTTCTTCAACAACTGCTTTTTCAGCAAGTGTATCAACTTTTCCTTCTAATGCACTTAGCCTCTTACCAAGTAAATAATCCATATCACCTATTTGCATCGCAAGACCGTTAACAATTTCAGCAAGGTCATTAATATCACCTGACGATTCTTCAGTTGATGCTTCTTCGGTTTCCGCTGGTTCGAGTTTTGCCATCAACATTTCAACTTTTTCAGCAATTTCTCCGAGTGTTTCGTAAATCTTCAAAATGTCGTTATCATGAATGTTAAGTGTTACAACAAGTTCTTCATTCTTTTGGCTCAATTCCTCGGTAAGAGCTTTGAGATTCTCAATTTCTTCCGTTATACCTGCAACAGCAAAATCGAGTTCTTCTCCAGATACTTTTTGTCCAAGAACTTCATAAATCATGTTAACGTACTCTTCGAGCAGTTGAACTCTGTTTTCAAGTGTTTCAAGATCAACTTGTGCTAAACCGATGATACTTAAGACCGCTACTAAAATGAAAATCCCCAGTTTTCTCATATGAAAACCCTCCCTTCTGAAAGTGTGTACAAATATATTATAGCACAATATATAAAGCTGTTGCAAATTTAAATTCAAATTTTTTCAAAAAATTTTCCAATTAAAATAAAGTTTGCTGGTCGCTTTCATGGATTTTCTCAAGGGCACCCGCTTCTCTTAACGCTTCCACCTGTGCTTTAGTTATTTTCACTCTGCTCATCAAATCTTGAACTGATGTAAAAGGTCTTACATTTCTTTCTTCAACTATAGCTTCCGCTACACTGTCACCAACACCCTGGATTTTGTTAAACGGAATTAATAATGTGTTATCATAGATCTTAAATCTTTTCGAGTCGCTTTCATTTAACCGTGGTGGTAAGAACTTGAATCCTCTAAGTAACATCTCTAAAGCACTTAAAAGAACTTTTTCTTCATTCTTCTCTTTTACATCTTTTTTCCTATTTTTTGCAAGTTCTGAAAGTCGTTGTTTTATTGATTCTTTTCCTTTTAAAATCGTTTTAACATCAAATTCGTCGCCTTTCGTAGAAAAGAATGCTGCATAAAATGCTAAAGGATAGTGAACTTTGAAATAAGCGATCCTGAAAGCCATACTCACGTAGGCAACAGCGTGTGCTTTTGGAAAAAGATATTTAATCTTTTTACAAGATTCTATAAACCAATCTGGAACATTATATTCTTTCATCAAATTAACTTCATCATCTTTCAAGCCTTTACCTTTACGAACATTTTCCATTATTTTGAAAGCGTTCGCAGGTGGAACACCTTTTTGTATAAGGTACAACATGATATCATCACGGCAAGCGATAACATCGTTAAGAGTTGCAATCTTTTTATCTATCAAATCTTTTGCGTTTCCAAGCCAAACGTCCGTTCCATGTGAGAGCCCTGAAATTCTGACAAGTTCTGCAAAAGTTTTTGGTCTTGTATCTTTCAACATTCCCTGAACAAATTCAGTTCCAAATTCCGGAATTCCAAGTGAACCAACATCAGTACCAAGTTCGTCCGATGATATCTTCAAAGCCTTTAATGAAGAGAATACACTTACAGTTTGTTTGTCATCCATAGGAATACTCATAGGGTCAATACCTGTATATTCGTACAAAAGTCTTATCATCGTCGGATCATCATGACCTAGTGCGTCTAGTTTCACAAGATCATCGTGAATAGATTCGTACGCAAAATGAGTTGTAAACACACCTGTTTTTTTATCGTTTGCTGGAAATTGATAAGGTGTGAAGTCAAGTACTTCTTTATCTTTTGGAACGATCATAAGGCCTCCGGGATGCTGTCCTGTTGTTCTTTTTACGTTTGCTACGTACTCAGCAAGTCTTGTCTCTTCAGCTTTGTTTAAAATTTCTCCTGTTTTTTCACTGTAAGAACGGATATACCCCAAAGCACTTTTATCTGCTATCGTACTGATAGTTCCAGCTCTGAAGACATGCTCTTTTCCAAAGAGTTCTTCTATGAACTTATGTGCCCTTTCTTGATATTCACCTGAAAAGTTCAAGTCTATATCCGGTACCTTGTCTCCTTCAAATCCCATAAAAACTTCAAACGGTATATCTTGTCCATTTTTATTCAATTTCGTACCACACCTTGGACACTGTTTGTCGGGTAGATCATAACCACTTCCGTAGTCTTCCCTTAGTTCAAAGTAATGACATTCGGGGCACAGATAATGTGCAGGAAGGGGATTAACTTCGGTGATTCCAACTAAGTGAGCAACCAAAGACGAGCCAACTGAACCTCTTGAACCGACAACGTAACCGTCTTCATTTGATTTTTTAACGATAAGGTGTGCAATCATATAAAGAACAGCATAACCGTTGTCAATTATGCTATGTAATTCTCTCTCTATTCTTTTTTCTACAATCTCAGGTAATTCTTTTCCATAAAGTTGATAAGCTCTTTCGTATGCCATGTTTCTAAGCTTTTCTTCTGCACCTTCTATGTACGGTGGGTGTAATTTCTTTTCAACAGGTTGTATCACTTCTATTTCACTTTCGATAATCTTAGGATTGTCTATTACAACTTCACGAGCAATCTGCTCATCTTCAAAAATCTTTTTAGCTTCCTCAAGCATTTCTTCTGTCGTTCTAAGATAATAATTTGCTTCTCTATCATGGACTTCACTTTGCGGAGCTAACAAAACTTTCCTTGCTTTTATATCTTCAGGATCCAAAAAGTGTGCGTTACTTACCATCACAACTGGAATATCTAACTCTTTACCAAGCTGATAAAGAGTCCTATAGACTTGTTTAGCATCATTTTCAGAGAACTCTTGATTGTCCTTAGATATAGCATCAAGCGGCATTATCTCTACATAATCGTAGAATTTCAAAGCTTCTTTTAAGGCGCTTACGTCTCCTTTGAGCGCCAGTTCAAATATTTCGGAATTGCTACAACCTGTTCCTATAAGCAAACCTTCTCTATAACGTTCTAAATCACTTCTTAGAACTTGAGGAACTTTGAAAAACGTTTCAGTGTGAGATTTTGAGATAAGTCTGTAAAGGTTCTTAAGTCCTACTTTATTTTTAGCCAAAACTGTAACATGCTTTGGATATTTGGTGAGTGGATTAATATCTTCAACCAATTTGTTCAGTTTTTGGAAAGTATTCACACCCTTTTTGACTGCAAGCTCAATAAGTTTTATAAAGACTAAAGCGGTAACTTTAGCATCTTCAAATGCTCGGTGGTGCTGGAAATGCCCAAGTCCAAAATGATCAACCAATTTATCCAAAGAAAAAGAACTTAGCTTTTTAATCATTGCTTGCGAAAATCTTAAAGTGTCGATGTATGTAAAATCGAATCTTTTACCGTATTTTTTATACAAGACGCTCAAAAAGCTCGTATCAAAATCTGCGTTGTGCGCTACAAGAATACTTCCTTCGAAAAATTTCTCAAGTTCCGGAAAGACTTCATCTATAGTCCTTGCACTATCTAGCATTTCTTGTGTAATTCCTGTTATTTTAGATGATTGTTCCGAAAGTTTATCTGACTTAACAAGCGTATGGAATTCATCAACGATCTCTTTGTTTTTCACTTTAACGGCACCAACTTCAATTATCTCGTCTTCCCTTGGATTAAGACCAGTTGTCTCAAGGTCTATCACAACATAGGTTTGGTCTTCTAAAGTCGATTCAATTTCATTCATAACAATCTTTTTCGGATCGAGTGCAACATACAATTCACACCCAAAAATTGGTTTAATGCCTTTACTTTTTGCAACTTCGTAAAACTCCGGCACAGCTTGGACGTTAGCATGGTCTGTGACAGCGATAGCACTCCAGCCCCATTTTTTAGCTGCTTCAACGTACTTTTCTATCGATAAAACACTGTCGAGATCACTCATTTTTGTATGAGCGTGAAGTTCTATCCTTTTTTCCTCAGAATTGTCAACTCTATCCTCTGAAGGAATTTCTATGAAGCTGTCAACATAATAGTACTCGTTACCTTTGTCATCATTTTGGTATTTAACAAAAAACAAATACCATTTATCAACCTCGGGAAGCTCCTTATCATTTGAAATTCTACAGAGAACCGAATCTTTTTTGTCCGTTATGTAGATATCATACTTATCGAAAACAGGCTCGATCTTGAAGACCTTTCCTTTTATTTTTAGTTTAGACTTTTTGTTAGTGAAATCTGAATTAAGTTGTGATGGAGTATAAAGTAAGGATTTATCACTTCCGTTTCTTTTTTCAACTTGGAAGTTTCCGCTATTCGAATCTCCATTTAGGCTTTTCTTGCTACCGGCAACTGATGAAGCATTTGTAAGATCTGCAGTGTTTTTTTCTACGTTTGGTTCACTGTTAGTTTCCAAATGTTCAATCTTTTCAATTACGATCTTTTCAATATCAATACCTTTAACTTTTTTTAGTTTATTCGTTATATGTGTCATTCCAAATTCCCCGATAGCATATATGTAAAATTTACCGTTGACTTCTTCTATTCTTTCAACGTACTTTCCTTTTCCATTTATAAGTTCAAGAAGTCTTTCGGCAGTCAGAATATGTTTATCTATGCTTTCATTTTCCACATCAACAACTTTTCCAATGAAAAAAGTCAGGGCAGATTTTAGCTTTTCAACATCCCCCTCCAAATCTCTAACAAAAAACCTTACAATATCACTTTTCCTATCGTAAACAACTTTTACAATTGTTCCTTGTGCGGATATCCCCAATTTTTGTGCGATATCTTTTAAAGGTTTCTTTGCTTCAAAAATGTATGCATCGTTCATATTTTTCCCCTCCAAGATACTCCAGCACACCATGCAACCGCTAAAGCATCTGCAGCATCATCTGGTTTTGGTATCTCTTCAAGGTTGAGTAATATCTTAACCATCTTTTGAACTTGTCCTTTTTCAGATCTTCCATACCCTGAAATATTTATTTTTACCTGATGGGGAGTAAATTCAACGATTTCAAGCCCACTTTTTCTGAGAGCTAACAATATTACACCTCTTGCTTCACCAACATAGATAGCGGTTTTTTCGTTCTTGTAAAAGTAAAGGCTTTCAATAGCAGCAAGGTTCGGTTTGTATTTTTCTATTATCTCTAAAATCGAATCGTAAATCGATTCAAGTCGTCTTTCAAACTGTTCGTCTTTTGGGGTGGTTATAACTCCGTGGGTAACGTAAGTGAGTTTATTGCCTGATTTATCGATAACTCCATATCCAACAATACCATAGCCTGGATCGATTCCAAGTATTCTAAAATTTTCTCCCATCATTATCACCTTGTTCAATTATACTCCAACGAATCCAAAATAGATGTTACGGTTGATTTAAGGCTTATTGTTAAAAATTAGAATATGAACATTGCATCCCCAAATGAGAAAAACCTGTATTTTTGTTCAACAGCGACCTTGTATGCCTGCATAGTGAAATCGTACCCTGCAAACGCGGAAACCAACATAATCAATGTAGAACGTGGAAGATGAAAATTTGTTACTAAACCGTTAACGATTTTGAATTCGAACGGAGGGTATATGAATAATTTTGACTTTCCGGAGTAGGACTCAGATTCAGGACATCTTGCTATGGTTTCTAAAGTTCTAACGGAAGTTGTACCAACAGCAATTATCCTTCCGCCGTTGGATTGAGTTTCTCTAATTTTTTTTATAGTTTCCGAACTGACCATGTAGTATTCTTCATGCATTTCATGTTCATGTAAATTCTCAACCTTTACTGGTCTAAACGTTCCAAGCCCTACATGGAGAACAACTTCAGCAAAATCGATACCTTTTTCTTTTATTTTCTGTAGAAGCTCTTCAGTGAAATGAAGTCCTGCTGTCGGTGCTGCCACAGACCCTTCGATTTTTGCATAAACTGTTTGGTATCTGTCGAAAGGCACGGTTTCGTTTTTTATATAATGTGGAAGTGGCATCTTGCCAATTTTGTAAAGTATTTCGTTATCACAGTCGAATTGAATTATTCTTGTCCCTTCCTCAGCTCTTCCAACACATTTTCCGATAGCTTTGACACCGTTGTTTTCAAAGATAATCTCTGTTTCATCTTTCACACTTTTACCAGGTTTAACTAAACACTTCCAAGTGCGCGGTTCAAGTTGTTCTAACAACAAAACTTCTATTTTTGCACCTGTTGATTTTTGACCGTAAAGTCTTGCGGGTATGACTTTACTAACATTAAAAACCAAAAGATCACCTGGGCTGAGATACTCTATGATATCTCTAAAAATTCTATGTTTTATTTGTTTTTCTTTTCTATTCAAAACCATCAATCTTGATGAATCTCTCGGCTCCACTGGCTGTTGTGCTATCAGTTCTTCAGGAAGGTAATAATCGAAGTCGCTAACTTTGTACATCTTTATCAACCTCCGCTTTTTCAATAAAAATAGGCGGGGATACCGCCTATTTGTGGATTTTTTCTGTCGATTACTTTCTCAAACCGAGTTTTTCAATAAGTTCTCTGTAAGCTTCTGGGTTCTTGTCTTTGAGGTACTTGAGCATCTTTCTTCTTCTTCCAACCATCTTCATAAGTCCTCTTCTTGAGTGGTAGTCCTTCGGGTGGTTTTTAAGATGTTCTGTAAGATGTTGAATCCTTGCTGTTAAGAGAGCTATTTGAACAGCTGTACTACCCGTGTCGTTGTCGTGAATCTGAAACTCTTTAATGATGTTTTCTTTATCCATACCTTCTACACCTCCGACTTAATGTCCTTCTACCAAGTACGGGCTTATTCCCAATACCGAGTAGAGGCTCTAATATGGTAACAAAAAAAACCTTCACTGTCAAGACCATCCCCCATTTTGTCCCATCTACTCCTATTTCTTCCCATACTCTCTCATCAAAAAAATTTTTTCCCCCGCTTGACATTCAAAAAAATTATGATAGTATAATTAACGGCACTAGTAAGGGAGCTTGATGACCTGGTAGCTCAGCAGGTAGAGCACCTGACTTTTAATCAGGGGGTCGCGGGTTCGAATC
>FWWM01011066.1_pt1 | contig 15651 bp, 15 predicted proteins | sample 2228351 | NCBI WGS metagenome assembly FWWM01 (sample SAMEA103939774, study PRJEB20133) | metagenome | reverse complement strand
ATGGTGGCGGGTCTTACGGACCACATCTGGAGCTTGGAGGAGCTGTTGACCCATGTTCCTGTTCCTATCAACGATTCATAGGGAGACTACCACGAAAAAGGCGAGATTGTTAGCCTAACGACGCATCATGGTGAACATAGGCAAGGGTTAGAGGAGGAATCTAAGATTAGCGGACCACCAATGGTATTCTATGAACTCATCAGCAACCTGCTCAATGAAGCAATTCAAACTGCACCAGCGAAAGCAGAGAAGCGGTATTGGGCAGAGCAACTTTTGGACATATCGCTGAAGATGCATCGCTCGCCTCAACTCCAGCGAGGCGTTGACTTCTACCACGATCCCTTCGGGGGACCGCAACCGATTTGTTATGCAACCGATTTCTCCTATGAGGCAGGCATTCGGCGTGAGCAGTATTATGCTCTGACAAGCAAGGTTCCCGACAACAAAGACCCTCGCGAATGGTGCTACGAAGTTGCACGGAGACTTCGTATGACTCTTACCTCGCCAAATCCGTGCAATGAGCCATTGTATTTCCTTCTCGTGGGGAAGGTGTGTTCGGATATCGTCTTTGCGCGAGAGAATCTGGCTTTGATTGGATCGCTTCCATCGGATGATTGGGTGATCATAGCGGGTTGGCATCTCTGGCGTCTGCCTCAAGACACCCAGTACTTAAAAGTACGTAAGCGAACGCTTTACCTTTCGTTGCAAGCATTGCAGGTACTGAAGGTGCGTCATCTACTACAACCAGGAAGGTTAGTTGTGTGGTATGGTTCGAGGCAAGGGGAAATTCTGCTGGATGGTCACCAGGGCTTTGTAGAAGGCGATAAGGTATGGGTTCAGGTGAAAGCACTTTCGAGCAAGGCAGGAGTGTTTGATGTGCGCGAATCAGAGAGAGGGCAAATTGTGTTAATGTGCTCCTTTGACACAGGTCGTTACTTTATGTACCCTTGTGCCTTTTTCTAATCCATCTGAAGGCATGGGAGAGTCCTATCCTGGTCGTGGGAACACATCATCTCTTTCGGGAGATTCAGCGGTGGGTGACGCAGATAGTGCCCCCCTTTCAGAAGGAAGCTCCGTTGAGGGCGCCTCCGCTTCCTCGGTAAGGCGCAGGAACACCTCTTCTAAGGTACTGCCCTCCATTTGGGCACGCTCCTGCAGTTCCGCCAGTGTGCCCTCTGCCAGCAGTTTGCCCTTGTGCATGATAATCACGCGGTCGCATAGGCGTTCCGCGGTGTCCAGTTGGTGCGTGCTGACCAGAATGGCGCATCCTTCATCGCGCAGGCGTTGCAGGTCGCTCTTCAGGGTGTACTGCCCTTTGGGGTCGATGCCCATCAGTGGTTCATCACACAGAAACACGCGCGCATCGTGCACCAAAGCGCAGACCACCGCCAGTTTCTGTTTCATCCCCTTGGAGAGCGTGCCTGCCAGGGCGTCCGCCTTGTCCTTGAGTTCGTAGCGTTCCAGCAGTTCGTCGGCGCGTTGATGGTAAAGATCAAGCGTATCATAGCACATCGCCACCAGGCGCATATGCTCCCGCACGGTCAGCAGTTCGTACGGATTGGGCATCTCGGGAATGAACGCCAGCAGGCGTTTCGCCTCCTTCTCCTGCCGAGCGAGGTCGTAGTCGCCTATCTGGATGCGCCCCGAGTCGGGTTTGAGAATGCCTGTGATACAGCGGAGGGTGGTCGTCTTCCCTGCACCGTTAGGACCGAGCAAGCCGACGATTTCACCCCCATTCACTTGGAAGCTGACCCCGTCGACCGCCCGGAAGCCCTTGAACGACTTGACAAGATTCTCAACGAGTAGCATCATTGGCGCGGTTTACGGAACAGCGAGTCGCTCACCTGCACATTATGGCGCACCTGCTGAATTTGCACGACCACTTCCATCCCCGACACATTCTGGGCAATACGGAAAGGATACTGAATGCCGTCCACCTTGCGATAGTCATCAAAATAGTTGACAGTGCTTATCTTGCCTTGTTGGGTTATCGCCTCTGTGTCCATTCGCAAGACCAAGAAGGTGCGCGTGTCGATATAGAGTTTAGCCTTGGTGCCGTAGCGGGTCTCCGCCTCGACAACATAGGTCTCCTTATTGCGCACCTTCTCGTTTTTGAGCAGTTTGGGATTCCTGAAGTTTTTGCGCCACTGTGCAGCAGCGTTCATCTGAGCGGACTCTTTAAGCTGTTCCAGCTCTGTCCCCTTAATTTCGCGAAGCCCTGTAATATTGTTTTTCTCCCACCCGACCTTTCCGTCAAATGCCGAAGTAGATTCGATTACTCCAGGCACAGACTGACGCACATAGAACTTGTTGGGCGCTTTGTAGTAGATTTCCACTTGCCCTGTGATGTTCGCAGCGGGCATACTCATCGTGCCTTTGATGTGGAAGCTTTTGATGCGCGCATATGCCTGAGGAGAACCACTTGCCGAGTCGGCTCTATCCAGAATCTGCTCTGCTGTTAGTCGCTGAGCTGTGAGAGGAGCCAGACCGAGAACCAGACTCCCCAATCCCAAAAGCAGTATCCACTTTCGCATAGTCACCACCTCAAGAGAAAGTATACCTACTGAGAGCGCGTTTGGAACAGGCTTACTACTGCAATCGCCGTTAGCACGGCTAAGGGAAGCACCACTCCCGCAACAAAGCCCAACACCATCAACGAGCCACCCTGAACCACTCCATATGCCACCAGCATGATCAGCGGATATTTTGCAAGGAACACCAACGGGAACAGCTGTTTCCACATTCTTCTCAGCAGGGTTGCCAGCAAAGCGTAGTAGCCTGCAATTCCACTAAGCGTGCAAACGCCTACCAACAGTCCCCACGCCACCGACTTGTGTTGAAGGAGCCAGCAGAGTACAAAGCCAAGCAGGGTTATGCCTGCCGTCCATAGTCCAACCACACGCCAAAGCAGGAGCGGGTTCTCCATCAGTTTCATGGCTACTCCTCTTGATTGAGGCGGTTGGCGATGCGGATGAGCTGAACGAACCCCGCAACGACACCGACCAAGAGAAGCCCTATTGTCCAAGTGGGGCTGGTGTTGAAGCGGGTATCCAGCCAGTAGCCCACTAATGCGCCCAGAATTATCGGACCCGCAAGCGCAAAGCCGATGGAGAAGGCGAGGCTCATCGCTTTTGTGGAACGCTGGAAAGCAGGAGAGGGACCACCGGGCAGTTTCGGGCGTTCGAACTGCGCCTTGGGCACTTCGGGCAAGGAAGGGGTAGGAGGCACTTGAGGCGCTTTTGGTTCCTCTTCAGTGGTTGCGTGCAGGTCAGCACCCTCAAAATCGTTGTCGGGTTCTTCCTTAGGGGGTTGCGGGAACAAACTGTTCATGGAGTATCCTCACCGCGCGCTCCACCTCGCTCTCAGGGATGATGCAGGATATCGAGAGTTCCGAGTCGGCAGTTTGCAGAACGGGAATCCCTGCCGAGGTGAGCGTTTCATAAAGCCTTGCAAAGATACCAGGTTGATGGCTATAGCCCTGCGCAATCAGCGAGACCATCGTACAGCCTTCGGCAATCGTGATGGGGATGGTACGCAGGCGTTCGCCCCCAAGCCCCGCTTTCTCCAGCATCCCTTGCTGAACTTTGCACAGTTCGCTGGGTTGCTCGCCAAACTGGAGCAGGTAGAAGTAGGGAGGCGAACCGAGCGGAATGACCAGCCCATCCAACATCGTGCGCACATTTTGCCAGTGTTCACGCGGGAAGCCTATGCCAACCCCTTCCTCATCCACACCTACGCCCTGCAAGTTCACGCCCATCCGCGCCATCAGCCGATAGAGTTCCAGCTCCAGTTGTGCCTTGTGTTCGGGATACGGAATGTGGAAGCTAAGGTAGACAAGTTTGCCTGTGTGGGTAATGCCTGTGATGCGGTGCGGGCGGTCGGGGTTCGATACCACCAGCGTCCCTTCCTCGTCGGTGAAGGTGCATTTGACCCAGAGGGGGATACCGTAGTCCATCGCAATCTCTGCTGCGCGAGGATGCAGAACGCGTGCTCCTTGATGGGCTATCTCGGCAACCTCCTCGTAGGAAACTTCGCGCAGAGTAGGGGCATCGGGCACGAAGTCAGGGTCGGCAGTCTTCACCCCGTTCACATCGGTGTAGATTTCGACCGCATCAGCTTGGAGCGATGCGCCCAGCGCGGCAGCGGTTGTATCCGAGCCGCCACGCCCTAAGGTGGTGATGGAACCGCGATGGAAGATGGGGTCGGGGCGCGTGACTCCTTGAAAACCCGCCACCACAGGAATCCAGCCTTGTTCCAGACAGCGTAGGATAGGTGTGGGGTCAATCTCCAAAATTCGTGCGTTGCCGAACTCGCTGTCGGTGATGATTCCTGCCTGATTGCCCGTGAGCGCAACTGCAGAGTAGCCTAAGATACGCAGGGTTTGGGCGAAAATCACGGTGGAGATAATCTCTCCACATGCCATCATCAGGTCTTTCTCGCGTGGATGCGGGGGTACGGTAGGGTCTAACTGAGTGAGGAGCTCGACGAGGGTATCAGTGGCGTAGGGTGCTCCCTTGCGCCCAATTGCCGAGACGACCACTACAGGCTTAAATCCTGCCTCGAGGCACTGAATGACCTTGCGCGCCGCCATCAACCGATGTTCATGGCTATCGACGCTGGTGCCCCCGAACTTCAACACGCGGATGCGCATTCGGTTCACCTCGTTCGCTCCTCCACCCATCGGATTGCATCTTCACGCAGGTTAAACGCCCGACGGAGCCGTTTCACCACTTCTTCTGTATGCTCGGAGGCGATCAGACAGGTCAGGCGGTTGTGGGCGTCGCTAATCTGCTCTAACGCAACCCCTGCAGAGTTCAGCACCTCGGCAGTTTTCGCCAGCACGCCATGCAGCTCGCGCATGTTCTGGGCGAAAATCGACACCATCCGCCGACGCGGTTTGACCGAAACGCGAAATCGCTCTGAGTGCAACACCTCGCAGGCGGTCTGCATCGCCTCAGCATCAACGCCAAAGCTCAGCCCAGAGCGCTGAATCTTGATGAGGAAGATGCTAGTGCCCGCCTGCTCTAATGCTCGCAGGGCGCGCTGACGCACCTGTAGGGGGTCTTCATCCCACTCGGAACGCACCGACAAGTAAGCAACCTCAGGGGAGACGACAATCGCGCTCACCCCACGCTCCCGCTCGAAACTGACCCGTTCACCGGTCGTAGCGATGGTCTCTTCTGGTAGCATCGTGTGGCGAGGGTAAGTATACCCCCTCTGAACCCTTTTCAGCGGAAGCAACTTGGCTCACTCGCACGCGTCTCGGTGCCATCGTCCCGCCAACAACCCCACCAACCAGTATGCTGGGACCCCCCAGAAACAGATAGGCACGGGCAAGGGTGGGCATCATCACACTCCAGTCCCGATAGTCCCACACGCCTGCATACCACAGCAACAGCACATATGCCAGAGGTGGGATGAGCAACAGTCCTATCCCTGCGCCCAAGAGCGCAGAGCGCAGTACGCTCAGCCCTCCATATCGACGCAGAAAGAGACCAATCACAGCAATCAGAAGTCCCACGAGGAGCGCACTGACAATCGGCGCGCCGTTGAACGCGCCCAGTGCATACCACCGACGCATGTCCTGAAGGTTAGGCGGAAATCCCTGTACACTCCAAACACAGGCGAGCCAAAGAGGATGCACAAGCCAGAAGTTTAATCCCGCCAACACAGCGCGCAGGAGAAACCCCAATAGAGTGAGGGCTAAAAACTGCCCCCACAAGACGGCTCGGCTCAGTTTCGCCATCGCGCAGGGTTATACCTGAGTACTGGGAGAAGAAGACTCCGAAGACCCCTCTTCATACGCTAATCGCACATCGTAGCGTGCTCGTGCAAAAGTCTGCTCGTATGCGGACTGCAGGTTTAGCACGACATCGGGGTCTTCAGGCAAGAGGGGGACGGGAATGGTGGGCAGAGGCTGTTCCAGTGTCCAGCTATACACCTCCACAGCAGGACGCCTATTGCCCCGAGCCACAAACACATAGAAGTCTCCCTTGGGCAAGGGTTCGATAATGGGCAGTCGCTCGCCCTCCAGTAGCAAATCGATCTCTACTAAGTTCACGGGGCTTTGCAGGATTTGCTGACGCTTGGTGAGATACTCGCGCCGTCCATCGGCAGTAGGACGCTTGTTGCTGGGGGAGAGCAGTTCGATAATCGTCACCAGCTGGCGGTTCGGCATGGAGACAATCACAATATACGGCTCTCGCTGTTCTTCTGGCATAGGAAGTGTAAGGATGTCGGGTTTGGCAAGGGTGAGCATACCGCCCCCTGTGAGGGGAGGTATCTCCTGCTGTTCGCGCACGACGCTCACATCAGGGCGGAACACACGCTGTATCGTACCCTCAGGAGGGTTATACTCTAAGTACACTCGTTCTTCTATCTGAGCAGTATACTTGGGGATTAGCTGAGGGACAAGAAGGGCACGCATCGAGACAATCATCTCGTGATGAAAGTCGACCCAGCACTGGCGTTCAATATAGGGGTCTACCCCGATAAAGCGTCGTTTCACTGAGCACACCTCGCTTCTTTCACTCTACGATAGTATACCTCGCTTGCTTAAAGCCCCATCGCGGTCTATCGTTGCCAATCAGTCGCGCCATATCTTTTCGAACACCCATGCAGAGCCTGCAGAGAGGGTGAGCAAGTAGCCCCCGATGCCCTGCAAGACACTTCTCATCGATTCGCCTCTCAGGACCTGCTCAGTGCCAGCGATAAGCATCAGCAAGATGGGCAGAAGCAGAGGAAAGGTCACGACCGCCAGCAGGGGACCTCGCGAAGGCGAGCGTGCGACCAGCGCGCCACAGAGGGTCAGCACGCTCACGAGGCACGCGCCACCGCCCAGCCAAAGAGCAAGCCAATAGCCCAAATGCCCACTGAGCGGTGCCACCATCAGCGCATAAAGAGGCACCAACACTGCACTCAACACGCTATAGAGCGTGAAATGGAACAGCCACTTGCCCCAAAACACGCTGGAGGCGCGTGCCCCTACGCGCAACAGGTCGGCTGTGCCTGTCTCCTCTTCGGTGATGAAGCCTCGCGCTAACGCAGGAAACATCCCAAACAGCAACGCAAGCCACAACAGCCCTGCCTGCAAGCGGATAGTGAGCGATGCGCCCAGCCCAGCAAAACTGATGCTGACCACCGTCACCACGCCCATCAGCAGGGACGCAATCAGCCCCTGCCGAAAGCGCCACTCCTGCAGGAGGTCTTTGCGCCAGATAGCGAGCGTTTCACGCACCCATCTCCAAGACGAGGTCGCCCCAGTGGGTGTGCTCGCTTCGGTTGGTGGCGAATAGGGTAATCGTTTGAGTTCGTTGCTCATCGAGTACGTGTTCCAGTAAGGATAGCCCTGCCCGATCTAACCCAGCGTCGGGTTCATCGAGCAAGAGCACAGGGGGTGAGTTCCATGTTGCCAGTGCCAGCCTCAGCCTTTGGCGCATGCCAGTAGAGAAGGTGCGCACTTGGTCGTGGGCACGGTCGGCGAGTTCGTATCGTCCGAGCCATTCCATCAAACGCTCGCGCTCAGTGGGGGTTCCGCGCACGGTTGCCCACCAGTAGAGATGCTCATAGGCGGTCAGCTCGCGGTACAGCGCGCCGTCGGTGGCGCACCAGCCCAGCCATTCGTGGCGATTGGGCACAGGGTGGTTGCCATAACGCAACCGAATCATGCCTTCGGTGGGAGCCAGAAGCCCCGCAATCAGGCGCAGAAGCGTGCTTTTACCAGAGCCGTTGACCCCACGCACCACCAGAAGCGTTCCCTGAGCAATCTGGATGCTGAGCCGACGGAACACCCATCGCTCGCCAAACCGCTTGCCCAGTTGCTGGCACTCCAGAACCCACTTCACGAGGGCGAGTATACCTTAGAAGGGTCTTCTCAGTTCCAGCACGAGTCGTTGCTGGTCGCGGGGCATGCTGGGGTCAGGGCGACGCTCGTAGTGAGTCCACTGGATTCCGAACATCAAGTAGTGTTCCGAATCGAGTTTGCGCTCGGTGGAGAGGAAGAAGGTGTGGGCAATTCCATAGCGGTCGCCCAATCGTTCCGAATCGTGGCGATAGCCCACATCGTAGCGCAGTCCGTCTTTTTGTTCGCCAATCAGGGTTAGCCCTCCGCGTCGCACCCGCCGATTCTGGAGGTCATTCCACTCGATTCGGTAGTCGCCTCGCAGGCGCACTTCGGGCGTCCAGCGCCACTCCAGCCCCCAGTTGGAGAAGCCCGTCGGCTGAAGCACTGAACCCAGCACCACATGGGGGTTCGCCTGTTCAGGATGGGTTTGGAATTCGTGGCTAACCGTAAACCGTTGGTCGAGCTGGTAGCCAACAGTGTAGTTGCGCACGAGGTATAGTCGCCCGTCTTGATAGGTGCGCACCTTGTAGAGCAGGTTATAGCGCAGTCGCTCGCCTGGGGCTGATTCGATTTGGTAGTAGCGGTCGATGGCGCGCCCTTGTCCAGGCACATAGAGTCCCACATATCCGCCCGATACCTTGCGTCCCCACAGCTCCGCTTGACCTGTGAAGTGCTTATTCTCTTGTTGCCACATATGCTTATCGGCGAGCGCGCCGTAGCGGAACTCGAACTGGAGACCTTTCAGCATCAAGAAGTCGAACGGTCGGGCACTTTGTATTAGTACTTGCGATTGGGCTTTGGTGTTCACTTTGTCCACGCGCCACTCCTGATAGTTTGCGCCCACACTGAGCACGCCGAACGCGCTTTGGGTCAGCCCTGCAGACAGCACGCGCGTGCCATTTGCGCCCTCTTTGCCCGTGCGCGTCTCCGAGAAGGTGAGTTTCGTGCCCTGTTTCAGTTGGTACTCCAGCCCGATTTGTTGGCTCGTTTCATCGGGTGCACCGTCGCGGTTCGCTTCTGCATGGGTGAAGTTGAGCTTCAGGTTTGGATTGAGGGCGTAGCTGGCGGTTTGGAGACGGAACACCTCGCTGGGTGCGCCCTGAGCGCGCGTCCGTCGCTCCTCCAGCGAGAAGTTCAAGTTGCGGATGGCGCCAGAGCCGAACTTCCAGTAGTCGGTCGTCTGGTAGAGGGGATTAGCGAGCGTCCCACCGATTTGGCGACGCTCATTATAGGCGTGCAGTTGCCCCCAGTTGAATCGGTACTGGAGGTCGTTGCGCTCGTACTCATCTTCGTAGAGTTTGCGCTCGATGCTGTCCGAGCGGTAATCGTCCTGTTGGCGTCCGAAGGTGAGGGAGGGGGTCGGTTGCCACATCAGGCGGTAGCGATGGCGTCGGTTGCCGATATGCTCCAGCGGGTTCTTGGCATCGAACTGGAACAGCTCCAGCTGGAAGTTGGGTGCAGGTTTCAGCCGTGCGGTCCAGTCGTGTTGGCGGAACCCGCGCAGTTGGGCGAAGAAGTCCCGTTCAGGGTCGGCAAGGTCGTGGGCACGGGCGAAATCGGCATCCACCTGACGCTCGTTGTAATGGACCTCCAGTTTGGGACTCATCAAGCGGTAGCTTGTGCGTTGAACCCCTGCTCCTATCGCATGGATGCGCGTCTGGGCAATAGCGAAACCGAACTGGGGGGTCACGAAGCTTGCATCCCAATCGGAGCGTTTCATTCCCCGCTCGTTATGGAACATCATGCGCTCGATACGGGTGAGGTCTCCAACCCGATTGAACCCCTCTCCAATCCCACGCTCGTGGATGCGCACCTGGAAGGTGGGAGTGCGCAGTTGCCACTGCTCGCCCTTGATTTCGCCCTCGCCCGCGCGGTTGGTCACCCCGTACCGACGCAACTGAATGGAGATGTCGTTGCTGGGCTTGAGCTCGACACGCTGGAGATTGCGTTCGAACCCTGCCTCGCGCAACACTTGGGGCAGGTCTTCATTCGGCTTGAGCGGAACCGCGTTCTGCGGGTCGTGGAACTGGCGCACCTCCTCCACCATGCGCTGATGCTCTTCGGGGGTAAGGTTCTGCAGACGCCCGAACTCTGGGGAGACCACCCGCCAGATATGCTCAATCTCTACGAAGGGGGTCTTAATCTGGATTTGTTCGCGCTCCAGCACGCCTGATGGCGAGCGAATCGTCTCCTCTTTAGCCTGAACGCTCAGAGTGGGCTGACTGACCTCCAGTTGACTTGCGGAACGGCTCATGCCGACCTCACGCGCCAGTTGGGCGCGGTCTTGCTCGGCAATATCGCCAAAGCGCCCGAACCCTTCCGAAACCGTCTGTTCCAAGTGCTGAAGCTTTACCCCAGGCAAGGTGAGGGCATAGGTCTCGCGTTCGATGCGCCCTTGTTGATGGGTGAGTTGGGTTTGGCTCCACTGGAGGGTGCTATTGGGCGCAAAGTTGAGGGTTGCGGACGCCCGCTCCCGTACTATTCCCCGCTCGCGTTGCCACTCCCCTGCTTGCGGATGGGCAAGGTCTTGAAACCGTTTGAACTGGGCGTCTGCCTCGCGCCGACTCCAGTCGAGGTTCAGCAGTTGGCTCTGGAACCGCCAGCCCTCCTGTCGGATACGAGCGTCTTCTTCCTGAATCTGGAGCCCCTCCTGCTGGAGGGTCATACCGCGCGCCAGGTTCAGCCCAGCGGTGTAGGCGTAGTGCCTAATGCCTTGCTGGCGTTCCCACAGGGCGAGCTGTTGCGCCTCCACGCCCGATTGGCTCCCCAACACTCTCTGCGCCGAGAAACCTTTCCCGATGTCCTGATAGTTCGCCTGAAGTTTCAGCCCGCCCGTGTCGATGGAGAGGCTCTGGACTATGAATTGGGTGGACTCGGCTGGGGTGGGCGTTGCCCACCTCGCTTCGCGCTCAGTAGGGGAGGCGAAGGCTTGGAGCGGACGGCGCGTGCCGATGAAGTAGTAGCCTTGCAAACCGCCCCCTGCGAAGTTCAACTGATTGCGCAGTCCGTATGCACTCAGTTGATAACTTGCGCCTGTTTGGGTCGTTTCAGAGATGCCAGGCAGGTAAAGTGCCTGGAGGCTTCCACCCTGCCCAAACGAGAGTGCAAGCAGGGGTAGGCTCCCCATCCCTTGTGTGCGGGGAGCGGTGGGGTCATAGCGGTAATGTACCTGCAAAGTGGAGAGCCGTCGGACAGGAATAGAAAGCGCAACAGTTCCCGAACCGTAGTCGATCCAATAATCCACCTCTCGCTGGAGCCGTCGCCCATCCAGATAGACCGATTCGGAGTTCGGGATTACTGGGGCATACCGAAGTGAATAGGGTCCGCGAGTGCCATTTCCGGGGATAAGGTCAGCGCGTGCCTCCCCTATGGCAGTGGCAGGAGCAGTCTGAGTGGCGGTTCCTGAGTTGAGACCGCTCTGAAAGGTCAAGGGAGCGTCCTGTGCGAAGGCACTGACTACCAGCACAGTTGCCAGACTACACCCCAAAAGACCCCTCATTTGTGTACGCATCCGCAATTTTATCAGTTCATTTTGGCTGAGTAGAAACTATCGGCACGAACGGAAAGGGCTGGAACAGCAACGAGTCGAGCATGGTCGCCCATGGGCGATGATGCGGGTTTCGCGAGGCGTTGTTCAGTCGGTTCTGCCACTCAATAAGGAAGCGGTCGGCTCGCGTAGGCTCGTTCCCATTTGCGACAGGGGCACTGATGAGGTCGGTCTCACCAAGCGCTTGAGAAGGCTCATAGCTGGCATCGGCGACCTCCGTGACGATGGGTGTGGGGGCACGCGAGGGCGTACCCGCCGACTCCATCAAGGCTGGGATGGGTTCAGGCGGTGCGCTTTCGAGCATACTGAGGCGAGCGGTCGGCACGATGCGCGGTGTGTTGGGGCTAACACGAAAAGTTGGGCGTGCCTCCACCGCCACCACCGCATTCACTACAGGGCTACCGAGCGTGGAGACCTCCTCCATCCTCTCAGTATGGAAGAGAGGGGAGGCAACCGATTTCGCAGGCATCGCCAGCTCGGACGGCTGGGGAATACTCTTGAGGGGAGTGGGCGCAAGTGGGTTCGGCAGGCTGACCCAAGCTAACACCAAGCCAATCCCCAGCACGGGGGCTAACTGCCAAGTAGGAAAACGCCAACGCTCCAGCCGCATAGGACGACGCGTGGTCGAAAGCAGAATCCGATCGCGTAAGTCTGCAGGCGGAAGATACTCAGGAGTTCGCCGAATGGCTCCTCCAACCGCCTTCCACAGCTCGACAGCCTTGCGACAACCCTCGCACCGTGAAAGATGTGCCTCCACGGCGTTCTCCTCGAACGGATTTAGCAAACCGTCCACATAGAGGCTCAACCGCTCTTCCCACTCTGCGCAGACCTGCTTCTTACCCATTTCACGCGTCTCCACCGTTTTAGACGGCTCAGCGCTCTAATTGTACCGCATTTGGGGATGTTTTTGCGCCAATCGGGTACACTCCGATTATGCCCAAAGCGCTCACAATTGCAGGTTCCGATTCAGGAGGAGGTGCCGGCATTCAAGCCGACCTGAAAACCTTCTCTGCGCTGGGGGTCTATGGCACCAGTGCGATCACTGCCCTCACCGCCCAGAACACGCTTGGCGTGCAAGCGGTCTTCCCCGTTTCCCCTGAGTTTGTCGGTCAGCAAATCGACTCGATAATGACCGACATCGGCACCGACTCCGCCAAAACGGGGATGCTTTTTAGCGCAGAGATTATTCAGGTGGTAGCCGAGCGCATCCAACGCTACCAGATAGAGAAACTGGTGGTCGACCCTGTGATGGTGGCGAAAAGTGGCGACCGTTTGCTCAAAGAGGACGCCATCGATGCGCTCAAGCAACTGCTACTTCCGCTCGCGCTCGTGGTGACCCCAAACTTGGGCGAAGCGAGTGTGTTGGCAGGCTTCCCCGTACGCACAAAAGAGGAGATGCTCGAATCCGCAAAGGCAATCCATGCGCTGGGGGCGCGCTGGGTGGTGGTCAAGGGAGGTCATCTGAGCGACTGTGCCGATGACCTGCTCTACGACGGCACGACCCCGCGCTGGCTCCCTGCAGAACATATCGATACCCCCCACACCCATGGCACTGGATGCACTTTCTCGTCGGCTATCTGCGCCTTTCTGGCGAAGGGCTTCGATGTGCCTTCCGCCGTTCAGCGTGCAAAGGACTATCTCACTTCCGCCTTGCGCTTTGCAAAGCCAATCGGCGCAGGACATAGCCCTGTCCACCATTTCTACTCTTTCTATCCGATGGATTAGCGATGGTACAGACCACCCCTTCCACCGCCATAGCCGAAACCGCGCTCGTGGAGATGCGCGGGATTACCAAGCGGTTCGGCTCCCTGATTGCATGCGATTCGGTGGACTTGCGTGTACGCAAGGGCACTTTGCACGCCGTTATGGGTGAGAACGGTGCCGGCAAGACCACGCTCCTGCGCGTGCTCTATGGCTACTATCAGCCCGATGCGGGTGAAATCTACCTGCAGGGCAAGCGCGTCCATTTCCGTAGCCCTGCCGATGCAATCGCCCACCATATCGGCATGGTCAGCCAGCACTATAGCATCATTCCCGAACTCACCATACTGGACAACCTGATACTGGGAGCCGAACCGACGCGGTTTGCTGGCTTACTGAACCGCAAGCATGCTTTAGAGCGTGCTCAGCAACTGGCTCAGGCGTTGGAGTTCGACCCTGAATGGAACCGCCCTGCAGAGCTTCTAAGCGTGGCAGGACGCCAGAAACTGGAGATTCTCAAGCTCCTGTGGCGCAACGCTGAAATCCTCATCTTAGACGAACCGACCGCCATGCTCTCGCCCACCGATGTGGAAACCCTCTTTGCAGTGCTGAAACGGCTCCAGAGCGAGGGACGCACAATTATTCTCGTCACGCACAAGCTGGGCGAGGCGCTCCAGTATGCCGATGTGGTCACCGTAATGCGCGAAGGGCGCAAGGTTGCGGATGCGGTGGTAGCCGAAGTCAACGCCGAGACCCTCACCCGATGGATTATCGGGGAGGGCAATGGGCAATCGGCAGTGGGCAATATGGAGGGAAGTGGGCAGGGGACAGTGGGTACAAGTAAGCGCAACTCCTCACTCTCTACTCCCCACTCCCCTTCCATAAGAAACCCAGAATCAACGCCTCGCCTGACCATTCAAGACCTCTCTGTGCGTGCCGACCGTGGGGGTTGGGCAGTTCAGGGGCTGAACTTGACGGTAATGCCCGGCGAGATGATGGGAATTGCAGGCGTGGATGGCAACGGGCAAACGGAACTGATGGAAGCACTGGCAGGGTTGCGCCCGATCGCCAAAGGCACACTCCTGTTGGATGGGGAGCCATTCACCCACCGCTCGACCGCATGGCGCATTCAGAAAGGCATTCGCTACCTCTTCGACGACCGCTTCCGACGCGGGATGATACCCCAGTGGAGCGTACTGGAAAATGCGATTCTTGGCGCCCAACGCGACCCCAAGCTTCAGCGTTTCGGGTGGCTGAACCGCCAAGCTATCATCCGACGCGCTCGAACCCTGATCCAGCAATTCCAAGTGAAGGCGCCCTCGCTCTATGCTCCGATGCTCCAGCTCTCAGGGGGAAACCAACAACGGCTGGTGATTGCACGCACTCTCTATGGTCAGCCTCGTATAGTGATTGCCTATGCCCCCACGCGCGGGCTGGACATTCGAGGCACCTCCGCTACCTACGAAGCCCTACGAAGCGGATGTCGGGAGGGCATGTCTGCCCTCGTCCTCTCGCTCGACTTGGACGAACTGATGGAGTATGCCGACCGAATTGCAGTCCTGTACAAGGGGCAGATTGTGCGGGTGTTTGAGCGCGCCGAGTTCTCGCGCTCGGCTATCGGCTCTGCGATGGTGGGTATAACACCCCCTTAGGAACCCTCGACCGCCTGAAACCGCCACACGATGGGCACCTCCTCCTCCAACTCCTCGCCCGAAATCTCCACACGCAGGGTGGTGCAGGGCACTTTCTGCCCAAATCGAGGCGAGTACCACCCCACCGATGGCGTCTCCCCTGTGCCCTGAATCAGTTCCACTTTTGCGCTCGGTGGCAGGTTCTCCACGCTCAGTTCGCACTGGCTTTCCCCATCGGTGAGATGCCACACCACTCTCCACTCCCCATTCCCCATTCCCCTCTCTTCCCGCCTCACCTGCCAGCGCGGATGAAAATGCCAGTGCCACTGCCACGGACACCCCGTATCTGCGACGATTGTGTCCTGTATGATGGGCTCCCCATCGCTGAGGCGCACTTTTCGGGTGTGGTAATCGGGCGCATAGCCATCGTGGGTGCCTTCCGCCTCGTTTCGTTCGGGATTGGCTTTCAGAGTGGCGTTCGCCTTGCGCCCCCATAGAAACGGTCCCAGTATTTCAGACTGATTTCGGTGGTGGCACTGAACAGTATTGTGCGCAGAAGTGCCCCGAAAATGGTCGCGCCAAGCAGGGTCTTCGTGGTAGGCGTAGGTTCCTGTGTCAATCAGGAAGGGTTTGCCGTCCAGCGACGCCCACACCGAGAGCGCATCGGCGTGCCCATGTGCACAGAGGCTCCCCAGCCCCAACGGTCCTGAGTCGAAAAGCACCTGCCATCGCGCTCCGTGAAGCACTGCATAGCCTCCTTTCGGATAGACTCGCGTCTCGGTAAGGCGCGACCCTGCTGGAGCGGGCTTGCCGAAGAGCCAATAAGCGAGGGTATCATCAGGATTAGCCCTCACCCCCTGCCCCTCTGCTTCCGTAGCACGGGCGTCTCGCCCGTGTGCTTCTCGGTCAGCCCTCACCCCCTGCCCCTC
>FWWM01011064.1_pt1 | contig 15652 bp, 16 predicted proteins | sample 2228351 | NCBI WGS metagenome assembly FWWM01 (sample SAMEA103939774, study PRJEB20133) | metagenome | reverse complement strand
CGTTTGAAATCTGTGTCACTGCGTTGTTTGATGTCTGCGTATCTCATGTGCCGATTCTGGCACATTTTCGACTTTTGCAAGAGGTCTATTGATCACTTTTGTTTCTCTCGGCCCTGAATTCCTGGTATATTAAACGTATGAAAACGGCGCGCTTCGAGTTTGCCTCTCTCCTGCGTCCTTTGTTGGCACGCAATTTGCGAGACGGGGCGGTGTACCTGCGCTTCGAGGGCCCGCAAACGGCCAAGCATCTCATCGAATCGCTTGGCGTGCCGCATACGGAAATCGGCGAACTGCGGGTGGATGGTAAATCGGTCGGGCTGGGATACCTCGTCCATGACGGAGACAGGCTGGAGGTCGGGGCGAAGACGCGGGGGGATTTGGGGACTGGCGAGCCGCGTTTCGTCCTGGATGGCCATCTGGGGCGGTTGACGTCTCATTTGCGCATGTTGGGATTGGACTGTCTGTACGACAACGCATGTTCGGACGACGAATTGGCGCAAGTCAGCGCGGAGGAGGGGCGCATCTTGTTGACGCGCGACCGCCGTCTGCTGATGCGTAAGATCGTGACACAGGGATATTTGTTGCGCAGTCTCGACCCGCATGAGCAATTGCACGAAGTGGTGGAAAGATATGAGTTATGGAGATGGGTCAAGCCGTTCCAGCGCTGCTTGCGCTGTAACCATACTTTAGAGGTGGTCAGCAAGGAGGCGGTGCTAGGACGGTTGGAGCCGCTCACCAAGCGTTATTTCGACGAGTTCCGCCTGTGTACGGCCTGCGACCAAGTGTATTGGAAAGGCTCGCATTACGAGCGAATGCTCAAGGTGATTGCCCAGGTGGCCGGCAACAGGTGAAAGGTTTCACGATGCACACTGCTTTTATTGTTTGTGGCAGTCCCGGCGCGGGTAAATCCACTTACGCCAGGCGTCTGGCTGAGGAGCGCTATGCAGCATTGTTGGACATAGATACGACCACCGAGCGGCTGATACAGGTCGCCTTGCGCGAATCAGGACATGACCCGGACGACCGCGATTCCGAATATTTCAAACGCACGTTCCGCGAGCCGATCTATGCCACGCTGTTCGATATTACGCGCGGTGGATGTCGTTGTGGCAGGACCATTTACGAAGGAATTGCGTAACCCGGCCTGGCCGGCAGAACTTTCCCATCTGCTGGGCGGCCCGGTGGAGGTGCATTACGTTGCCTGTCCGTCTGAAATACGCCGGCGGCGGCTGGAAGAGCGCGGCGAGGCGCGCGACCTGGCGAAGTTGCGCGCCTGGGAGCAATACATCCAATATTATGGGGAGGAACGTCCGCCAGTCTTTGCCCACGTTTTGGTAGATGGCGCGGGTTCGAATGAGGAAAAACGTGCTTTTTGGCAAGGAATTGAGAGATGAATACTACTGGACTGCATCGCTCTGTCCCTTGTCTGTCGTCTAAGCCTGAAACGAACCTTCGCAATAGGGGTTATGGCATATAACAAAAACATCCCATTCCTATCCTTCCGGGAGGAGACATGTCTAAAATTGCGCTTGTAACCGACAGCACTGCTTACATCCCGCCAGACTTGGTCAAGAAATATAATTTGACCATCATGCCGCAAATCTTGATTTGGGACGAGAAGACATATCGAGACGGGGTAGATATTCTCTCCGAAGAGTTCTTCACACGCCTGAAAACAGCCAAAACCATGGCGACCACTTCCCAGGTGCCGATTCCGGCCATGCAAGAGGCCTTCGAGTCGCTGGTGGCCCAAGATTACGACGTGGTTGGCATTTTCATCTCATCGAAGTTGTCTGGCACCATTCAATCGGCCATTCAGGCCAAAGAAGCGATGGGCAAGAGCGGCGAGAAAGTGACCGTCATTGATTCTTACTCGACGGCAATGGCGATGGGCTTCCAGGTGTTGGCCGCGGCGCGCGCCGCCGAGGCAGGCGCCAGTCTGAAAGAAGTCATTGCTCTGGCTGAGAAAGCGCGTGAGCATACCTCTGTGTACTTTGCGGTGGACACGCTCGAGTTCCTGCATCGTGGCGGAAGGATCGGTGGCGCCCAGCGCTTCCTGGGGACGGCCCTGAACATGAAACCCATTTTGGCGGTGCTGGATGGCCGTGTAGAAGCCATCGAGCGCATTCGCACCAAGAGCAAGGCCCTGGAACGCGTCATCGAGTTGGTAGCCGAAAAAACCAAAGGCAAGACGCCCATTCGCCTGTCCACGCTTCATGCTAACGCGCCTGACGAAGCGCGCCAAATCCTGGATAAGGCTACGGCCCTTCTCAATCCGGTCGAAACTGTGTTTGCCGATGTCAGCCCAGTCATTGCCAATCATGCCGGCCCAGGCACGGTTGGCCTGGCATACATGGCCGGCATGTAACTATCAGCCACAGGCGCAGGAGTGGAACAGGGTTGGCCTTGTTCCACTCTTTTCTTTGGAGCGGGTATAATGCGGGTATGTTGCACCAATCTCCTCTGGTCATTGGCATTGCAGGCGGCTCCGGTTCGGGCAAGACCACAGTGGCCCAAGAAATCTTGCAGCGTGTGGGTCCTGAGCGCATTGCTTTCTTGCAGCATGATTCGTACTACAAAGACTTGAGTGGACTACCACCTGCCCAGCGCGCCGAGGTCAATTTCGACCATCCCAATTCCCTGGAAACCGAGTTGTTGATTGCTCACATCGAGCAATTGAAACGCGGCCAGCCGGTGGCTGTGCCGGTTTACGATTTTTCCACTCACAGCCGCACCGACCGGACGTTCACCGTCAACCCGCGCGGCGTCATCATCGTAGAAGGTATCCTCATTTTCGTAGAACCGGCCTTGCGCAACCTGTTCGACATCAAGATTTTTGTGGATACGGATGCGGATATTCGATATGATTCGCCGCATGCAGAGGGATATCAACGAGCGCGGCCGCACGGTCGAATCGGTCATCAAACAATATCAGGCTACCGTGCGTCCCATGCACTTGGAGTTCGTAGAGCCATCCAAGCGATATGCCGATGTCATCATCCCGGAGGGCGGTTTCAACTTGGCTGCGCTGGATATGGTCGTGGCGCGCATCGAATCTTTACTATCGTAGGAGTAAAAATGGTCAAACAATGGAATACCCCCCTGCTATGGAGATAGACCCCAAAAAGAAATATACCGCCCGCATGGAGACCGACAAAGGCACGATGGTCATCGAACTCTTTGCCGACAAAGCTCCCAAAACGGTCAACAACTTCGCCTTTCTCGCCCGCCAGGGATTCTACGAAGGCGTCATCTTCCATCGCGTCATTGCGAATTTCATGGCGCAAGGCGGTGATCCTACGGGTAAAGGCGCTGGCGGCCCCGGCTACAAATTCGAGGATGAATTTCATCCCAGCCTGAAGCATGACAAGCCCGGTATCCTTTCAATGGCAAACGCTGGCCCAAACACCAATGGCTCACAGTTCTTCATCACGCATGTTCCCACGCCCTGGCTGGATGGCAAACACAGCATCTTTGGTCAGGTCATCGAAGGCTTGGACGTGCTGTTCTCTATCCCGCCGCGCGACCCAATGCGCCCGGAATACCCCGGCGTTCAGATTCGGAAAGTCACCATTGAAGAACACGATTGAGGCCCAAGAATCTGCTGGCCGGTCAGAGCGTCGCGCTGATACGCGCATTGCCTTGCTGCGCCTCCTGGCGCTTCTCGTAGTGATTGGCATCACAGTTTTCATTTACAGCATCCGTGACCGCGCCGAGGAGTTTGCTGCCTTTGGTTATCCGGGTATCTTCCTGGTGGCGCTGATGGCCAACGCCACTGTCTTGCTGCCGGCGCCGGGGGTGGCTGTCGTGTATGCTATGGGCGGCGTTTTCAACCCCATTGGCGTGACATTGGCAGCTGGTACCGGCGGCGCGCTAGGAGAAATATCAGGCTATCTGGCAGGCTTCAGCGGACAGGCCATTGTAGAAAAAACAGAAATGCTCGAGCGAGTTCGCCCCTGGGTAAAAAAATATGGAGCGTGGGCCATCCTGGTGTTGGCGGCCATCCCCAATCCCTTCTTCGACGCGGCCGGCATTGTGGCAGGTATCCTCAAAATGCCGATTGGCCGTTTCCTGCTGGCGTGCTGGGGCGGGCAACTCATCAAGATGGGCCTGTTTGCTTTTGCGGGCTATTATTCCCTGCACTGGCTGATGAGCGGATGAAAACCGAACGACGTTGGCATCGCTTCTATCGAGACCTGGGCTGGCAACTTCTGGCCCTTTATCTTTTGCTGGTCGTTCCCTTTCTGTTTACTCTATGGGGGTTCGATCAGTTGGTGGGGGAACGCATTCGCACCGACATTACCGCCAACGACCTGGCCCTGGCGCGCGCTATTGCGCAGGAAACCGACCTGACCATTCGCAATGCCCTCGAGGCTGTCGAGGGATTGTCGAAGTATCCAGGCGTCAAGGCAGCCGACCCGCAAGAAATGGAAAGATTTTTCAGCATTGTGCTGAATACACGCCCCGACATCAACCTGGTCTATCGCCTGGACGCCGACGGCATCATGCTCTACCATTACCCGGTTGGCCCCGGCAGCACGGTAGGCGTGGATTTCTCTCACCGCGATTACTACCAGCGGGCCCTGCTCACCGACCAACCCCTGGTGTCGCAGGGACGTATCTCCCCCACCACCAACCAGGCTGTTGCCACTGCCGTCATGCCTCTGCGCTCGCCCGATGGACAGTTTCTGGGACTGATTGGCACCAACATCAAACTCGAAAGTTTGAGTCAAACCCTGATAGGCATCGTATCGGAGCATCAGGCAGAAGAGGGATTGCAACTTGCTATCCTCGACTCGAACGCGCAAATCATTGCCTACCCCGATTCTTCTCTTCTCCTCCATCCGGCCAATGACCTGCTTCCTGAAACGGTCACTCGCGCCCTGGAAGGCAGCGGCGGCGCATACATCAGCCAGGACCTGGCCGGCCAGGAACGCCTGTATACGTATGCACCTATACCCGAAATCCAGTGGGGAGTCATCATCAGCCGGCCGACACGCAGCGCCTTTGCGACCCGCTTCTTCCTGCGTCAGATTGTCATCGTCGCCGTAGGCACTTTCATCTTGATTGGCCTCTTCTTCTGGGGCGCCCTGACGTTGCGCGTCATCATCCCTATCGAACGCCTGGCGCCGGCCAGCGCGGCCATTGGCATGAACCAGCCTCTCGGCCCGGAAGAACGCGCCCTCATCGAGAAGCAGGCCAAACGTCCGGACCAGATCGGCCACCTGACCCGTTCCATCCTGGAGATGGAAAAATCCATCGCCGACCGCCTCAAAGAGCAAGCCATCTTGCTAGAGACCAGCACGGCGGTTGTCTCCTCGTTGGACTTGCAAACAGTCCTCGACCGCATCCTCGAACAGGCCAGCCGCCTGCTCAATGTGCGCATGAGCGCCATCGTTGTCCTGGATGAACAACACGGCACTTTCCGCATTCGCGCCAGCCGGGGACTTTCCAGGCAGTTTGCTGAGCAATTGACCATCCAGCCCAACGAACCCAGTTCTGCCACCATGCGCGCTTTGCACGCTGGAGAGCCTATCCAGGTCAGCGATACGGAAACCGACCCCTCCTACGCCCCGCGCCGATTGCGGGCGCGCGCCGAAGGATACCGCTCATTGCTGGCTGTTCCGCTCAACACCCACCATGCCCCGCCCACTGTCTTACTGGTATTTCACGCCAAGCCGCACGTTTTCACGTACAACGAAATTCAACTGCTTTCCAACTTTGGCAACCAGGCGGCCATGGCCATCGAAAACGCCGTTCTCTACGAGCGCAGCGACATGCGCTTGCAGGAGCAGACGCGCCGCATCGAGGCCCTCATTCAATCCATGCAGGATGGATTGATTCTCAGCGACTTGAAGGGGAGGGTGGTCTACGCCAACCGGCGTATTAGCGAACTTGCGGATCTGACTCCCGAGGACCTGCCCGGCGCTCCGATCGAGCAAGCGCTATCCCACATCCTTTCCCGCGTCCCCGAAGCGCAGCGCGTCCGCCAGGAAGTGGACAACCTACTCGATGAGAAAAGCCACAAGGGCGTCGAGTTTACTTTCTTGAGCCCTGGCTATACTCAATACTTCCGGCTAGACAAATTTTCCGTCACCGATGCGCACCATGTTCCCATTGGGCGTGGATTGATTTTGCGCGATATCACCACCGATAAGGAACTGGACCGCATGAAGTCTAGTTTGGTCTCCACCGTGTCACATGAACTTCGTACTCCGCTGGCTGCTATCAAAGGCTACGCATCCACGTTGCTGGCTGAGGATGTGGAATGGGACCGCGCTGCTCAACGCGAATTCCTGACCATCATTTCCGATGAGGCCGACCGGCTGACCAACCTGGTCAACAGCCTGCTCGATCTATCGCGCATCGAGGCCGGTTCGTTGACCCTGGCCTGGGAGGAATGCCGCCTGGAAGCGCTGATCCAGCGAGCGGTGAAGGAGGCCCATTTGAAAGCCGGAAACAGGCTCGAGGTCCACATCGAAGCGGACTTGCCCAAGTTCTATGCCGATCGCCCGCGTTTGGAGACCGTCCTGCGCAATTTACTCGAAAATGCTGTCAAATACGGCGGCGACAAAGCGGCCATCCAGGTAAACGTCAATCGCCAGGGTGAGCAAATCGTCTTTCGCGTATCCGATGATGGCCCAGGAATTCCGCCCGAAGAAAGCGCTCGTATTTTCGAAAGTTTCTATCGCATAGATGATAGCCTGACGCGGCTGGCCGGCGGAGCCGGGCTGGGGTTGGCCATTTGTCAGGGCTTCGTCCGCGCGCATGGCGGCGAAATTTGGGTCGAGAAGCAACGAAGGGGCGCGTGCATTGCCTTTTCGATACCCTTGCGGAGCGGCCCGCTCGAACGCCAAGAGACCGTTCCTGAAAGACAGGCGGCGCCATGAACTTGCAAACGGTGTTGGTGGTAGACGACGAACAGGCCCTGCGCGATTTCGTGCGGCGCAACCTGGAAGTGCGCGGTTACAAAGTGCTGACGGCCACCAATGGGTTGGAAGCGCTGGCACTTTTCCAAAGTGAAAAAGTAGACCTGGTCATCCTGGATATCATGATGCCGCATTTGGATGGCCTGGAAACAACCCGCCGCATTCGGCAAACATCCATTACGCCTATCATCATCCTGACGGCATTGGAGGAGGAAAGCGACAAAGTGCGCGCATTCGATTATGGCGCAGACGATTACCTGACTAAGCCCTTTGGCGTGGGTGAGTTGCTGGGGCGCGTCAAAGCCGTGCTGCGGCGCGCGCGTTGGTCAGAGCCAACTGTGCCAGAGGAGCGTATCGTGCGTGGAGAAATCTCCGTGGATCTGACGCGGCATGAGGTGACAGTGCGCAACCAGACGCTGGACTTGACCCCCACCGAATTCAACTTGTTGGTCTACCTGATGCGCAACGCCGGTAAAATGCTGCCACATCGAGCCATCTTGCAGCATGTATGGGGCCCCGAATATGGAGATGAGACAGAATACCTGCGCGTCTATATTGGCCGATTGCGGCAAAAGATCGAGGCCGACCCGCTGACGCCGCGTTATTTGTTGACCGAGCGAGGGGTTGGGTATCGCTTCGAGGGCTGATTTTTTACAGAATATTTATGTTGACGTGTCCTCTTTTTAGTCGAAATTTGCGTGATGCGGGTACACTCGAAAAAGACGCACTGCGTTAGCGTACCTGGGCGAGTCCACTTGCCTGGCAAGTGAGTTCCCCATCTCTATATTTCCTTTCGCTAAAGGAGGAGTATCCCCATGAAAGTCAAGTTCGTTCGATGGTTTGCCTTGTTGCTGGTGGGCAGTTTGCTATTGGCTGCTTGCGGTCCGCAAGCCACGCCGGCGCCTACCGAAGCGCCCACCGAGGCGCCTGCCGCCACCGAGGTCCCCGCCACGGAAGCACCTGCGCCGGTCGAAAAGACGGTTGTGGTTGGCTTCACCGCTTCACTGACTGGCAAGTTGAATGTCGAATCCACTCGCCAGAATAACGGCTTCAACTTGTGGATGGAGCAAGTCAACAGCGCCGGCGGCATCACGCTAGCCGATGGCACGGTGGTCAAATTCGCATCGAAGTTTTATGATGACGAATCCAACAAGGACCGCGTGCAAGAACTGTACACCAAACTTGTTACTGAAGACAACGCCGATTTTCTCATCAGCCCCTACTCGTCTGGCCTGGCCGACGCCTCAGCGGTCATCGCCGAGCAATATGGCAAGGTGATGATTACTACGGGAGCGGCCTCAGACGGCACCTATCAGAAAGGCTACACCCTCGTCTATCAGGCCTACACGCCCGCGAGCCACTATCTGACCGGCGCAGTAGACCTGCTCGCCAGTTTGGACGCTAACGCCAAGAAAATCGCCATCGTGCATGAGAATGACAAATTCTCCACCGATGTTGTCGCTGCCCTGGAGCAATATGCTATCGAGCAGGGATATGAGGTGGTGTTGAACGAAGGCTACGACAGCGGCACGACCGACTTTGCCCCCATCATCAACAAGATTCCAGCGGATGTAGATGCGATCATGGGCGGCGGTCACTTTGCCGATGGTCAACAGTTCGCTAAGGCTATGTTCGACAAGGGCGTCAGTGCCAAATTTGTCGCCTTGCTGGTTGCGCCGCCCGAGCCAACCTTTGCCGAGATCGGCGAGGCGGCCTTTGGCATCGTTGGCCCCAGTCAATGGGAGCCGCTGGCCGCTTTCACACCCGCTTTTGGTCCAACAGGCGCCGAGTTCATTGAAGCCTACAAAGCCGCTTACGGCGAAGATCCTTCCTACCATGCCGCGGGCGGCTATGTTGCCGGCCTGATTCTGCAAAAGGCCATCGAGACGGCCGGTTCGCTGGATACCGAGGCGATCAAGTCTGCGCTAGATGGCATGGACATGATGACCTTCTATGGCCGCATCAAGTTCGATACCACGCCGGAGAAACACGGCTTGCAGGTTGGTCACTCTATGGTCTTCGTCCAATGGCAAAAAGATGCCAGCGGCGCCCTGGTGAAGCAGGTCGTTTGGCCGGCAGAGGGCAAGACGGCCGAGCCTGTCTATCCCATCAAATAAATCCCCTTGCTTTGCATCCCTGCAGGCGGCAAGCGCCTGCAGGGATGTGTATGTTTTGGAGAGGCAACCGCGCATGAATGCTGTCACCATCCTTTCTTCCCTCCTGGACGGTTTGCTCATTGGGGTCGTCTATGGCATCGCCGCCATGGGATTGAATCTCATCTGGGGCGTGATGCGCGTCATCAACCTGACGCATGGCGCCCTCATTGCGCTGGGAATGTTTGGCGTCTATCTGTTGTTCAGCGGCCTGGGGCTGAATCCCTACCTGGCGCTCATCCTGGTTGCAGCCTTGGGCCTGTTAGCAGGGATTGCGATTTACTATATCGCCATCGAGCGTGTCATCAACGCTCCACATCTCTCTACCCTGCTAGCCACTTTCTCGGTCAACATGATCATCATTGGGTTAGGAACGGCCGTCTTTACCACAACGCCGCGCGATACGGGCTTTTCCCTGGGCAGTATCCAGGCTGGGCCGGTGACCTTGCTTGGCACGCGCCTGGTAGCGACTCTCATCACATTGCTGGTCACGGGGCTGCTGTATGCTTATCTCTATCGCACGCGGGCTGGCAAGTTCATACGGGCCGTCTCCAACAACCGCGCGGCTGCGGAGCTGATGGGCATCCCCTCCACGCGCATCCTGGCGCTTAGTTTTGGCCTTGGCACGATGCTGGCTGCCATTGCGGGCGGTTTGATTGCCACTTTCTTTTCTTTTACAATTCTCTCAGGTAGCGTCTATGAATTGAAAAGTTTCATCATCGGCGTGTTGGGCGGGCTGGGCAACCCGCTGGGAGCCTTAGTAGGAGGCCTCATCCTTGGCGTATTGGAAGGTGTGCTGCCGCTGGCCATGCCGAATACCTGGGTGCCTGTCATCGAGTTCTTGTTATTCATCTTGATACTGTTGCTCAAACCCAACGGCCTGCTCGGAGGCAAACAATGAAACGCTGGCTTAACCCCGGATTTGGGCTAGTCTTCCTGTTCGTACTGGGCCTGGGCCTGACACCGGTTTTCTCGAGAGACGCGGCAGCGCGCGAAGTGGGTTTCACGGTTTTGTTGGCCATCAGTATGGCTACCAGCTTGAACATCATCACCGGTTACACTGGTTACGTCTCATTTGGACATGTGGTGTTCTACGGGCTGGGCGGCTATGTGGGGATGTACCTCATAGACAATTGGGGCGCACCCTTGCCGGTGGCGGTCGTGGGCGGCGGTATGATAGCCGCCCTCCTGGCCTTCTTGCTTGGCAAGGCCATTCTGCGTTTGCGCGGCGCATACTTCGCCCTGGCCACCATCGGCGTCAACGAGGCCATGCGAACCTTTGTTTCGAACTTCGATCCGTTTGGCGGGCCGACGGGCATCGAATTGCAATTCAGCGTCTACAAGCCGTATGGCGGCGCAGCGCAGGCCCTTTGGGTGACTTACTATGCCGTAGTGGGCCTTGCAGTCTTCTCGGTAGTCTTCAGTTATTTTCTCAAGACCAGTAAATTTGGCCTGGGGCTGATGTCCATCCGCGAAGACGAGGACGCCGCCGAGGTGATGGGCGTGAAAGCGCCCAACGCCAAGACACTGGCTTACGTTCTTTCCGCCTTCTTGCCAGGTATGTTAGGCGTGTTGTTCTTTTTCAAGAACGGCAATGTAGAGCCAGGCGATGCCTTTCGCTTGCACTTTTCTATCGAAACCCTGGTGATGATGATGTTGGGCGGGCAAGGCACCGTCATGGGGCCGGTCATTGGCGCATTGGGATACCAGCGTTTGCGCGGCGTTCTCCTCACCAGCGACATCAAGATTGGCGCCCTGCCGCTCAAAGATTTCCAACTGGTCATCGCTGGCGTATTGATGTTGTTGATCATCCTATTCATCCCGGCCGGCCTGGTCGGCTGGATGCGTCAGCGCTTTGCACGTTTGCGGAGGTATTTGGTATGAGCATTCTTCTACAAGTTCAGGGCGTAACCAAGCGATTTGGCGGTTTGCAGGCGCTCACCCAAATTACCTTCGACCTACCTGCCGGACAAATCCTAGGATTGATTGGCCCCAACGGCGCCGGCAAGACCACTCTCTTCAATACCATCAATGGCGTTTATAAGCCCGAAGAAGGCCGCGTCTTGTTCCGCGAGCAAGATGTAACCGGCAAAAAGCCGTATGAGTTGGCCAAAATGGGCATGGCGCGCACCCACCAAATTGTACGCCCCTTGAACGAATTGACTGTTTTCGAAAATGTAATGGTAGGCGCTTGTTTTGGACGCGAAAACCAAAGCCTGGGAAACGCCACTGCTATCGCTGCCGAAATTCTAAAATTCGTTGGGTTGACCGTCAAGCCCGATCAATTGGCTGGCAGCCTGAACGTCGCACAGAAGAAACGCCTGGAAATGGCGCGCGCCCTGGCGGCCCATCCTTACCTCTTATTGCTCGATGAAGTGTTAGCCGGCCTCAACTCTTCTGAGATTGGCAACATGGTCGAAACCATCCTGAAAATTCGCGAACAAGGCATCACCATCATTATGATCGAACATGTCATGAAGGCAGTGATGAACGTCTCTGACCGTTTGATCGTGTTGGACTACGGACAGCAGATTGCCGAAGGCACGCCGGCGGAAATCTCAAAAAACGCAAAGGTTATCGAGGCCTATCTTGGCGATCCCAGGCTAGCCGAAAGACTCTTACAGGAGAACTGACATGGCGCTCTTGGAAATCACCGACATTGCCTCTGGTTATGGAGAAGTGCAAATCCTGTGGGGTTCGAGCCTGGAATTAGAAGAAGGCAAATTGACCTGTCTGGTGGGCGGCAACGGCGTGGGCAAGACTACCTTGCTGCGTACTGTGATGGGCTTGCTGCGCCCGTGGAAAGGCTCGATTTCCTTTCGGGGCAAGGACATCAGCCATCTGCCTGCCTTCACCAAAGCAGAAATGGGACTGGTCATGGTGCCAGAAGGCCGCCAGCTTTTTACCGATATGAGTGTGTACGAGAATCTGGAAATGGGCGCTGCCAACAAGCGCGCCAGGCCGAAACTCAAGAGCAATCTGGAACGAGTCTATGAGATGTTTCCGCGCCTCAAAGAACGCCAGACCCAAAAAGCCGGCACGCTCAGCGGAGGGGAACAGCAAATGCTGGCGGTGGGACGCGGCATCATGGCCGACCCGGTCGTGTTGATGATTGACGAATTGTCACTCGGGTTAGCGCCCGTGCTGGTGCTGCAATTGTTCGAGAGCCTGAAGCAATTGCGCGAGTTAGGCATCACCATACTGCTGGTGGAGCAAAATGTACAGATGGCGCTGGCAGTCAGTGATTATGGGTATGTGCTGGCCGAAGGGAAAGTGGAACTACAAGGCCCGGCGCGCGACCTGATCAAGAATCAGCATGTACGAGAGGCTTATCTCGGTTTATAATTAAAACAATTGACTGCCGCTCCTCTCAATAGTGACACACAGAAGAGCGGCTATTCCCTATCCACACCTTAGAACGGCTTGCCTGTTGCTGGCGCAAGCATACATGGAGGTTTGTTATGTTAGTTGGCGAAAGAATGTCCCACCCTATCATTTCCATTGTCCCCGATATGCCGGTGCATGATGCGCTGAACTTGTTCAAACGCGAACATATTCGCCGCGCCCCGGTGATCAAAGATGGCAAGTTGGTTGGTATCGTTTCAGACAAAGACTTGTTGAACGCTTCCCCCTCCCCTGCGACCAGTCTCAGCATCTGGGAAATGAACTACCTGATGAGCAAGATCACCGTCTCAGAGGTCATGACCACGAAAGTGCTAACCGTTGCAGAAGACACCCCCATCGAGGAAGCCGCCCGCATCATGGCAGACAACAAAATAGGCGGTTTGCCCGTCATGCGCGATGGCCATGTGGTGGGCATCATCACCGAAACAGACTTGTTCAAAATCTTCCTGGAACTGATGGGCGCACGTGAACCAGGGGTGCGCGCCACTATCTTGATCGAAGAAAAACCCGGCCAATTGGCAAAAATAACCGAGGCCATTGCCAAGGGCGGCGGCAACTTCGTGGCCTTTGGCCAATTCGCCGGCGAAGACCCATCCACCCGCCTGGTGACCATGAAAGTGGCCGGCATGAAACAGGAAGCGGTCAAAAAAGCGATTGCCGATATCGCCAAAGAAATTTGGGATATTCGTGAAGTTTAACTTGGCGCGCCAAAGTGCTGGGATAACCATTGAGTTCGGGCGGCACCCCCTACGGGGGCAACTGCCGCCCCATCGGTTTGGCGCGCTAACAGAATCTGCGTTATCTGCAGAGTTCTCTAATCGCCACTGACAACTTGTGCGTGCACACAAGCAGACAAGAAAGCGCCAATTTTCTGGTATAATTCATTCCCGTGACTGGTCCTGCTCTGCGGTCGTCCCCACTGGTGGATAACTGCGAACATGGAGACCTGCTTCGAAACTATTGAATAAGGAAATTGCATACGTCATGCCGCTCGCAAAAGAAATCAAAACTCAGGTCATTCAGGATTACCACCGTCACGAGAGTGACACCGGTTCTCCTGAAGTACAGATTGCCATCCTCACCAAACGCATCCTTCAGTTGACCGAACACCTGCGCGCCAACAAACACGATGAATCCTGCCGGCGCGGGCTGCTCAAACTGGTGGGGCAACGCCGCCGGCTGTTGGCATACCTACGCCGGAAAGATTATGCGCGTTACCTGAGCCTTACCGAGCAATTGAACCTGCGAAGAAAGTAAGAAAGACCAACAGACCCTAAAGGTCGGCGGACCTTTAGGGTCTTCGACCGCCCGTCAGGAATTGAATAGCGCTGACAAATCTCCTTGTCGCCGCTCTTCAGTCCCTGACCAGGCGGAAACATTCACAGGGGTTGCGCAAATTGCTTCGAACGAATAATCGGATAAATTCCTCTTTGGAAGATATGGTAGGGAATTCGGTTTCTTCCTCTTCGCATTCCTGCTTCCCAAGGCGGGCCTTGTCCGGCTATATGTTCCCTGCGCTAGCCCCACAGGAGACCACATGAAACCAGAAGCAAAAACCTACACTGCCAATCTTGGCAATACCACTGTCACCTTCGAGACCGGCAAACTGGCCGGGCAAGCTGGCGGCGCCGTCACAGCCCGCATTGGCGACAGCATCGTCTTCGCCTCTGCCACCATGGGCGAGGTGCGCGAAGGCATAGACTTTTTTCCGCTCAGCGTCGAATACGAAGAACGTCTGTACGCCACCGGCAAGATCCCCGGATCGTTCTTCCGGCGCGAGGGCCGCCCCGGCACCGAAGCCATTCTCACCGCCCGCCTCACCGACCGCCCTCTGCGTCCGCTCTTCCCCAAAGGAATGCGCAACGAAGTGCAAGTCATCATGTTCTCGCTTTCGGCAGATGGTAAGAATCCGCTCGACATCCTCTCCATCAACGCCGCCTCGGCCGCCGTCATGATTTCCGATATCCCCTGGAACGGGCCGGTCGGCGCGGTGCGCGTAGGTCGCATCGATGGGGAATTCGTCATCAACCCCACTTTCGAGCAAATGGAGGCCTCTGATCTCGACCTGCGCCTGGCCGGCACGCGCGACGCCATCCTGATGGTCGAATGTGGGGCCAACGAAGTGCCAGAGGATGTGATGGTAGCAGCCCTCGAACTGGGTCATCACGCCATCCAACCTCTCATCGAAGCACAACTCAAAATGCAAGCCGAGGTCGGCAAACCCAAACGCGAGGCCACCTTCAATCTGCCCGACGAGGAACTGGCCAAACGAGTCTTCGAGCGCGTCAGCAGCCCCATGAACGCCCTGCTCGACAGACCCTTGACCAAGAATGAGTTCTACGAGGGAATGACGACCCTCAAAGAACAACTGGTCGCCGAATTCTGCCCGGCCGAAGGGACCGCCGCCTCGGATACCATCCCCGAAGGGGGCTTCCCCTCGCCTGCTGCCGTTCGAGAGGCCTTCGACCAGGCCGAAGCCGCCATCGTGCGCGAGCGCATCCTGGCGCGCGGCATACGGCCCGACGGGCGCGGCCCCAAAGACATCCGCCCCATCTGGTGCGAAGTGGACCTCAGCCCGCGTGCGCACGGTTCCGGCCTGTTCACACGCGGCGAGACACAGGTACTCACCCTGGCTACGCTCGGCACCCTAGGCGAGGCGCAAGAAATCGACTCCCTTAGCCCCATAGATACCAAACGCTACCTCCACCACTACAACTTCCCGCCTTACTCCACAGGGGAGGTCAAGCCTCTTCGAGGCCAGAGCAGGCGCGAGGTCGGGCATGGAGCGTTGGCCGAGCGCGCCCTCGAACCGGTCATCCCCTCCGAGGAGACTTTCCCCTACACCCTGCGGCTGGTCTCCGAGGTCATGTCGTCCAACGGTTCGACCTCCATGGCCTCGGTATGCGGCTCGACGCTGGCGCTCATGGACGCCGGCGTGCCTATAAAAGCGCCGGTGGCCGGCGTGGCTATGGGGCTGATCACGGATGCCACTGGCCGCTACCAGATTTTGACCGACATCCAGGGCGCTGAAGATCATCTGGGCGACATGGATTTCAAAGTTGCCGGGAGTGAACAGGGCATCACCGCGCTGCAAATGGACATCAAAATCAGCGGCTTGAGCGCCGACATCATGAAAGAGGCCCTCGAACAAGCACGTGAGGCGCG
>FWWM01011062.1_pt1 | contig 15654 bp, 3 predicted proteins | sample 2228351 | NCBI WGS metagenome assembly FWWM01 (sample SAMEA103939774, study PRJEB20133) | metagenome | reverse complement strand
TTCTGGGTTCCCTATAAATATGACTTCTGCCTTTCCTGAGCTGTTTCCACCTGTTATGACAACGAATTCATCCGCGAGCAAGAAAGCCCAGCCACCCTCCCGCTCATATTTACCTTGATATGTACCCTGTATTTTTCCATCTTGAGATATAATAAAAATATCTCTTGATGGTATTACCGCTTTTGTGTTTCCCTCAACAAATGTAATGTAATCAAAACCACCGAACAGCACTGCTTTATCTCCCGAAATTTGATAAAAGGAAAAACCTTTTTTCACTCTCTCTTTCATGCCCTGTTCCTTGGGTATAATCTCAGCTCTCACTTCCGATGCGGAGCCCTTTTCTATAACAATTGAATATATGACGCCATGGCTTGATGCGACGAGTAAATTATTCTCAAAAGAAATTGCCTTACAGTTCCCGAGCATAATCTTGCTTGTAGGTATAATCCCGGCAACTGTTACTGCATCTGGTAAAGGTGCAGACACTACTTCAAGTGTTCCAACATCTATCCTGTCTTTTCTTATTGATATGAGCTGAGGTTCCGCATATATTCCACCTATTACAAAAAGGTAATCTTTCGTCTCAGCAAAACATGAGCCAAACTTTCCTACATTATCAAGTGTGTAAAGTATCTTTATCACCCCTTCCTCTTCAACTCTTTTTGTTCTATAAGGGAATACTTCAAGGTTTACATCCCACATTCCGTTTTGGTTCAGACCTCCTAATATTCCTATTTTCTGCTCGGTGGCAAATACCTTATGTTTGAAGCGCGGTATGCTCCTTGTTACTGAGAGGAATATATCAATTGAAGAGTCGTATATTTCAAAAGACCGCACTGGTCTGAGCTGAGAATCAAGCCCACCAGATACTACGAAGTTCCCACCTTCAATAACCGCTATGTCACCAAAAACGCGTGGAAAGTTCATAATAGGTCCATCTTCAAATTCAAGTTTATTTTCATCAAAAAATGCACAAGTCCTCAGCACAGACCTTGTCTCCATATCTATCCCGCCACAGAGCACAAATTTTCGTAACCCAGTTTTTACATCCTCTTTTATTTTCGCAACCATGGGATATGCTCTTTTCATCATGAGCATATTGCCAAAAGAATCAGGAACTCCGATGGGTGATATTATGCCGATCGATTCTGTGATATCAGGTCTAATAAGTTTTGTCCTACCAATCAATACATTATTTACATCCGGTGATCTTGCCAAAAATTTTTCATATACCTGAGCGCATGAGTCGACAAGATCGACCGTTTCGGTCATATCTATTGAAAAACCCCTTATCTCAAACCATATTCTATACTGCGGTTGATAAGGCAAAGGCATGTTCACTTTAATACTAATTTTCTCAGGGAATACCATTATCTTCATCAAGTCTTTTCCGCCTTCTTCCCACTCATTTTTTCTGTTCAGAACCCTTATTTTTCTTGGTTCAACTATGTCTTCTTTTCCTACCTCTGTTGTGAAGAAGGAGGAGAGCAGAGGTGTAGGGATATTACCTCGTAGCTCAAGAAGCTCTGCGGAAAAGCACCTTACTTGCGTTATTTGGCCTGTAAAAAAAAATGTGAATGTATAGGGTATATAATTTGTTTCAACTTGTTCGCTTCTCTCACCAACCTTTTTGCATGAGATAACTAAGATGATGGCGGGTAAGATGACAACAGATAGAAATATTATGAATTTGTTCATGAGTTCGGTTATTTTTTTACTTGCATTTCTCCCGTGCATCGCTTATATATTTTATTAGTTTTAATCTGTCTTTGTTTTTCATTGTGTTGAATATTTTCTCCATTTCTCTGATAAGCTTGAGAGCCGACTTTTCAACCATATCCGCATTTGCAATGAGTATATCTGCCCACATCTCTGGTGGACTTTGTGCAACTCGTGTTATATCTCTATAGCTACCACCTGATATGACCTTATACCTACCGATCTGAGATACAACATTCACAAGCGAAAATGCTATGATGTGAGGGAGATGAGATGTGTATGCTACAACTTTATCGTGTTTTTCTGGCGCAAGATATAATATCTTTGCTCCCGTGCTTCTCCACAACTCGGCGACCTTCTTTTTAGCTCTATTATCTGACCAGCCAGATATAACACATATTGCCTCTTCAAAAATTTCCGGGTTTGCGTTTTTGATCCCACTTTTTTCAGTTCCTGCCATAGGATGAGCACCGCAGAATCTCAATCTATAATTTCTTGCAATATTGCAGAACACACGCTTTACGCTCCCCACATCAGATAAAATCCCGTGAAAGCCGGCGTTCACAATATCATCAACTAACTTATTATAAAGTCCTATGTGCACCGCAAGGATTACAACTTCCGCTTTCACCGCTTCCTCTATTTTTTTGCTCCCTCTCATCACAATTCCCATCTTCTCAGCATACCTTATCGTGCTTTCATTCCTTGATATCCCGAGCACTGAATAACCTTGTTTTGTCAGCCTCCAAGCAAGTGAACCGCCTATCTGACCAAGTCCAATTACACAGACATCAAAATCACCGCTTCTCATCTCATAACCTCCATAACAAAAAATAGCAAAAAAATTGCTCGTGTCTATAAATTATGTCATACAGATGCTTGATTTAGATACTTGAATGATTAAGTTGTTTACCCCTGTTGTTCTTGTGGCTCCCGATGACTTGTAATTCTTTTTCATTGCGTAGTTTCGTAAGTGAGTTTGGTCTAAGAGTTTAGTCTAAGAGTTTGGTCCTTTGTGCCTGCAAGCTATTTTTTTGATTTATTATTATTTGCTATCAGTTCTATTATTAATTTTGCATGCGAGTTTCTTCTGTTTCTTTTTTTCTTTCACTGCTTTTTCCCTTTCCACTGCGTCCCCTCTTTCTATTGGGTTTCCCATTTACCTTTCACGTTTTGTTCACCTTTAAGGCTTTTGTTTTATCTACTTTTTTTCTTCTCCCATCATCGTTTGCATGGGTAGGCGGTAAAGTTGAGAACATAAAAGTATTTGACTTTGAGGGTAGGTGGTTCTCCCTTCTTGATTTTGCAAAAGGTCGGAAGTTTGTGCTTTCTCCCATTTATACAAAGTGTCCGAGTGCATGTTCTATAATAACGTTCAACCTCAAGGAGGCACTTTCAAAGATGAAGGAAAAGCACACCGTGCTTTCTTTTTCTTTTGACGAAAAAGATACGGTTGATGACCTTCTTACTTTTGCCCGAAGATGGGAGCTTGACGGAAGGAACTGGACTGTTGTCTCCGCCAGGAAGGAAGATATAATTAAGCTCCTTGACTCTCTGGGTTTCTGGATAAAAAGGGTAGAGGGGGGCGAGATATTACATCCTAACCTCATATATGTTGTTGATGGTAAGGATAGTATTATTCTTGCGGTTCTTAACGCTAAACCGCTTGACTTTAGGTCCTTGAAAATAGCTTTATCTGATGGAAATATTATTGAGAGATTTATTTTTTTTCGTCTCTTCAGTTTTGATCCTGTAACCCGCAAATATGAATTTGACATCATCTTTTTGTCTTATCTTGTCGCATTTGGAACCATAATACTTATCCTCATTTTTTTGAGATATATTCTCTTTGGGACGAAAAAATCCCGTACATAAAAAAATTTTTTGCTCTTGATTTCATACTTTCTGTGGTTAGTAGAGAAAAAAGCTTTTCAAGCTTGGCATTCGCTTGCTCTTGATTAAAGCCAGATAGGTAATCCTATAATCTTATAGTTGACCTTGCCTTTACTTATAAATGCCATTGTAGTGTATATTTTAATAGGAATAAATTTAATAAAATAAAAATAAAACAAATACAAAAATAAAAGTCATGGGGAAAATACAAATAAGAGATGTATTGAGAAGATTCGGTTAAAATTTAGGTGTTTAGGTAATTGAATCCTTAATAATTAAAATTAAATTCGATACGTATTATAGTATAGATTGAGGGGAGAAAATTGAAGGTAGAGGAAGTGAAGAAGTCTGAACAAATTGATAAATTGAGGCGACGGCTTTTGAGGCTTGGAGCATACGTAGCTCCAACTGTTACTATCATATCACTCTCTTATTCAAGAGCGCAAGCTCAAGCCTGCACGCCGGACTGCAATCCGAACCAACCCTGCACCCCGGACCTTGCACCGCCTATCTTCAGAAAGAAAAAATTTGATGAAGGTGAGGATGGGCTCGACTCCTTGTGGGAGGAGGACCCCTATTCCTCGGAATCTCGGAAAAGTCCTTGGTATTTGCGAACTCCTTTTAAAAACTCTATTATGAAAGACCGATTTAGAAGGAGGCCTTTTAAAAAGCTCCCCGGAAAAAAGCTTCCCGGATTAGAGCCAGAGGAAAAAGAAGAATAAATCAGAGATTTTTATTGGTCTTCATGATAATTTGCATTGTTTCTGACATTTTTCCTGAGGAATGGCCACTGCGTTTCCGCGTTTGCTGTCTTCGGTCCGAATTCATATTTCCTCACATACCCTTGTAGGTCACCAAATATCATATCTAACATATTATCTGCGTCTAATCTCCCAACGACCGGTGTCATAGACAGGAAAGAATTGATAAGTTTGTAAGGACTTCCCAGCGCAAGTTTACCTGAAGACTCAAAAATATAAAGTTCCCCGTTATCTGTGATAACCGCAATCTCTTGTGAGCGGTCTGCATCAAAGTCTCCAACGATGGGAGAGAGGCTTGGTGCGTTGAGTAGTTGCTTTGACCATCGTATGGTTCCATCTGAATTCACTACATATAGGTATCCGGGACTGCCAGTGTTGAAGGGCAAAGCTGTCAGTATTATCTCAAGGGTTTTATTCCCATCAAGGTCTGCAAGAGCTATGTACCTTGGGTAATACCCGCTTATCCCAAGATTCACAGACCATTTGAATGTTTCCTTCATCGTGTATGCAGACACACTATTTGGATTTGTTGTCCCAACGACAAAATCCCTTCCCCCATTGTTGTCTATATCTCCTATTGAAGGAGATGAGAGCCACTGCCCTGACCCAATGTTCACAGTCCATACAGGAGGTCCCCCTGCCGCATCAAATTTATAAACATTACCATCCACATCTGTTATCAAAATCTCAGCTGACACGCCTGAACCGTCGACCGTTGGGAATGACCTTATCCTTTGAGCTGTTTGATAACTCCATTTCGGGTTATTCAAGTTATCACCATCAAAAACGTAAAATGTATTGCACGGTTCAAATGTCGTCAGAAGAATTTCATTCTGGGAGTCAGCATCTATGTTAGCGAGCGTCAAGAATCTCACCTTACATGTCACTGAGATTGGGAAGCCGTCTTTTACAGCCCCATCCGGACTAAAAGCATAAACTTTCCCGCTATCATTCCCTATAACTATCTCGGGACCTACTACTCCGTCTATATCCCCTATGGCTGGAGAACCAAAGATATTTCCGCCGGTATCCTGTGGCCATCCTGTCCTGACTTCTCCTTTCCAGTTGAGAACATAGAGCTTAGTCCCCGCAGCAATGATAATTTCAGATCTATTATCATTATCAAAATCGTAAATCTTGGGTGATACACGTATAGGCGAACCAAGGTTAGGGTCTTTTCTTGGCCAATCATTTTCTCCACCACCCTGTGCCGATTCTCCACCCTCTCCCGGGTTATCTCCTGCTACGGCAAAACCCCTGTAAGGGTGTCCCCCAAATGCTCTTGAACCATCGGTTCCTCCAAAATCAGGCCATGAGTATTGTGCTTTTGGACTTAAAGAGCTGATATAATATACTGTCCCATCAGTCCCATTATCAGTCCCAACAACAACTGACCCCTTCCTCACAGGCGCTGAAACTGTACCTGAAAGTGCTACAGAGCAATTAAACGAACCTGAACTTATACTCAAAGAGTATACTTTGTCCGATGAACCTATAAATACTGCAGTCTCTGATAGTGCGGGAGATGAGCTTATCCCACCCCCTGTGTCATACGACCACAAAACAGACCCCCCTGACACTGTGGTGTTCTCAAGTATAGCATAAACCGTCCCGCTGTCTGAACCAACTAAAACTGTTATGGAAGAACCGTCCACAAATACCGCTGGCGACGACCTTATTTTAACCCCTGTCAGCACATTGTAGAACACCTCCCCCGTCGTTGAGATCTTATAGACCCCATTTTCCGTCCCTATGTATATGTCTCCCCTCGGTCCTAAACCAGGTGATGAGTTTATTATCTGTGTCCCCAAGGGAAGTGCCCACTTTTGGTTGAGGTCAAGGTCAAATGAGTATATTGTGCCATTTTGCGTCGCAAAGTAAACCGAACCCAAAGCTTTATCAATCGCTGGCGCTCCTGTCACCGATCCTGAGAAATTGTCTGACCTTATCACCTCAAGTCCCTTGTTCAATCTGAACACATAACCCGTGGATGTCCCAACATATATGCTATCATCGTTGACAGCACACCCTCCAACTACACCTCCTATATCCTTGGATGAGAGTATGTATCCATCTGTGGCTCTGAGCATGTATATCCATCCTGCCTCAGTCCCTGCAAACACTCGTGAGTTCAACCCCTCTTCTATCACGCAAAGATGTGATGATACTATTGACCCCAAATTGCTCAGCCACTTTATCGCGCCTGTCCCCCTATCTAAAGCCAGTATGTATCCTGTCGCTGTCCCAACATATACTCGCTCATCATCTATTGCGACCGCTCGTGTCACACCTCCCCCTACACCTCGACTCCACAGAATGCTGCATTCGGGAGTATTTACCGACGCACATGAAACATTTGACCAGTCAGAAAAGCCAGAGCTTGTGTTCGTCCTCACCCTGTAGCAATATAGCCCTGCTGCAAGACCAGAATGAACATAACTTATTGAGTTTGGAGAAGCAGACGCAACAAAGCTCCATCCTGACCCCGAACTAACTTCTATGCTGAAGCCTGTCTCCTGCGTTGATGAATCTTGCCATGTCAGCTTGACAGCTGATGAACTTATCGCTTCTGCAACAAGTGGTGAGGGGGACGCAACCGAAATATGGCATACCTCATCAGAGTATGATGAGTATTTTGTCCCTGCACCTGTGTTTGCTACAGCCCTCACTTTGAAGCAATATGTTATCTCAGATGAAAATTCCTTTGAGTAAAATTCTGTGTTCGCTGATGTTATCTCTGATGAGTATGCTGGGTCACCTTGAGCCTTCATCGCTATCTCATAATTTGCCTCAATTGATGAGTTATCCCTCCAGTGAATATTGAGCGAGCGTGGGAGTATCCCTGATGTTACTGTCAGCTCATTCGGAGCATAAGGAACTGCAATTGTGCTCACAGTGTTTGAGAAGTTAGATTCACCAGCTCCTCTGAAAGCAGATACCTTGAACCAGTAATATTCCCCTTCTGAAAGTCCCCACACAGTGGCATTTGTTGTGTTGGAGGACATTGTGGCAACTTTTGCGAAGTTCACCCCATCTTCGGAACGATAAACATAAAATCCATCCTCAGCATTTGAATTATCCACCCATTTCAATGTGACAGAAGAGGATACAGGTGAAGAAGATTCACCCTCAATCGTCAGAGAAGAAGGAGCGGAAAGAGAAATATCCTCACAAGACGTGTTAGAGTAGCTTGAATAGACTGCACCTTTTTTAGCTCTGACCCTGTAGCAGTTTGTTGCGCCCTCTACATATGTTGTGTCAGAGTAGCTCGTGGTATTTTGTGGTAAGGAAGCGATCTGGATCCATCCACCTCCGTTAACATTCCTTTCAACAAGATAATTTTCTTCAGCATTTGAGTTATCTTCCCAGGAGAGATTTATTGAGCTACCTGTGAACCATCTTGTAAGATTTGATGGTGCTAAGAGTTCGGTTGTCTCACAAGCTGAGTTAGAAGGAGATGAAGAACCGAAGGAGTTATATGCTGTGACCCTGTAGCAGTATGTCGTTCCTTCCACAAGTCCTGTATCCACATAATCTGTGACATCAGCAGGACGTGTGTTTATGAAAGCGAAGCTTGTGCATCCTTCTCCCTGACATCTTTCAATCCCAAATCCATCCTCATTATTTGAATTGTCCTGCCATGCCATCGCCATCGTCGTCGCTCCTTGGTATGTTATGATGAGGTTTGATGGTGCGTTGGGGATAGGAACATCAGGAGTGGTTGCTGTTGCTATGTTTGAGTAATCTGAGTATACTGTCTCTGACCCAACTGTTTTGTAAGCTCTTACTCTGTAGCAGTATGTCGTGTTTTCCACAACTGTGTTGTCCTGATATGATGTTGTGTTTGCTCCAACAGATGCTATCTGGGTCCAAGATGAGTCAACACACGCTGTCGTGTATGTCGTTCTCTCAATGTAAAATCCACTTTCTCTTGCTGAGTTATCTTGCCATGAAAGGTCTATTCTGTTGTATGCGACCGCGTCCGCTTGAAGTGATGTTGGTGCGAGAGGTTGTGTTGTCTTGCAGTATGAGTTTGAGTAGGATGAATAACGAGTGATTGATGCGTAGGTCCTTTTGTCCCTTATGCGATAGCAGTATGTTTGAGCCTCCGCAAGTCCTGTATCCTGATAACCCGTTGAATTTGCGGCAAGGATTGCAACCTGAGAGAAAGATGAGCAATTTGCTCCCTCACACCTTTCAACAAAGTAGTTATCTTCTTTTGATGAGTTGTCAAACCATGTCGCTGTCAGAGATGATGTTGAGATTGTTTCAACTGAAAGACCTGTAGGTGCTGCCGGGTAAACAAGGTCGCATGAGGTATTTGAGTAAGAGGATACATCTTGTGCTGTGAATGCTGTCAATCTGTAGCAGTAATATGTCCCCTCTGACACTGAGGTATCTGAGTAAGAAGTTGCATTGGCTGGAGCGGTTGTGAGGAATGAGAATGAACCTCCTCCCTCCTGCTGTCTCTCAATCCCAAAGCCTGACTCGTTTGAGGTGTTATCTTTCCATGTCAGGTCGACCTGCGATGGTGATATGGCGGAAGCTTGGAGTTCTGAAGGAGCACAAAGTCTTGCTCCACCTGTGTTGAACACGTTGAGGCGGAACTTGGGATAAGAGGCGGATGAGCTGAGGGGGGATGTCCCAGAGACAGAGTAAAATCCCCAAGAAGAACCTATGTAGATATTTCCGTTCGTGTCTATTGTTGGAGAGGATCCCGCTGGCTGTCCTGTGAGCTGATACTGGAAAGCCACTGTGAAGGTTGAGCCAGTCCTTGTCAGCGCCCAAAGATAACCATTCGGAGAACCATTTGAAGCTATGAAAACTGTCCCATCTTCTGCGATTGCTGGTGAGGAGCGAGAAGCACCTGAAAGTGTCCTTGATGAGACAACTTGTAGGTTTGTTTTGTCAAGAGCAACTATAGCTCCTGAGGCTGAGACAACCCCTACATAAACATAATCGGATATTGCAGGTGAAGAAATTATTTGCCCACCGGCACCCCCGAGAGCAGGAGATGTGGCCAAAACAGAGCAGTTCTCCTTGTCTATTTTCACCACTCTTCCGTTAGCAAGCCCTACATATATTCCTGTTGAGTCAACCGCAGGTGAAGAAGTTATTGTTGCGGCTAATGCTACTGAAGAACATATCAGAGCGAAAGTTTTTCTGTTCAGAACATAGATTTGTGTGCCCGCTGCGAAGATAACTGTATCACCTTCTATCGTTGCTGATGAGTTTATTGCTGCTATATTACCTGAAGATGGGTATCTACGCAGAACAGCACCATCTGTTGCTGAGACAGCATAAAAAACACCCCCTGTTGTCCCGACATATACCTCTCCATCGTTTGAGACCGCAGGCGAAGCCCTGATCTGTCCCCCTAATACCACAAACCAGTTTTGTGTCCCATCCGTCGCTTTTATGGAGTAAAGTCGTCCATTATCCGTACCAACAAATACATCCCTTTGGCAGGAGATGGCTGGTGATGAGAGCAAAGGAGAGCCTATATTTGACGTCCACTTCACCGTTCCCGAGGGGTTGAGAGCATAAAGGGTTCCGTTCGCCCCTCCGAAGATAATTGTCCCATCTATGTCCAGCGCTGCTGTTGATGTGACACCCTGAGGCACTTGGAATGTGAAGACAGTTGAACCTGAGGCAAAAGTTGTCGCCTCAGCCACAGGTGAATAATCCGAAAATACAACCCCTACATCCGTCCCTGAAATGTATGCCCTTACCCTGTATCTATATGTTGTGCTTGGGGAGAGCCCCGTGTCTGAGAAAGATGTTTGATTTGCGGGTAGAACTGCAATTTCAACAAAAGATGTGCAACCTGAACCTTGGCATCTTTCTACTCTATATCCTGTCTCCCCATTTGAATTATCGTTCCATGACAGCAATATTGAGGAAGATGATTGTGGTGTGGCGGATGTGGAGGAAGGTGCAAGAGGCTTTGTCGCAGCGGACACTGTGCTTGAGAAAGATGAGACACCTGTCGTATTCGTAGCTCTGACTTTATACCAGTATATTGTTCCTTCACTCAATCCTGTATCTGAGAATGAATTTGAGTCTGCGGGCAGTGTTGCGATTGCAGAAAAGACCGACCCATCTTGTGAACGGAATACCTCATATCTTGCCTCCCTTGTTGAATTGTCAACCCACGAGAGATTTATCTGAGATGTTGAGATGACAGAGAGAGCGAGGTTATATGGTGCACACATTGGAACCGCTGTTGAGGTATTTGAGTATAATGAAATCCCGTATGAGTTGTAAGCTGTTACCCTGTATGAGTAAAGAACGTCACAAACCACTGATGTATCTTGATATTCTGTTACATTAGCAGGTGCTGTTGCAAGCAGGACAAAAGTTGAACCTTCTGGCATCCTCTCTATCCCGAAACCATCTTCTGTCGCTGAGTTATCTTTCCACCTCAAATTCACCTGATTTGAGAGGACCGCTGAAGAAGTGAGATCTGATGGGGCGGAAGGAGGAGAGGGTGGGGGAGATGGTGTTGTTGCTTCAACTATTGCTGAATATAGTGAGTATATTCCTGCTGAGTTGAAAGCTCTTATCCTATACCTATATGTTGTTGATGGTGAGACAGGTTCATCGACAAATGATGTTGAGTTTGCTGGCATGGTTGCAACTACGGAAAAGTCGGTGCAGCCAGCCCCTTGACATCTTTCAACATAATAATTTGTCTCACGAGTTGAGTTATCATTCCAGAAAACCTCAATCCTTTGGAAGTTCACAGCTACTGCACTCTCTCCTGTCGGCTTGTGTAAGAATGTTGTGGAAGATGATATGTTTGAGTAATTTGATTCGTTGGATGATGAGAATGCTTTAACTCTGTATGTGAAGGTAGTGGCTTCTGGTAATGCTTGGTCAAGGAGTGAGGATGAGTTTGCGGGCAAAGTTGCGATTGTGGAGAAGTTGGAGCAATTTTCCCCCTCGCATCGCTCAACATAATATCCATCTTCTGATGATGATTTATCTACCCATGAGAGAGAGATCTCGGTTGAAGATAGGGGGGAGGAATTGAGGGATGGGGCTGCTAACTTTGTTGTTGCGCAGATTGTGGAGGAGTAATTTGATGTGATAGAAGGACCTCTGAAGGAGCGGACGCGCCAGCAGTAATATGTGTTTTCTTGAAGGTTCTGGTCTGTGTATTGAGTGACGCCCGCTCCTACTGAGCCTACCTGTGAGAATACCATGGAGCTGGTTGAGCGTTCTATGTAAAATCCATCTTCAAAGATTGTGTGTCTTATCCATGATAGTGATGCGGTGGAGTGTGATAGGATATTTACTTGGAGACCGATAGGTCTGCAGAGGGAGGAGACCCTTCCATCTCTCCTTGGATTACCTTTGAACTGGTGCCAGACAGGTTCTGAAGGTGGGAAGGCATCAGTATCGAAGGCATAGAGCTTTCCATCTCCTCCGATTATATATATTCTTCCGCTGTCTCCTGAGATGAGGGGTGAGGACCTGACGATCTGGGTTCCCATTTGAAAGAACCAGGAAATAGTTCCTGCGGAGACTTTGTGTATTCGTGAGTTTGCGGCGAACCAGACATTTCCATTTGAATCGACAGCGGGGGAGGGGATAGCGGGGCCAGTTGTTGTAAGGGACCAGATGAGCTGAGATGAGTTACCGAGGTCTTTTATGCTGTAGAGGTAAGCTGAAGTTCCAGAGGTTGCTGCCACATATATTGTGTCATCTGGGCCGATGGTGGGAGAGGGGATGAGGTCGGTTGCGGCGAGGGCGGGAGGAGCGGTGCTGAGAGTTCTGAACCATTTGAGGTTACCCGAGTAATCGAGGGCATAGAGGCGGATTTCAGAAGTTCCATTTTGAGCTGTGAAGTAAATATCACCTGTGCAAGAGATTGCGGGTGAGCCCCTCACAACCCAACCTGTCCCCACTGTGTAGCTCCAGATGGGATTAGCATTATTTGCCATAGCATAGAGTTTTCCATCGTCAGAACCAATGTAAGATCTGTCTGTAATATCAACTGCTGGAGACGATGTGACATCACCTCCCGTGAGATACCACCCTACAAATCCGCAAGAAGAGTTTAGGACAACAAAGTAGTCGCTGAGATTACCATAAACAATTCTTCCATCTGAAAGTATTGACGGAGAGCTCCTGACCGCTAATCCTGCATCATAACTGCAAACAGCAGTTCCATTTGAAGCCAGTCTTTTATAAAGAACTCCATCTTCCGCACCAGCTATCACATATGTTCCATCGTTTGCAGGAGAGGAGAAAAAGTTCTGATTATTGATGACCGGTCCCCAGATTGAAGCTCCTGTTCTTGAAATTGCTCTGAAACCTCGGGTGGCTCCGCCAGTTCCCCATGCAGTTGTGAAGATTCTCCCGTCTGAGCCTGTTGAAGGTGATGAATAAGCTGTCCCTGCCCCTGCAACTTGAAATGTCCACGCAACTCCTGCGTTCGGTGTCGTCCCACAGCTTATATCTGAATAGTCAGAAGAGGATTGCCCTGACACAGCTCTGACTCGGTAGCAGTATGTCGTATTTGCTAAAAGTCCTGTGTCCTGATATGAAGTTGTGTTTGCAGATAAAGTTGCAACCTCAGTGAAGTTTGAACATCCCCCTCCCTGACATCTTTCAACCTTGTAATTCTGCTCATATGATGTGTTATCTGTCCATGAGAGGTTTATCTGAGAAGGTGCGACAGGATTTGCAAAAAGTCCTGTGGGTCTCATCATCGTAGTTGCAGTGATGGTGTTAGAATAGGGAGAGGATTGACCGCCCGAGTAAGCATAGACCCTGAACTTGAAAGTCGTCTCTTCCGCCAATCCTTCCCATGTATAATCCGTTGAATTCTGAGGTAAAACCTCAGTCACTTTCACAGAAAAATCACATGGTTCTGTGCATCTTTCAATAACCAGATTTGTCTCAACAGATGAATTCTCTTGCCACCACAGATAAACCTTTGTTGAGCCAGATGAGTATCCTTGTAAGTTTGTCGGCTCCGCTATGGAGGTTGTTGCCTCAGTTATGTTTGATGGGGAGGAGTTTCCCGCACTGTTATATGCATAGACCCTATAGCGGTATGTTGTCAGCTCTGCAACTGATGTGTCTGTATACTCTGTGACATTTGCCTGAGAGACCTGAAAAGTCACCTTGACGCTAAAATCACAACCTGACCCTGTGCACCTTTCAACAACGAATCCTTCCTCATCTGCAGAATTGTCTTGCCATGATATTTTGACATAAGTTCCTGTGCTTTGAACAACTTGGGCATTGGAGGGTGGATTTGGTGGATTTGCGGGTTGTGCAAAAGTTGTTGCTGAGACCTCCTCGGTGTAATTTGAGAAAACAGAACCCTTGAAAGCTCTTGCCCTATACCAGTAAGTTGTTTGAGGTGAAAGTCCTGTATCTGTATATGACACCTTTGCTCCGCTCCCTGGGCTCTGACCTATCGTAGCAATAACTGTCCATGACCCTAACTCGGTTCTCCTCTGGATCTCAAAACCCTCTTCTTCAGATGAGTTATCCCAGAACTCAAAGTTGATCTGTGTGTGGGATTGTGGTATGGCAGATGGACCTGTTGGTGCTTTTGGAAATGTTGTTGAACAGTGAGAGTTTGAATACAGTGAGCATGTCGTCCCAACACAAGCTTTAGCTCTGTAGCAGTAAGAAGTCCCTTCAGAAAGTCCTGTGTCAGAATAAGATGTGCTGTTCGCTGCCAAAGTGGCTATCTCCGAGAAAGAACCTCCACCGACAGACCTCTCAAGCTTGTATGAATCCTCAACACTTGAGTTATCAGCCCAAGATATGTCGATCTGTGAATCTGAGACAGCATTTGATATGAGGCTTGAAGGTGCACGAGGTAAAGTTGTGAGACATATTTGTGGTGAGTAAAGAGAGAAGATGGTTGTAGCTCCAATGGTTCTGTAAGCTCTGACACGGTAGCAGTAAGTTGTGTATTCTTGAAGGAGGTTGTCGACATAAGTTACGGTTGAACCGTAGCCTTGACCTGGTCCGACATCAGCTATCTCCGCAAAGTTTGAACACCCAACACCCTGACATCTTTCAACTTTGTATCCTGTTTCGTATGAAGTTTTATCTGTCCACTGGATTTGGATTTGGGATTCAGAGATAGCGTTTCCTGTGATGGAGGAAGGAGTGCAAAGATGCAATCTCCCTGTATTTGAGTTATCATGCTTGAATTTTGGCCACGCTCCATCAGCTAAACCTGAAGAAGGATCTTGAGTAGACCAGACAGCATGTAACCTTCCATTATTTCTGGCTACATATACTCTACCTTGTGAATTTATAGCTGCGGATGACCATATTGGGTTCCCCAAGTTTCTCGCTTCTGCAGTTCTTGATGGGTCATACACAACATACATATTGTTATTGAGGTTACCAGCCCAGACACTTAAGTTTTGAGACACAGCAGGAGACGATTGAAATTGATTCCCCACACCAAGATACCATCTTCGTGTGCCGTTGGTAAAGTAAGAGTGTAGGCGATTCCCTGTGCTCCCGAAGAAAAGTTTGTCGTCAACGATGGCACAGGATGAAAGTGAAACTTGATCTGCATCAATTATCTGAAATGAGAGGAGAATGGAGCCAGAAGAAGGGTCAAATTTTCTGCAATAGGAATCTGAGGAGCAGATCCAAATCGTCCCATCACAGTCAATAGCTGGGGTTGCCTGAAGACGACCTGTCTGTGTCCCCCACTTTATAGTCCCGTTTGGATTTATTGCAAAGAGAGCTCCCGTTGATGTCGCAGGATAGTCAACAGCTACGTATACCGTCCCATCGGGAGCAATCGATGGGCTCCCCAAGATATTTCCTGAACCCGAAAATTGTATTACCCATCTTCTAGCACCAGATGATGCTAAAAATGAATAAAGCTTGCCGTTATATGTCGTCAGATATACATACCCTTCATATGACAGGGAAGGTGAGTTGTATTGTATAGAATCTCCTGAGTCAAGAGGTGATGTCCATTTTATAGTCCCATTTGGATTTACCGCTACAAGCTGTGTGGATGAGGCAACAAAAATAGTCCCATCATCTCCTATCGCAGGAGAAGAATAGTTACCCCAATCTCCTATAAAAAGTGACCATACCAGTGTTCCTGCATTGCCATCATCCCTTATCTTATAAAGGTATGATCGGTTTGTGTTTGTGTTTATGACGATATAGTAGACCATCCAATTTGTCCCTTCTTGGCGTATAGCAGGAGATGAACGAGATGCACGCCCACCACCTGGGTTGTATTGCCAGGCCTGATTTACTGCAAAAGGAACGA
>FWWM01011060.1_pt1 | contig 15656 bp, 22 predicted proteins | sample 2228351 | NCBI WGS metagenome assembly FWWM01 (sample SAMEA103939774, study PRJEB20133) | metagenome | reverse complement strand
CACGCTTTCGCGGCACACGCACAGTCTGCAGCGTAACCTCAGCCAACGTCATCTCATGGGGCTGAGCGCTGTCCACGTGCAAGCCGATGGGCAAGCCATTGCCCTCGGCAATCACCATCACTTTGCTGCCTTTGCCCACTTTGGTCTTGCCTACCCCCGATCCCCCTTTTTAGCTGGCACGAAACTGCCATCCAGGAACGCCTGCGCCCATGCCAACTTGCCTTGTGCATCCAACAGGCTGAGCAGAATGCGCCAGATGCGCTCCCAGGTGCCATCGGCAGACCATTCTTGCAGCCGGCGCCAGCAGGGGGTATCCGAGCCATATTCGGCGGGCAGGTCTTGCCAAGCACAGCCAGTCTTGAGCACATACAAGATGCCGTTCAACGTCTTTCGATCATCGTTGCGCGGGCGACCGCGTCGGCTGCTGCGTTTCGGGATCAGCGGTGCGATCACCGCCCACTGCTCATCTGTCAAGTCATGTCGGCTCATGTCGACTATTCAATACCATTTTTGAAATAGGTTCTAGCCCTCGATCCATGAGTATCGGTCAACCGCCAGCATGTCGTGCTCAGGCACAGCTTCTGACAGGGCGAGGAAGCGCAGGAAGCCATCGCGCCAGAGTTGATGGACGCGCGGCCATGTCGTGTCGCGGCTGGCCGCGTGGATCGTGGCGTTGAATTGCTCGAGGTGCCCTTCGTCGTCCGGGTATTTCCCCGCCGTCCAATCGGGCATGGCGGGCAGCGCGTCGTGAAGCGCCGCTTCAACTCGCGCGATGGACACCTGCTGCCAGGCGCGCAGATGCGCAATCACATCTTTGACCGACCAGCCTGATGGTTGACGCGGTGCAGTAATCTGCGCCTCGCTCATGCTGGCGAGCAGTGCTTCCCAACGATTGAATTCGTCTCGAAGCGATTTGAGAACACCTTTCTTGTCGCTCATGCCGTTCGTGATATTCCCTGCCGGCGCTCAGCTTTGTCATCGTCGAAGCGCCAGCGGGTTGGGCTGAACGTTTCGTTCGCGCCGAAGCCGAAGACCGTCTCCGGCGTGACTTCGTAGACCTCGTAGGGCGGCGGCCCGGCGGTCGGTGCGCCGTACTCGGCGTCGAAAACGCCGTCGCGCACGATGACGTGCCAATCGTATTTGGCGGCATACGCCTCGGCCACCCGTTGGAGCGTCGCTTCGTCCCACACCCGCGTCGCTACACCCTCTACCACCATGTGCGCTTCGTCGTCCGCAGTGGTGAGTGTGCAACGCGGATCAGCGACGAGGTTCTTCCGTTTGCGCGCATTTGCGCTGGAGGCGAAATACAGCGCGCCATCGAGCCAGACCGCCAACACCGGCCGGACATGTGGCCGCCCGTCTAGGCGAGTCGTCGCCAGCCAATACCACGGCCCCTCCGCGATGTGCCGGCGGCCTTCCGCCCACGATGTCGGCGCCGGATACTCGGCGCTGGCGGGCAGCTTCTCCGCCGTTGGTTGCTTCTCAGACATTTGTCTTGACTCCTTCACACCAATCCATAGGCGCGATGGATGTCGAATTCGTAGATCAACCGCCCCTCCTCGGCCATCGCCCGCCGGAAGGCCTCGGCGTCCATCTCGCCGCCGAACCAACTGAGCGGGCCTGTCGGACGGTTTTGCATCACGCGAAACAGCCGCTCGCTCAGCGTGGGCACATCCGGCCCCTCGATCAGCCGCACGGTTGTCTCCAGCGTGAGGTAGCTCCACGTGTTGTCGAACACGAACAGCGTGCAACGAGGGTCGCGGTGCAGGCGCTTGGTGCGGGCGCGTTCGTGCGTGCCGCTGCTCCACAGCTTGCTGTCCACAATCGCGATGCCCACCCGCACGGCGCGGGCGACGCCGTCGTCGCCAACCGTGATCATAGCCGCGGCGCGGCTCTTCTGTAGAAAGGCGGTTTGTCTGTCGTCGAGGGTCATGATTTGTCTGAATGAATCAAGCCATGCCCGCCCACTGGCTCGGTCTCGAACCGCTCGCCAAAGCCGGCGATCAGCGGGCGGCCCTTCGCAATGGCTGCTTGGACCGATGGCAGGCCGAGCGAGGCCGCGTGGCTGGTCCGGCTGTCCCACACCTCAGTGATCCACAGCGCATTTGCATCGGCTGGGTCCTTCGCCACGATGTAACTGAGGCAGCCCGGAATGCCGGAGATGCCGTCCAGCAGGATCGTCATCAGCGCGTCGCGCTGGCCGGGCGCGGCGATCAGCTTTCCAATCAGTCCATACACCATCAACCTCCCGCCATCGCCCCCACTACCATGAACGGCTCTCGGCCATTCACCACGTCGTCGGGCAGCGGCGCGTCGGGCGGCTGGTGCGACCAATCTTGCCCGCAGGCGAAGAACCGCACGAACGCCCGGCGCTGTTGCGTCGCCTGATCGCGGATGGTGCCGCGCAGCACCGGGTAACGCGCCTCGAGCGCATCAAGGATTGAGCATTGAGTAACAGGCGCGCCGACGTCGAGCGCCACCTCGCGGCCGACGCCGGCCAGCGTGCGCAGGTGTTGGGGAAGAACGACGCGAATCATCGCAACGTCTGCACTTCCACCGAGTACACCGCCGGCAGGTCATGCACAATGGCCTGCCAGTGATCGCCGCCATCGGGCGAGACGTAGACCTGCCCGCCGGTGGTGCCGAAGTAGATGCCGCACGGGTCGAGTGCATCCACGGCCATCGCATCGCGCAGCACGTTCACATAGCAATCCTGCTGCGGCAGGCCATCCGTCAGCGCTTCCCAGTCCTCGCTGCCGCCCCGGCTGCGATACACCCGCAGCTTGCCCTCGGGCGGGAAGTGCTCGCTGTCGCTCTTTATCGGCACGACGTAGATCGTCTCCGGCTCGTGCGCATGCACGGCGATGGGAAAGCCGAAGTCGCTGGGCAGGTTGCCGCTGATCTCGCGCCACATCCCGCCAGCGTCGTCGCTGCGCATCACGTCCCAGTGCTTCTGCATGAACAGCACGCTTGGCCGCGATGGGTGCATGGCCAGGCTGTGCACGCAGTGCCCGACCTCCGCCGCCGGGTCGGGCAGCTCATACGGTGATCTCAGGCCCTGGTTGATCGGCCGCCACGTTTGCCCGCCGTCGTCGGTGCGGAACGCGCCGGCGGCCGAGATGGCGACGAAGATGCGATCCGGGTCGCTGGGGTCGAGCAGGATGGTGTGCAGGCACATGCCGCCCGCACCCGGTTGCCACAGGTTGCCCTTCACCTCGCGCAGGCCGGCCAATTCGCGCCAGGTCTGACCGCCATCGGTGGATTTGAACAGCGCTGCATCCTCGACGCCGGCGTAGACCGTGTCGGGGTCGGTCAGCGACGGCTCGAGGTGCCATACGCGCTTGAACTCCCACGGGTGCTGCGTGCCGTCATACCACTGGTGAGTGCCGGGCGTGCCGTCGTATTTGAACTCGTTGCCGACGGGCTGCCACGTCTTGCCACCGTCGTCGGATCGCTGGATCAGTTGGCCGAACCAGCCGGTGGACTGCGAGGCGTAGATGCGATCTGGGTCAACGGGCGACCCTTTCAGGTGATAGATTTCCCAGCCCGCAAAGTGCGGGCCGCTGACGTCCCACGTCTTGCGCGTTGCGTCCGACGTGAGGATGAACGCGCCTTTGCGCGTGCCGACGAGCACTCGAACTCCACTCATGATTTCCTCCTTGGATCTGAGGAGCGGGACTCCTTCAAGGAGTTTCGCCCCATTCCCTAACATCGCACCCTGCCCCAATGAAGCCTGCGCGTCGCCTCGGCGTTGGTAGATAAGACCCTGGGGCAGTGCGTGTGACGTTCATTCAATCTTGAAGGATCAACTGCCACGACACACCGTATCTGTCGTTTAGCCAGCAGAACTTCCTGCCGAACGGGTATTGATCCAACGGCATCAGCACCTGGCCGCCTTCGGACAGCCTGGCGTACACGGCATCAATCTCGGCCTCGCTGTCACAACGCACGAACAGTGACATAGATGGTGTGAAGTTGAACGCATGTCCCGCGCTGCTGTCCGAAGCCATGAATTCCTGGCCATTCAAGGTGAAGATCGCGTGCTCCACGCTGCCCTCAGGTTCCCCAAAGTCGTTTGGACCGCGGCGTTGCAGGTGGATGATCCTGGAATTCTCGAATAACGACGTGTACAGCATGATCGCTTCCTCAGCCTTGCCGGCGACGGGGCCGACGAACATCAGAAAAGTTGTTATCTTTTGCATCGTTCATCCTTTGTGCTTCCTGGTGTGCTTACCAGCGCGGTCGAGGCCGGCTTCAATAATCTGCGCTACCCGCGCTTTGATCAGGTTCTCGACCAGCGCCGCTGGGATCGGCTTCTCCGGCGTGAAGCGAATCGTGCCTTTGGACAGGCTATAGTCCTTGAGCGCGGCAGCGTAGGCCGCCACGACCTCGCCGATCCCGCCATAGAGCGCACAGTGTTTCTTGGCCGCGCCGATCGAGACGAGCATCTTGCCGTGCAGCTTGAACGTCGGCACGCCGTAGCTCATCGTTTCGACCGCGCCTGGCGCCGCCGCGTGGATTTGCTTGCGCAACTTTTGCAGCGCGGCCTGCTTATCAGCCGGTAGCGCCGCCAGGTAGGCGTCCACGTCTGCACTCGCATGGAGCGAACCTTTTGGGTTGACCTGTTTGGCTGAATCTATCTTCATCAGACCGCTCACCTCACTTGCCTGGCTCATAGTTCACCATCCAGTGCACGCCGAACTTGTCGGTTAGCATGCCGAAGTAGGCGTTCCAGAACGTCTGCTGCAATGGCATCGTGACCTGTCCGCCTTCGGCCAGCGCGTTGAACACGCGGGTGGTCTCTGCTTCGCTTTCAGGCGCAAGCGAGATGTGGACGTTGTTGCCTGGCGTGACCGGCCCCATCGCAGGTGGCCGATCGCTGCCCATCAACACCAACCCTGGGGCGATGGTCAGTGAAGCGTGAAGGACCATGTCCGGCGCGTCCGTGTGTTCGCTGGCCGTTGTCGGCGCATCCTTGAAGTGTTGCACCGTAAGCTCGCCGCCGAAGACCGAGCGATAGAACTCGAAGGCGTCTTCGCAATTACCGCCAAAGTTGAGATAGGGATTCATTGAACGCATGTTTTTGCTCCTTTTCATAGATGCCTGGTTTGGTATGCCCCAGCATCTTTGTCGCCGAACGACCAGCCTGCCTTGGCCAGCGCCTCGCGCAGAATACGAATCGCTTTGGGGCCGACGCCGTGCAGTTGTGCAAGGTTGGCTTCGCTCACGCCGTTGAGTTGCGACAGCCGCGCAATGCCGATGGTCGCCAGGGCCCGCGTGGCCGGCGCGCCAATCCTGGGCAGATCGTCCTGCTTCGGGTCGCTTGATTTCGTCATAGTTCTCCTGTGAGATTCTTCGCTGAGCGCCGCATAAAAGCAATGAGGGGCTGTGCCGAAAGCGCTCACATCTCGCTGCGCATTGTTGCGCGTTCAATTCTTGGCGGCTTCGTAGCGCAACAAAGCCACGCCGGATGTGAATGTGCGCGCCTCCACCAGCCGCAGCTTGACCGGCGCCTCGAGCGCAGGAAAGAGCGGCTTGCTGCCGCCGGCTGCGACTGGACACACGTAGAGCCAGCATTCGTTAACCAGCCCGAGCCGCATGAACGCCGCGCTGATGCCGGCCCCGCCCAAATGCAAGTTGTTGCCATGTTGCGCTTTCATTTACATTTATTCGGTGGAGGGCTGCGTGCATCGCGCTCGACGTGCCTCATGCTCGATCGAGCGTGCACAATGCCTGCCGAATTTCGCCCAGGTGATAGGCCGTGTGGGCGATCAGGCCGACGGCACCTGCGATGTGCCAGTCGCTTGGCCATTCGGTTGTGTCGGCGATGAGCTGTTTGATGCGGTCGTAGCTTGCTCGCAGTTCCGCTTTGATTGCCTGCCACTCATCTTCGTTGACCGTGGTGGTCGTGCGCCAGATTTGCTCCCAGTCCATGCGCTCGTAGGTTTGTGTGCGCACGCTCCGCTCCAGCACGTTGAGATAGAACGCGATGTGTTTCGTCTGCGCGGCGAGCGTAGCGCATCGGCCGCCGATGGGGACGGATGCCTCTGCCGCAGAGACCGTCGCCAGCGTCTCGAAAAGTGACGTGCCCTTGTCCAGATACAGGCCCTGCACATCGTCGAATGTCTCGTCGAGCAGGGTGTAAAGCGCGGCGACGAAGTGGTCGGATTGAATGGTGCTCATAGGGATTGGGGCGACCGTTGGCGCAGCCCGGTGCCGTCTCGATTGACAAACTGGCCTCCATTGTAGAACAAATGTTCAATTTGTCAACTTCGATTGAACTTGCGTGGGCAGGGGTATCAGGGCGGCTGCCGGCCGTCTTGAGTCGATCCTCCGAGGAGGACAAGGCTGACACTGACCAGTTGGCGGTTGTCCTCAGCTGCCTCTTGTGCTCACAATTGTTGTGGTATTCGCGAGGAGGAGTGGATCAATGGCTCGCCCTCTGCACAACGACCTATGGGCACGCGTGCGGATGCCGCTCGTGTATGCCCTGTTGATATTGATCGCCTTCTTACCGCTCTACACCGAGCGCCCCTACGACGCGCGCGACACTCAGAAGGTGATTTTCGAGATTCTGATGGTGGCTACCCGGCCCTATGCCGCCTGGGGCTGGATCTTTCACCTCGGCACGCTGGTGGCGGTCGGGCTGGCGCTGTGGAACCCTGCGCTTGGTGGGCGCGCTATCGCGGCCTACTTCGGCCTGAACTATCTGGTCGTGGCTGCCCTGCAAACCCGCGGACAAACTCCCTCTTATGGCTTTGCCGTGCATACCGGCGCGCTCGTAGCCGCATCGCTGCTGGGTCTGCTCTGGCTGTGGGTAGCCTGGCGAGGTGCGCTACGCGTGAACTTCCAACAAGCCCCGCGCTGGCGCTGGCTGCTGTTGCCGTTTGCTCTGCTGGTCTTCTGGTCGCCGATTGCTTTCGATGGGTCACGTGTAGTCTTCGACTTCAATCCGCGTTTGCTGCTCACCTCACCCGATTATGGCCTGGCGTATTGCTTCATGACCCCTGTGCTGCTCTTCCTGATCGTCCTGGCCTGGCCGCAGGTGGACGGCTTCGCCCTCCGCGTCACGGCTTTCAATGCCCTGTTGTACGGGCTGTTCAACCTGGCCAACTGGTTTGATCCGAACACGGTTGTGGTGGGAGTGATGCACCTGCCGCTGCTCGTGATGGCGGTGATGGCCCTGCTCTTGCCGCGGCTCTCCGTCCGTCCAAAGGCTCGTCCCTATGTCTGCACTTGAAAAGAACTGGATCGAGCCCCAGTGAGCTGGAGCATGAGCTTCCGCGCAAATGCCCCAGGAGGGGACGATCGCCAGAGGTTGGCGTTGGCAGTGGTTTCTCTCCGCTCATGACTCGCCGGGGCGAGGAGCCCTGCTGTGGTACAGTCCGCAGCCCGTATGTTTCGCTTGACCCGACGCGGACTGGTCTACTACCAATTCGATGCGCTGCGCGAGGCCGGCGTCCTGCATGGCATCTTCACCCGGTTGGGTGGGGTGAGCGAAGGCCCCTGGGCGTCGCTCAACATGAGCTGCAGCACCGGCGACGCCGCCGAGCCGGTGCGCGAGAACCGCCGCCGCGCGCTCGAGGCGCTGGACCTGGTCCCCGAACAGTCACTGACCTCGTGGCTGGTGCATGGCAACCACGTGCGCGTGGTGACGCGCGGTGATTTGCGCCTTGCCGGCGCGAACGACGTGCGCGCTGACGCGATGGTCACTCGGGATCGCGGCATTGCGCTCACATTGCGCTTTGCGGACTGCGTGCCGGTGATGTTCCACGATCCCATTCGCGGCGTCATCGGCATCGCACACGCCGGCTGGAAGGGCATCGTCAACCATCTGTTGCCCGGGACGGTGGGCGCCATGCAGCGCGCGTTCGGCTCGCGCCCACGAGACCTCATCGCATGTGTCGGCCCCAGCATCGGCCCGGATAGGTTCGAAGTGGGCGAAGACGTGGCTGCGCAGATTCAGGCAGCGGTGCGCGCTCCGGTGATCCTGATGGGTGAACCCGCGCTCCAGGGAATCGCCGGGGAGGCGAGTCCGCGCCCCCATGTGGACCTGTGGGCAGCCGCCCGATCCCAACTGGAAGAAGCCGGCGTCGGCCGGGTCGAGGTAGCCGGCATATGCACCGCCAGCAACGTGCACGAGTGGTTCAGCCACCGCGCCGAACACGGCAAGACCGGCCGCTTCGGCGTCGTCATCGCACTGCCCTGATGCCCTGCCGACCCCGCTCACTCGCCGTAGATCTCTTTCGGATCCACTGGCGTGAGGCGAGGGATGAAGCGCGGCACGGCCTTCAAATAGCGCTCGTATGGCTCCCCGAAGCGAGCCCGCAACTCGCGTTCTTCCAAACGCAGCTGCATGACCAGTTGCGCGATGTAGATCACCAGCGTCAGGATCAGGAACCAGTTCTGCGTGAGCAGCGCCGTGCTGGCGATCAGCGTCATGTCGGTGACGTAGAGCGGGTTGCGAACGTAGCGATACGGGCCGGAGACGACCAGGCGCTGCGGCACAGCATACTGTTGGGCCATCTCGCCAGGTGGGAAGAGCGCCGGCACGAACAGCAGCCGCTTCCAGCCCATCTGCCCGGCGGCCCACACGCCGATCCCCACCGAGATCAGCACGCCGATGCCGCCAATCACCTGCAGCCACAGCGGGCCGCTCCACGTCCAGTTCAGCCAGATCGGCGCGAGCGCGATCAGCACGAGGCCGGTGCCGATCCACATCAACCCGACTTCGACCAGATACCATCCCAGCAGGCCGCGCTGCTTCACCCAGGCGCGCCAGCGTTCCAGCATTGGGTAGGTCAACAGGTCAATCACCACCATGCCCAGGTAGAACGCAGCTACGTAGATTGGCAGCAGCGTCCAGCGGCCGATCAGCCAATCGCCCGCGACGCAGACGACGAACGAGAGCAACCATAGCCACGAGGGGCCGTGATGCCATTCCTTGCGCAGGGGAACGGTCGTGTCATGTGCAGTCATGGGCCCGATTGTAAAAACGGTCACGGCGCGAGCGTGCGCTTCACCTCGTCGTAGATCGGCAAGGGTTCCAGCGACGGCGTGACGAAGGTGAAGTGATCGCGATAGCCGCGCGCCGGCGCCGGCAGCTTGAACACCCAGAAGGCCACGCAGCGCACCCATGGCCAGCTGGCCTTGGCGTAGTCGAGCGCGTCCAGGGTGTAGGCGATGCGTTGGGCCGGCGTCACACCGTTCGCCCAGTTCACGTCGTCGTTCCAGCCGGTCTCGGTGATGTAGATCGGCGACCGGTCGCCGTGGGCAAGCATGACCTGGCGCAGCAGCTCGACGCGACGGAAGTTGATCTTTTGCAGGTCGGGGGCGTCTTCCGGTGACATGGTCGTGCCGTAGGTGTGAGCGGCAAGCGCGTCCCAGGGGCGATCGCCGGTTGGCATGCCGCGCAGCGCGGAGTACATCTCCGCCAGATACTCCAGGTCGCTCAGCGCCACGTCGCGGTTGCGCTCGGTCGTTGGTGCGAGCGCGCCGGCCAGCACGATTGCGTCGGGGTTGGCCCGCTTGATGGCTGGATACACGACCCGCAGCATCGCGATGTAGGCGGCCGGATCCACGCGGCGCATGCCCCACTCGTTCTGCAAGTTCGGCTCGTTCCAGATGACGAAGTGCGAGACGCGGCCCTTCAGGTGCCCGGCGAAGGCAGCGGCAAAGTTGGCGAAATCACCGTAGTGCGTCGGATCGAGGTGGGTGAAGGTCGTCTCGCGGCCGTCGGGCGTGGTGCGAGGCCGCGCCCACTCCGGCACGAAACCCAGCCGCGCGATCACCGTCAACCCTTGTCGGTTGGCGTGGTCCACGATGCGGTCGGCGCCGGCGAAGTCGAATTGCCCTTTGCTCTTCTCGTAGTAGGCCCAGGGGAAGAATTCGACGATCCACGGCACGCCCATCTCGCGCACCATCTCCAGCCCGCGCTTGATCTTCCACGCTTCGACCTCCTCGACGAAGCGAGTGTGCATGCCGGCCAGCGCGTTGCGCGTGACTACGGTTTGCTGTGGGCCGGGCGTGACGAGCAACTGTGGCGGTCGAACCTGGAGCAGCAACCAGGCCAGCGCGGCGAGCGCAGCGATTGGAACCCAACGGCGCATGAGGCTAATTGTCAATTCGCGGCTGTGAATTTACCATCCCGCCATGGAGTACGAACTGGAACTGATCGCCGACTATGCCTGCGAGTGTGGTGAAGGCCCATTGTGGCATCCGATGGAGAAGCGCGTGTACTGGCTGGACATCCTCAATCCGCGCATGTTCTGGTACGAGCCGGCCAGCGGCCGCCATGCGCAGTTCGACGTCGGCCGGGTGGTCGGTGGGTTCACCATCCAGGCCGATGGGGCGCTGCTGCTGTTCATGGATCGCGGCAGCATCGGCACGTGGAAGAACGGCAAGCTCCGCCTGATCGTGGAAGAGATCCCCGACGAACGAGAGACGCGCTTCAACGACGTGTTCGCCGATACGCGTGGCCGGGTGTTCTGTGGCACGATGCCGACGGGTGACCGCCTGGGGCGGCTGTATCGCCTCGACCGCGACGGCAGCCTGCACCTGCTGTTGGAGGGGATCCATTGTTCGAACGGCATGGGGCTGACGCTGGATCGCAAGCACCTGTACTACACCGACAGCGAGGCTTACACCATCTACCTGTTCGACTACGATGAAGAGACGGGCAACCTGAGCAACCAACGCGTCTTCGTCCGGCACGGGCCGGAGGACGGCCTGCCGGACGGCATGACCGTGGATGCGCACGACAACATTTGGTCAGCGCACTGGGACGGCAGCTGCCTGATCCGCTACAACCTGCATGGCGTCGAGACGCTGCGCATCCCCTTCCCGGCGAAGAAGGTGTCGTCGGTGATCTTCGGCGGCGACGATTACACAGACATGTATGTCACTACTGCCGGGGGGAACAACAAGGCCGAAGAGGGCGAGGGCGCTGGCGCGCTGTTCCGGCTGCGCATTCCCGGCGTACGCGGCCTGCCGGAATATCACTCGCGCATCCTGCTGTGAGTCGGACGCGATCGGGGCGGGTCACACGCCTGCCGGCTCAAGAGGCGGGGGGCAGCGCGGTGGTGGATTGCAGGGTGAATTCCTCCCCGTAAATGATCTCGACGCCGCCCAACGACAACACGTCGCCGGCTTCGAGGGTGCATTGCCGAATCGGGTAGCCGTTCAAGCGCGTGCCGCCGCTGCTGTTCAAATCCACGGCCAGGAATCGGGCCTGGTCAGTCTGCCAGCGTAGCTCGAGGTGGTGGCGCGAAACGCGGCGGTCGTCCACGATGACGTCGTTGTCGTGCGCGCGGCCGATGCGCACAAGGGAAGAAGTCAAGCTGATCTGTCGCTGACCGTCCACGATGAGGAAGGGTTGGCGCGGCAACGGCACCACCAGCGCCGGTGTGATCGAGGTGTCGGTGTGGGGCAGGTTGGCCGCGATCCATCGCGCCCGCACCTGCAACCGGTGTGGCGGCATATGCGGCAATCCCCACAGCAGCACCCGCGGCGGCGCGTCCAGGCGCAAGCCCATTTGCAGCATGATCTGTCGCACGTTGTCCGACAGTTCGTCAGCGAAACGCGGCCGGGCTGCCTCGAGCGCGCGCAGGTCGCCTTCGTTCATCGTCACCCAGAAGTGGTTCGGCGCGACCGGTGCGCTGCCGCCGGCCTGCGTATCTTCGATGGCGCGAACGATGGCGCGCAGCACCTCGCCCGCTTCCAGTTTGCCGCCGAGGACGCGCGCCAGCGACGCCTCGATCAGTTGTTGGGCCAGATCTTCGAAGCGGTGCATAGGCTCGCTACTCGGCGTGGATTGTAGCGTGACTCGGCCAGTTGCCTTCCGCCGGCCGTGATCGCATATCATTGCCCTTATGGATTCGAATGAGGCGGTCGCTGCGCCGCCACACGTCGGCCGTGTCGCATTGGGTCTGTTGCGCAGCATGCGCCCCAAGCAGTGGACGAAGAACGTCTTCATCTTTGCGGCGCTTGTGTTCGACGGCAAATTGTTCCAGCCCGGCCCGTTCACCAACACATTGATCGGCTTCGTGGTGCTGTGCTTGTTATCGTCAGCGGTGTACCTGGTCAACGATTGTGCCGATGCAAACGCCGACCGCGCTCACCCGGTCAAGCGCAATCGTCCAATCGCGCGCGGCGATGTGCCGATCCCGCTGGCAGTTGCGTGGGCGGCCGTGCTGATCGTCGCCTCACTGGCCGCTGCATTCGCCACGAATCAGATCTTCGGTGCCATCGCGCTCACCTACCTGGCCACGGCGACGCTGTATACCTTCAAGCTCAAGCATATGGTCATCCTCGATGTGATCGTGCTGGCCGCCGGTTTCGTGTTGCGCGTGGCGGCCGGCACGCCCCTCGTGGATGCAGAGCGCTTCTCGCCATGGTTGTATACCTGCATGGCGCTGTTGGCGCTGCTGATCGGTTTCGGCAAGCGCCGCGCAGAACTCGTCGAGCTGAACGGCAGCTCGACGACGCGCGCGGCCCTCGATCACTATTCGTTGCCGCTGCTCGACCAGATCATCGCCATCGTGACCGGCGCGCTGATCGTGTCGTACACCTTCTACACCTTTTCGGCGCCGCAATTGCCGGCCAACCATGCCATGATGCTGACCGTGCCGTTCGTGGTGTACGGCCTGTTCCGCTACCTGTACCTGGTGCATGTGAAAGGCGAAGGTGGTGCCCCCGACGAACTGGCGCTGAAGGATCGCCCCTTGCAGATCACCTTCGTGCTGTGGGCGATGGCGGCGATCGTGGTGCTCTACATGATGTCGTCTTGACCGACTGTTCTAGATCCCCAGCACTTCTCGCATCGTGCGCGGCGAATCACCGATGATCCCGTGCACGCCGCTCTCGGCTGCGCGCGCGATGTCCGTGCGCGCGTTGGCCGTCCAGGTGTTCACCCGTTTGCCCTGTGCCTTCAGCGCGGCCACGAACTCCGGCGTGATGAGGCTGATGTCGGGGTGACGAAACTCGTGCCGCACGAGCGGCGCCGTCCACACCTCCCGAAGGTAGATGGGCATCTCGCGGTGATACAGGATGCCGCGCGGGATGTCCGGGGCGATCTGTGCCAGGCGTCGCACCGCCAGCGGATTGAACGATGAGAACAGCACGCGCGCTTCGCAGGCGTGCCGCCGCACCACCTCGATCACCAGCCGCTCGAGACCGTCCAGTGGTGTAGCGTAGTTCTTCACCTCGATGTTTAACAGGCACGGGGGCTGCGCGCCGGCCGTCTCGCCGATGACCTCGTCGAGCGTTGGGATGCGCTGGCCGTCGCCAGCGTCCAGCTTGCGCAGGTCGGCCAACGACATGGCGCGCACCTGGCCGGAGCCGTTCGTCGTGCGATCCACCGCGTCGTCGTGAATGACGACGACCTCGCCGGTCGCGCAGCGCATGACGTCTAACTCGACGCCATCGGCTCCCTGGGCCAGGGCCAGCATGAACGCGGCCAGCGTGTTCTCCGGCGCGTGGGCGCTCGCGCCGCGATGGCCGATGATGAGCGGGCGGTCATATCGCTCGAGCCAGTGATTCATCACCACCATTCTACTTTTCGATGTTGGAGGCCTATAAAAACATCGGGTAGATGAAAGGCACTGCCCTTCGTCTACCCGATGAGGATCGGAGCCCGGCGACAACGTCGAAGGGCCTTCGCTGGTGCTGCACTTGCAGCATGTAAGATTGATCCGATGGCTGAACTCGTCGTCCCGGAAGATGGCATGCGCATCGCCCGTGACACCGTGCTGCGCCCTGGCGTGTACCATCTGCCGAACGGGCTGTCCATCGTCGAAGATGGCGTGACGCTGGATGGCAACGGCGCGCTGATCGTCGGCGCCGACTTCAAAGGGCGGGGAGTGCAGGTTGATCAGCGCGTGAGCGTGACGGTGAAGAACCTGCGCGTGGAGCGTTTCTATCACGGCATCTGGGTGAACGCCAGCGCCAACGTGCACATCCTGAACAACCAGGTCACGCGCACGCATGAATTGCCGGCGCCGGACACCTTCCTCGACGTCTGGCTGCCGCGCGAACAGGCCTACGGGGGTGGCATCTTCCTCTCCGGCGTCATTGATTCGTTTGTGGTGGGCAACGACGTGCGGCATCAGCAGAGCGGCATCATGCTCTACGGGTGCAACCGCGTGGAGGTCTCGGGCAACGATGCCTCGTACAACAGCGGCTACGGCATCCTTCTGTATGAGTCGTCCGAGAACATCCTCGAAGACAATACGGCCGACTTCTGCTGCCGGGTGTATGCCACCGATCTGAGCGGCGACCGCTACCACAACGGCGCCGATGCCGCGGCGCTGGTGATCATGTGCAGCTCGTCCAGGAACATCGTCAGGAACAACCGCCTGCGCAGCAGCGGGGATGGCGTCTTCCTGGGCGGTTTTCACAAAGATCAGATCAAGGTGCCGTGCAACGACAACCTGTTCGAGAACAACGACGGCAGCTACAGCCCGAACATCGCCTTCGAGGCGACGTTCTCGCAACGCAACGTCTTCCGTAACAACCGCGCTGACAATTGTGGCTATGGCTTCTGGCTGGGTTGGTCGAGCGAGACCACAGTCGAGGGGAACTCGATCAAAGGGAATCGCATCGCCGGCGTGGCCATCGAGCACGGCCATCGCAACACCATCACCGGCAACGCCTTCGAGCGCAACGGAGCCGGCGTACAGTTGTGGGTGAACGCCGACGCCCGGCGTCGCACCGAGCTGTTCCGAGAGTTCTACCCCGAGTGCGCCGAGAGCTACGAGACCAGCATTATCGGCAACACGTTCGTGCACAACGACTTTGCTGTTCGCGCGTGGACCGAGCGCGACGAACGCTACGCCGGACCGCGCTGCTACCAGTTCACCATCCACGGCAACAAACTACGCGACAATCGCGTCGGTATCCAGCTCGAGCGTGTGCGCGACAGCCTCATCCAGGATAACGAGATTCGCGCCAACCTCGAAGCCGGCATCAAGTTGATCGGGTGCCGTGACGTGAACGTCGGCGCCAATGCGATGGACTGAAGTCTGCGGTGGCCGCCGGCTAGGCGAATCGCACTTCGCTCAGGCCTCGCAGCCGTTCGGCCGCTTGCTCAGGCGTCAGGTCGCGCTGAGGCTGGGCCAGCATCTCGTAACCGACCATGAACTTTTTCACTGTGGCGCTGCGCAGCAAGGGTGGGTAAAAATGCAGGTGCATCTGCCACTCCTCGTGCGGCTCGCCGTCGTAGGGCGCCTGGTGCACGCCCATGGTGTAGGGAAACGGCACCTCGAACAGGTTGTCGTAGCGCGTGGTGATGCGCTTGAGCGCGTCGGCCAGCGCATCACGCTCGGCATCGGTGAGCTCGACGATCCGGCGCACGTGCCGCTTCGGCAGGATCATCGTCTCGAATGGCCAGATCGCCCAGAACGGCACCAGACAGGCGAAGTGTTCGTTCTCGAAGATGATGCGCTCGCCCTCGCGCTGTTCAAGTTCCAGATAATCGAGAAGTAGGGGAAGATGGTGGGACAAGGGAGCGATCGAGGAGTGTTTCAGGTCTCCCCGTCTTTCATCTCCTCTCATCTCCCTGGCCGGTTCGACGCGTTGGAACCACGCTAGCTGCCCGCGCGTCTCCTTCGCGATCTCGGTCGGCACGTGACGCGTGGCCCACAACTGGCCGTGCGGAT
>FWWM01011039.1_pt1 | contig 15667 bp, 14 predicted proteins | sample 2228351 | NCBI WGS metagenome assembly FWWM01 (sample SAMEA103939774, study PRJEB20133) | metagenome | reverse complement strand
AGATGATAGAGAGTGGCCAAACTACATGGTGGAATATCTGGCACTCGATATCTCATAGATGCAGCTCGTAGAGATGGTTAGGATGAGAGAACCCATCCTAACGGAAGAGGAGTTTAAGAAGATATTGGAAACTTCAACAGATACAGGATTTATAGTTGGAATTCATTGGATAAAAGTCAACCTCAGAGAAATACACCATATAACATTCAGCCTGTAAAAGGTAAGCCCCCTTCAATGGTGCTACGGAGGAGGCCTATGATATGCCCACAATGAACCCGAGGGGCTGAAGGTCGGTGAATCCCGATGGCTCGGTTAACCCACAACCAACCTCTCACCTCTCTAAAATTCTTCGGTTTAGTGCTGACTTCAAACCTCTATACTTCGCACCTTTATATTTACGACGGAAGATGCAAAGGCTATGACCCTGTCGGAGCTATATGGCAAAGATTTAATCTCATCCCAGGACTGGAGCGTTGAAGAGATAGAAGCTATTATGGAGCTGGCTAGAACCATTAAGCTACGGAGGGCTGTTGGGGACGTGCCGGAGTATTTTAAAAACAGGACGATGTTCATGCTTTTTTACAACACCTCTACGAGGACCCGTGCAAGCTTCGAGGCCGCAGCAACAATGCTAGGCGGACATGCCCAGTTCATAGATTTCGCCACAACACGCGGTGCGGAGGGGGAGGACGTCAAAGACATCGCTAAGATGTATGAAAGGTTTGGACATGTTCTTGGGGTGAGGATCCTAGAGTCGGCCGTCGACTATGTCTATGGCAGAGGCAACGCCATCGTGAGGGAATACGCTGAGCATGCAAAAATACCAGTCATCAACATGGCGGACGACATGTTTCATCCAAGTCAAGCGATAGCAGATCTGTATACGCTTAGGGAGAAGCTGGTAAAGGTGGAGAAGAAGAAATACGTCTTGATGTGGGCCTACAGCGATAAGGTGAGGGGCTGGGGGAGCATACAGGATGAGATGTTAATAGCCACACGGTTTGGTATGGACGTTGTTCTTACCTACCCTCCAGGCTTCGACTTAGATGAGAAACTGGTTAATCTGGCGCGGGTAAACGCTGAGGAAAGCGGCGGAAGCCTGTCCATATCCCATGACGTTGAAGAGGCTTTAAGGGATGCTGACGTAGTTTTTCCACGCAGCTGGGCTAGCCATGAATGCATGATGGCCGGTTTAAACCGCTTTGGAAGGGAGAGGGAGATCGAGCTCCATAATAGGTACAGGAATTGGAGGCTCACAAAACGATTGACAGATCTTATGTCAAAGAAAGGGATCGTCACACATGTCCTGCCAGTATTCAGAGGGCAGGAAGCAGATGACGAGGTCATGGACGGACCTAGGAGCGTTATATACGACCAAGCTGAAAACCTGCTTTACGTTAGAGCTGCTATCCTTGCGGCTGTTGCTGGAAAGATTTAACCTGGAACTATATGTGTCCCAGCCTTCCCCTCAACAGCCTCTTTTAACTGTGAAAGCTCTGCTATGATCGCCTCTTTCCCACCAGCCTCGACGAAGCGTATACATGCAAGTACCTTTGGAAACATGCTGCCTGAGCCGAAGTGACCAGCCTCTAGATACTTCCTAGCCTCTGAAGCGGTCACCCTTTCAAGCTTCTTCTGGTTTGGTTTCCCATAGTTTAGATATGCCCCGTCGACATCAGTTAGTATGATGAACCTATCGGCCTGTACAAGCTCAGCCAGCTTTTCCCCAGCCAAGTCTTTGTCGATGACCGCTTCGACCCCCCGAGCCTTACCTTTCTCCTCTATTATGGGTATACCTCCACCTCCGCAGGCAACAACTATAAACCCCCCGTCGACAAGCATTTTTATCGCATACCCCTCCTCAATCGTCTTAGGATCGGGTGAGGGGACAACACGGCGCCAGCCTCCGCGGGCCTCGTCCTCTGTGAAAACATACTCGGGATGTTCAGATTTGATCTTCTCCATCTCCGCTGTGCTGTAGAAAGGTCCTATCGGTTTTGTAGGGTTTTTGAAGGCCGGATCGTCCTTGTCAACTATGACCTGTGTGATAACCGTGACGACGTATTTATCGATCCCTCGGCGTTTAAGCTCGTTCCTCAAGTTCTGCTGGATCATGTAACCTATGAAGCCCTGTGTCTCTGCTCCGCATGCATCCATCGGAAAGGGAGGCAAGTTGTGAACCTTCATCCCAGCATCATGCCGTAGCAGTGCAGCACCAACCTGTGGTCCGTTTCCATGGGTTATGATGAGTCTAAAACCTTTTTCAACCAAGTCGGCTAGGAATACAGCTGTTGCGCCAACGTTTTTATACTGTTCTTCGAAAGAGCCTTTGTTACCCCTCCTGAGCAATGCGTTACCGCCTAAAGCAACTACGACGAGCTCTCCGTTGGTCACGTAATACTCTAAAAGAAGCTCTTTATAAATACCTCCTATCTCAGAGCCGAGGCTCTTTAGAGCGTTTCCAGTCTTGTTTATCCCCTCCTATCGAGTCCAACAACCACGTATTGGACTTCTCACAGCCTTCTTGGTCAAGAATTTCTAAGCCAGATCGCCCACATCATGCGTAAACCTATACACGGCTACGTTTGAAAGGCTTACAAAAAGAGCCCCTCTACATCGACAAACTAACAGTGAAAGACTAAGGCGAAGACAACGCTTCAACCTCTAAAAGGTAAAGCCCCCTTCGAGATGCTATGGAGGGAACCTATGATATGTCCCCTGAACCCAGAGATGGCTGAAGACCGATGAATCCTAATGGCTCTATTAACCTACAACTAACCCCCTTTACAGATTTTACATCTCATCTAACAAAGGAATACCAGCAACCCAGGCTGCTGAAGAGAAAGCTGACCTGAAGCCCTCAACGATCGCGAGTCTAAAGGCTTTTATATTGTGTTCTGCGGTCAAGACAGGGCATCGCTCGTAAAAGCCGTTAAACAGAACAGCCAGCTCCCTAAGATATGATATAACCCTTTTGACCGAGAGGGTACCCACAGCTTCTTCAAAGACTAAAGGAAGCAATCCAATATTTTTTATAAGCTCTTTCTCTATATCTTCAAGCGTTGGCCCGTATGCCTTTGGGTTTGGTTTGGTGTCTGCTTTTTCAACAATCCTTGTTGCCCTTGCATAGGTGTACTGTAGATAGGGGCCTGTATCGCCCTCTATGTCAGAGGCCTCGTTGCTGTCGAAGATGATCATCTTCTCCGGGTCAGACTTTATTAGGAAATATCTTAAAGCTGCCACAGCAATCTTCTCACCGGTTTCGTCGAGTTTTTGAGGGGGCCATTCTGGGTGGCGTTTTACTGCCCCTTCGACGGCCCTTTCCTTTATGTAGTCAAGAAGTGGGTCGACGTTTATGTATATTCCGCTGCGCCCGCTCATATGGACGAACTGGTGTTGTTTTACGTCTATGTTCAGCCTGGCGGCGTCTGAACGGCTAAGCGAAACCACCTCATAGGCGTAATGTATGTATCTCTCCGGATCAGCCCCAAGCTTAGCCAGGGCATATCTAACAATTTCCTGGGGTCTTTTCTGACGTGCATCTATAACAGTGATTGTAAAATCTGCCTTCCCGAATTTTAGCATCTCTCCACCGTATATATCGGTGATGTATATTGGTGTGCCGTCGCTGTTCTCTCCCCATCTACAGTATCTGAAGTCCTTTGAGAGAACGCCCAGCTTCCATCCAGCATAGGCTATATCTCGAGCTACATAGGTTGTTACACCGTCACTTTTAACAAGGACCTCGTCCCCCTCTTTACCCAGCGTTGGATGCTCACTCAGCTTCATCACCAAACAACCTTTCTTAGCGCCTTCTTCAGAGTAGTATATCGCCCCAGTTTCCCATAGTTTTTGGAGAGCCTCCTTCCATAGTTCGAAGACGATGATGTCGCTTTCCCTGTTGAGCACGTCGTATCGGGCACCAAGCCGCCAGCAGGTCTGCATCTGAAGTCTCAAAACCCTCTCTACAACCTCCCTGTTGAGTTTGAAAACATCGGAGGTGCGATCCTCCAACTCTGCCACCAGCCTCCGTTTCTCAGCCTTAAGAAATTCGTCAACCTCCACTCTGCCGCTCACCTCTGCGTATATCTTACCGCAGTAATCGTCGAACCTAACGTTGGAAGGAGGGGTTAAACTGTAGCCAAGCCTTGTGAAGGCAAGGAGTATATCGGCCATTTGGGCCCCGCTATCATCGATATAGTTTGCAACAACCACATTGTAACCGGTCTTCTTCAACAGCCTCGCTATTGTATCCCCTAAACAGACGTTACGGGCATGGCCTATATGTAAGGCTTTGTTAGGGTTTACGCTTGTATGCTCTACTAAGACATATTTGCCATTACCTATATCTATCTCTCCGTATTTGCTACCCTTCGTTATGGCCTCCGTTAGAATATCTTCCGAAAGCCTATCCCATCGGGCGTAAAAATTAAGATAGCCCGGCTGCGCTGCTTCTACAGATGCTACAAATTTAGATCTTGAGAGATCCAATTGCCCGGCAATCTCAGAAGCTACTTCATATGGTTTCTGACCGGTTCTCTTACTAATGTCAAAGGCAACAGCTGTCGAAACGTCTCCGTGGCCAGGCTTTTTAGAAACGTTAAGCCTAGGCTCTTGGATCCCGGCCATATTCAGAAGCTCTCTTACCTCGTTTAACAGGCTCTTCAACTCAGTATGTACATGCTGAGGCTAGAATTAAATCATGATCTAATCGATTTAACAATTGGCATAGGGCACCTTCTATACCTACATCGGTAATTACGCTTGCAGTATATACAACGTTAGCGTACTTATCCCAGAGACGCCCGCCCATGAGAACACTTGACACCCTTCTCCATGCAATGGCTCGATAAACACTGCCATTGCCTTCATTCAAGCGGCTGCGCCTTATTAGGAACCGATTTTCTAGTATGTACATTACAGGGCTTTATTTGGGATGGATGAAAATGCTCGCAGGACAGCTGTTGGTTAAAGAGCTAATTTACCTCTTCATTGACCATACGTCACCCCTCAATTAATCCAAGCAACCATCCTCTACAACATCATAGTTTAGGGCTCTTACCGTTGCTGGGGCGGCTGTAACCAAACATATAAAGGTCGGAGATTGGCTGCAGGCTCTCGGCGCTTAGCTATCCTGTTTTTTCTACTTCTAAAAATTTATTCCCTACTCAAGATCTTTAAAGGTAGAAGATGCCTACGAACCTTCCCGCAGAAGCCCAGGCCAAGCTGGCCAAGTATCAGGAAGCTAGAACAATTGAGGAGAAGATAAAAGCCCTCGAGGAAGCCCTGCCTCTCATACCCGATCATAAGGGGACCGAGAGGATGAGGGCCCAGCTCAAAACAACCTTGGCCAAGCTTAGGAGGGAGCTGGAGAAGAAAAAATCTGTAAAAACTTCTCGTCAAGACTACTTTGCTGTAAGAAGAGAAGGGGCTGCTACCATTGTTTTGCTGGGTGTCTCCAACTCAGGTAAGTCATCTATTTTGAACATGTTGACCAACGCGAGGCCCGAAGTGAGCAGTTATGAGATGACAACTACAAAACCTGTGCCGGCGATGATGCTTGTTGAAGACGTCAGCATACAGATAGTGGAGCTGCCTGCAGTGCTAACCTCTACGCTAGAGGAGACGCAGTTCAGCTCCAGGAGTATAGCCATAGCCAGAAACTCTGACCTTATAGCCGTTACTCTTGACTGTCTAGGAAACCCGGAGAAACAGCTTGACAAGATAATCATGATGCTTTATGATGCTGGTATAGTGTTGGGCGGCAGAGATTTCGAGGTTGAGGTTGAAAAGAAAGACAGCGGCGGAATAAGACTTGTTGTCTTCGGACACTTCAACGGAACATATGAAGAGCTGAAACAAGCCCTCCAACAAGTTGGGATAAAAAATGCAGTGGTCAGGATATATGGTGTAGCTGGGGTCGATGATGTGGTAGACCAAGTGCTTAGGCCGTCTATATTTAAAAAGGCAATAGTTGTAGCTGGACGGGCAGACCTCTGCTCCCCTTCAACGCTATCATCACTTAGAGCAAAAGTAGAAAGCCTAAAACTACCATACATAGAAATATCCAGCAAGGACCCCTCGACTTACATCTCCTTCATGAAAAAAGCGTACGCAATGCTAGACCTAATTAGGGTCTATACACAGAAAGAAGGGGTTGTGGACAGAAAGCCGCTTGTAGTTAAGCGTGGAACAACAGTATATGAGCTGGCGCTTTTAATACACAAAGAAATTGCGAGGAACCTGCGTTATGCAAAGGTTTGGGGCCGCTCTGTGAAAATACAGGGCCAGCAGGTAGGTCCAGGACATGTTTTGGAAGACGGGGACCTAATCGAGTTGTATATATAACATTAAATCTAGCAGCCAAGTCAAATCTTTCGAAAGGGTTTGAGGGTTGTAGCTGTAGGCGGTCCGATGTTTGTTAACGGTTTTAAACTTGCAGGGGCAGAAGGGATTGTTGTCAATTCGGCTGAAGAGGCCTACCGGCTGATCCAAAACCTCATGCAGAGAGAGGATGTAGGATTGATAATAGTCTCCGAAGACCTTTCGGAACAGTTCAGAACTGAGTTGAACGAGCTCCGTTCAAAGAAACCAACCCCGCTTATTTATGAGCTACCACCGCCTGTTAGAAAGCCGAAGAAAATCGACTACAGGGCCCTCCTGAGGAGCGTTTTAGGGGTTTAGCATCCTTTTTAGGAAGTTTTCCGACTGGTCTATGGATTACGTTGTCGACTTTGGAGAAGGTTGTTAGCGAGGTCGTTCAAGAAGCTTTAGCCAGCATGAGACGGCAGTTGGACGATTCTGAAGCAGAAGCCTACAGAATAATTGAAAGGGTCGAGGAGGAGCTTAAAAGGGAACTCAGCTCAATTTATGAGATGGGAAAGGCAGCACGGGATGCTGCCAGACAAAGGATCCTGAGCACAGCGGAGATACAGGCCAGGAACATGTCGATAGCCGTCGTTGAGGAAGAGGTCTCAAAAATATTTGAAACCGTTATGTCTAAAATAAGCCGCATGGCCGATGAAGACCATTTTGAGTCTGTTCTGAAGAAACTCCTCGATGAAGCGGTTAAGCTGATAGGAGGCGACATCGTCGTCGAGTCAAATGAGAAAGGGATCCAGCTTCTTAAGAAAATAGTGAGTAAAAACGCTTACGGAGTTAAGATCATCATCTCAGAAAGGCCGATCGCCACTGTTGGGGGGCTGAGGGCAAGCTCCACAGACGGCAGTAAAAGGTTTGATAACACCTTTGAAGCAAGGCTGGAGAGGATTAAGCCGCAGCTGCGAAACGAGATAGCCAAGATGATAATTGGAAAGGGTTAGCTTTTGAAAAAGATATTGCTCACAAATGATGACGGCATAACCAGGCCAGGCCTCTGGTCACTTTACGATGTTTTAAGAGGGCTTGGAGATGTTAAGGTTGTTGCGCCAGAGTCGGCAAGAAGCTCAACAGGTATGGGCATAACTTTACATAAACCCCTTAGGCTCAAAAGGCTCTCAATCCACGGGACTAAAGCCTATGCATGCTCTGGAACACCATCCGACTGCGTTATCATAGCTATGAGAAAGGTCTTCGAAGAAGAAAAGCCTGATTTGATAGTATCTGGAATAAACGAAGGGGATAACGTCTCGCTACAGGCAATCTATGGGAGCGGGACTGTGGCAGCAGCGGTCAGGGGGGCGTTGATGAACATCCCTTCGGTAGCATTTTCGCTGGCCATTAAAGAAAATGAACCTGTTAAGCCAAGATGGTTAAGAGAAGCTATGTATAGAGCAGCCGCAAGGGCAAAACCTATAGTAGAATGGTGTCTAAGAAACGGTTTGCCAGAAGGTGTAGACTATCTAAACATAAACTTCCCACCTACAATCAACGACAAAACACCTATCAAACTCACCAAAGTCGCTAAAGCCAGATACCGAGAACTGGTCTCTGAAAAGATGGATCCCCGTGGAAAGCCGTACTACTGGCTTTATGGGATGCTTTTGGAGGATGATGATATAAAGCCTGGTACGGATGCCTACGCTGTCTTTGTCGAAGGCTCTATATCGATATCGCCCATGAAGGTTGATACCTTGGCAGTAGATCCATCGATCCTATCCGAATTAGTCGACTACCTTACCCGCAACATATGAGATTTAAACCAGCTTTTACAGCTTAACATAGCTGGAGATGGCCTGTAAACTCCTGATGTGGTGGTTGAAGATTGACGCTTACCCTTAAGGAAAAGATCGAATTGATGAGGCAGGGTATAATCCATCGATTCATCATACCATCGCTTGAGTTGAGGGGCTTCATCGTCTCTAACTGGAAAAGACCAATCTCTTTGGAGGACAAGATGTTGCGTGATGAAGGTTGGGTACCCCTTTACACGGCCTTTACAACTTGGGAGACCTATTCACGTAATGCTCCACTCCACGTGTACTTCAATACATTTTACGGCGATGTATATGAAAAAGCATATAGGATTTGTTTCGTGGAGTTCATACTGAACAAACACAACTACAAACTGCCACCAGCGGTGACGGGCATCTTCACAAGGCTGAATACTGAGGATGGATACTACTGGAAGCATAGGATCCTCATAAATCTAGACTTTCCAAACTCTGCTGTAAACGACATCGACAGCAAATATGATGAGCTGATGCTGGCCCTTACAAGGGCTAAAGTGATCGACTAGAATTTTTTTATAGCACGGAGAACTATCGATGTGTTGGTCTCGTTTACACCTTCGATGTTTCTTATATCTTCTATCACCTTGTTTAGCTGGGCCATCGACAGAACCGATATTATGGCCATAACATCGCTTGTACCTGTTATTTCGTAAACCTCCTCAACACCATCTATCTTAATAAGTTTGTCAGCTACCTCTGGCGTAGGAACAGATGGTGCAACAGATATAAAGGTCACGGCCTTGACTGAGTAATCTTTCGCCAACTCTACTGTGAAAGATTTAATCACTCCCCTCTCAACCAAATTTTTAACCCTCCTCCTGATCGCGCCCTCAGAAAGCTTAAGCTGCTTAGCTATCTCTGTGAAATTTTTTCTAGCATCTTTCTTCAGTATCTCGATAATGGCTTTGTCGACCTCGTCAACCTCTATAGACATCCGTGCTCAATATGGCATTGCCCTGTATTAGGCTTTACACAATAGTTAAAACAAAGCTATTAACCGTTGAGATCAATGGTAATACGTGTAGGTGTTATAGGCGGATCGGGATATACTGGGGGAGAGCTTCTCAGGATACTTGCGTTGCATCCCAGAGTAGAGCTATCCTATGTTACGTCGAGGGAGTACGCTGGAAAACCATTCACATCGATCCATCCGCATCTTAGAGGATTCTTCACCGGTCTAAAATTCTCGGAGCTATCCGTTGAGGCTATTGTTGAAAAATGCGATACCGTCTTCGTAAACACACCGCACGGCGTATCAGCCACGCTAACACCAAAGCTCTTAGAAAGAGGATTAAAGGTTATAGATCTGAGTGCAGACTTTAGGCTAAAAGATCCAAAAGAATATCAGAGATGGTACGAAATAGAGCATCGTCACGAGGAGCTTTTGGAGATGGCTGTTTACGGCCTACCTGAATTGAATCGTGAAAAGATAAGATCTGCAAGGCTTGTGGCCTGTCCAGGATGCAACTCGACGGCTGCCCTTTTATCGTTGATACCTGCTGTTGAGTCACGCCTCATAGACCTCGACCATATAGTTGTGGATATAAAGGTTGGAAGCAGCGAAGCAGGGATTAAACCCTCGTTGGGCACCCACCATCCTGAGAGGGCAAATGTGATAAGGCCCTATGAAGCCGATGGGCATAGACATGTAGCTGAGGTTGAGCAGGAGCTTTCGAGGCTGGCCGGCCGTAGGATAAGAGTTGCGTTGGTTCCACATGCCGTTGGAAGCATAAGAGGGGTTATGGCATCGTCGCATGTCTGGCTGGCAGATGAAGGGATAGACGAGACAAAAATATGGAGGGTATACGCCAAAAGATACGGGAAAGAACCGTTTGTGAGGATAGTACATGGAACAACCTTCAGATATCCAGACCCTAAATACGTTATCGGCAGCAACTTCGCAGACGTTGGGTTTGCAGTAGAAAAAAGAATAAACAGGTCTACCCTCTTTACAGCGATCGATAACTTGATGAAGGGAGCTGCAGGACAGGCCGTACAATGTATGAACATAATCCATAATTTTGAGGAGACGGAGGGGCTAAGATACCCGCCGCTCAGACCTGTTTAAGCTTTTTAGATAAAAGATAAAAAACTAAAACATGATAGTTGTAAAAGCAGGGGGACGTGCTTTAGCGTCAAACATGAACAACATACTCGACTCCCTTGCCTCAAGGGCCAGCGAAGAGGTTGTCTTCGTTCACGGCGGGGGGGATATAGTATCTGAGTATGAGAGGAGGCTAGGGATAGAGCCGAAGATAGTAACTTCCCCGTCAGGGATAAGGAGCAGGTTTACGGACGAGAACGAGCTTGAAGTATACGTCATGGTAATGGCCAGGCTCGGTAAGAAGATGTCGGCCTATCTAAACTGGAAAGGTGTCAAGACAGTTAGCATAGCAGGTGTTGATGCGGGTTTGGTTAGAGCCAAGCGTAAAAAGAAGATAGTAGTTGTCGATGAAAGGGGAAGAAAGAGGATAATCGACGGAGGCTACACTGGGACAATAACTTCAGTAGACGCAGAGGCGATAAGAACGTTTCTAAAGATGAACTATCTATTGCTGATATCACCGATTGCCCTCGGCGATGAGGGGGAGATGCTTAACGTCGACGGGGATTCTATAGCCGCAGCCATAGCATCAGCTGTAAAGGCCGATGCACTCTATTTCTTAACCGATGTCGATGGTGTGTTCGTTGGGGGGCAGGTCGTCCGTAAACTGTCAGCTAAAGAAGCGAGAGATCTGATCGACAAGATAGGGCCGGGGATGAATAGAAAAGTTTTGATGGCCGTTGAAGCGGTGGAGAATGGTGTGAAAAAGGTCCACATCTGTTCAGGGCTTGGACAGGACCCCCTAAGAGAAGCCGATGAAGGTCTTGGTACAGTTTTTTGCGGCTAAAAGGCCTTCTTTGATAAGTTCGAAAATCGTATATTTTTAAAAAATAACGTAATAAATATAGCTGTTCGACAACGAATTTATATTAAACCTCTACGATGAAAATCATGCTGGTGAGCGATGAGGATCGCCTGCCCGATCTGCGGTGGCGGAGTAGACATACCTTCAGACACCCTGCCCGGGGAAATCTTCGAATGCGGTGAATGTGGTGCACAGCTAGAGTTTTTCTTAGATGAAAAAGGGTCGCAATCCCTCCGAGTCGCTGAGGAAGTTGCAGAAGATTGGGGACAGTAGTAGATGAGAGTAGGTTTAGCATACGACGTCATGAGGTTCGAGGAAAGGTCCCTCATACAGGCAGCCAATAGTTTAGGGCATAATGTCAGCCCAATACACGTAGTCGACCGCGAGTTTTGGATAAACGAGGCAAACGGATATGAGCTGGACTTCATAATTCAGAGATGTATAAGCTACAACAGGGCTATCGCTACAACGTCTATCTTTGAGAGGGAAGGCTGCTTCGTGGTTAATAGCTTGGATGTTTTACGCAATTCAGCTGATAAGCTGGTAACAACATGTATCCTTGCAAAAAATAAGATACCTACGCCCTTAACAGCTATCGCATTCAAAAAAGAATCGGCGTTGTCAATAGCTAGAAAAATTGGGTACCCTGTAGTTATCAAACCTATTTCAGGCAGTTGGGGACGGATGATTGCGAGGGCCTTCGACGAACAATCATTGGCCGACATAATTGAGATGAGGGAGAATATGCCTAACCCGCAGATGAAGATACATTACATCCAAGAACATGTCGACAAACCAGAAAGAGATATACGTATCTTCTATGTATGGGGTGACGTACCTGTAGCTATATACAGGGTAAGTAAAAACTGGAAGACCAACACGGCTTTAGGGGGAAGAGCTTATCCATGTAACATAACCGATGAGCTGAGGGAGCTTGCCATAAAGGCTGGTGATGTGTTAGGGGGAGGTGTTCTAGGGATAGACATCCTTGAATCACCTGATAAAGGATTGTTAGTCAACGAAGTGAACGGCGTTGTTGAGTTTAGAAACACAGTCCTTGTCACAGGCTATGACCTGCCGTCAAAAATAATATCCGAGACAGTAAAGGTATTACGTCGATGACGGTCAAGCTTCTGCGTTTCGCAGCACCGAGAGGTATCAGGGTTGTAAAGGCCGAGGGGCAGTATATCTGGGACAGCTCAGGAAAGCAGTACCTCGACTTCTACATGGGATACGGAGCGGCTTTTCTAGGCTATAGGCATCCGAAGATAGTCAAGGCGTTGAACGAGCAGCTGAACAGATACATAACAATAACGCCAGCCTTCGACACGGATATCATGGACAACTGTCTCCACAAACTTGGACAAATACTCCCAAAGCATCTAGAGAGGGTTTTTTTCCTAAACAGCGGCTCCGAAGCATGCGAGCTCGGTTTAAAGATAGCCAGGAAATTAACCCGTAGAAGAAAGATACTGGCCTTCGTTAACGGTTTCCACGGTAGAACTATGGGGGCGCTCTCAGCCACCTGGAACAAGAAATACAGGGAGGGTTTTGACCCTTTTCCGTTTGAGACTGTTTTTACACCTTTCAACGACGCCGAAGCCGTTGAGAAAACGTTGAATGAGGAGTTTGCAGCCGTCATATTTGAGCCCGTTCAGGGAGAGGGTGGGGTTGTACCAGCAAAAGAAGATTTCCTCAAAACAGTTGAGAAAAAATGCAGGGAAGTTGGTGCGTTGCTAATCGCTGACGAGGTCCAATCGGGTTTTGGTAGAACCGGTTCTGTATGGGCCCATCAAAAATCTGGGATAAGACCAGATATCCTCATAGCTGCGAAGGCCATAGCTGGAGGCTTTCCAGCAAGCATAACCGCTGTGACCGAGGAGGTAGCTTCGAAGCTCAAAGAACAAGACCATGGCTCAACATATGGTGGCAATCCTTTAGCTCTAGCTGCCATAACTGCGGCTATAGAGGTCCTCCAGGAGGAAAACGTTCCAGCTCAGGCTGATGAGAAGGGTGCTATTCTTGGTGAACTGCTTTCGGAACTGGTCAACGACAACAGAACTATCTTTAGAGAGTTGAGGAGAGCCGGTCTGATGATAGGCCTTGAGATGAGGGTGCAGCCAGGCAACTTTATCAAGATGCTGCAGAAGAACGGTCTGATCGGTTTTAAGGCAGGGCTGACAGTGCTACGTTTTCTACCCCCCTACCTCATAACTGAAAAAGACATACACACATCCGTAGAGATACTAGACAAAACAGTACAGGAATATGTTGCCCTACCTCAGAAGACCGAAGCTGTGGAGGGCCCTGGCTAGGACTGATCCATCCATCTCGACAGCTTCGAACCTTACACTGTACACCGGTTTGTTAATTTTAATTATCTTGGAAAGGTCTGCTTGGCTTGAGCTAACAACTACGTCGCACTCAACAGCCTCTAATGTTTTCTCCAAGTCATTCAGCTGTTCAGGATTGTACCCGATGGTTGGAACAACAGGGCCGATATGCGGATACTCCATGTAAGCCCTCCTGATCGTACCTACCGCGTAATCCCTTGGGTCTACGATAACAGCTCCTGAATTAACTGCTGCTTCATATGCAGCACCAACGCTCATTCCTCCATGGGTTAATGACGGGCCATCCTCAACAACACAGGCCCTAAGTCCCTTAAGCTCCCAACCCCTCTCAACGCTTATTCTCGACATCGTTCTTACAATTAATGCTCTTGGGTTTATCGAATGTAGCTTGTTTAGAAGATTGCTGAGGTCTTCAGCTGATGCTTTATCGGCTTTATTGACTACTATTACGTCGGCCATGAGGAGGTTTGCCTCACCTGGATATGTGTTGGTTTCCAAACCAGGTCTGAAGGCGTCTACAACCGTCACATGTAGGTCAGGCTTGATGAAAGGGATATCGTTGTTTCCACCGTCCCACACTATTATTTCAGCCTCCTTCTCAGCCTCTTTTAAAACTGCCTCGTAATCTACGCCAGTATATACTATTGTTCCATTTCTTAGATGAGGCTCGATCTCCTCCCTCTCCTCAACTGTGCAGTTATTTCTGTCCAAGTCCTCAACATCTTCAAACCTTTGGACAACCTGTTTTTCAAGCACACCGTAGGGCATGGGATGGCGGATGACGACGGTTTTAACGCCCGCATCGCGTAGCAACCTCACAATATACCTCGATATTGTGCTTTTACCTGCCCCTGTCTTTGTTGCTGTGACAGCGACAACTTTTTTAGAGCTCTTCAACATGGTTGATTGTGGTCCGAGAAACATGAAGTCAGCCCCAAGGGAGAGGACCAGCGACGCTTTATGCATAACCTCTTCATGGGTTAGGTCGCTGTAAGAGAAGACCACAAGCCTCACATTTTTCTCGACGATTAGCCTTGGCAGCTCGGACTCCTCGTAGATCGGTATCCCATTTGGATAGAAAGGGCCGGCTAGGCTGGCCGGGTAGGTCCTCCCAGCTATCCCAGGTATCTGGGCCGCTGTGAACGCCACTACCTCATACTCGGAGCGGTTTTTGAAAAAGACGTTGAAGTTGTGGAACTCGTGGGGCTACGTTAAGCCCTATCACGTCCAGCCGCTCCCATGATAACTGTTCTTATCCTGTCCATGTTCAAGCAAACTCTATTGAAACGTAAAAACCTTATCCAAAGATTTATAATCCGATGATGGAGATCGTTGTCGAAAATAGTTGGGTGGGCTAAGGCCTTCAGAAATTAGTAGAGAAACGGCTTTTTCCATACTGCTCCAGCTCATGGAGGTGTACTCGCCGCCAGGCGAGGAAAGGAGGCTTGAAAGAACATGGTTTAGAATTTGCGAAGATCTAGGGTATAGTCAGGTTTGGCGTGACGAGGTTGGTAATTATTTTGCCTCTATGGGAAACGGGGAGAAAACGGTTATGCTGGTCAGCCACGTCGATACAGTACCAGGCGAGCTGAAGGTCAAGGTCTCTGGGAGTAGAATCTATGGCAGAGGAGCCGTAGACGCAAAAGGGCCGCTTTCAGCCATGCTCTTGGCCGGCAGCACCGTCGGCGAACGCCTTAGTAACATACGGCTAATAGTTGCTGGGCTTGTTGACGAGGAAGGTAGGGGCCTAGGTGCAAAGAAACTAGTCGAAGAAAACATAAAAGCAGACATGATCGTAATAGGTGAGCCAACAGGAACGTACGGGATAGCTGTCTCCTACAGAGGAAGCATAAGCGTAAAAGTCTGGGCAAAAGCCAGGGGTGGACATGCGTCAGCGCCCTACATAGCAGAATCGGCTGTCGAAAAGATCTTAAAACTCTGGGGGATGGTTAGCCAGGAATTCAACGGGACTAGATATGAGGAGATAACGTCGGCTTTGACGACTATCCATGCAGGCGATTGGATAAGTAAAATACCAGACAAGGCAGAGGGGAGCATCAACATCAGGTTCCCACATCCATACAATTCAAAGGATATTCTGGAAAAGTTAGAGAGGTTTCTCAAAATCGCTGGCTGCGAGATGGAGATCGTTGACGTAACAGAGCCCGTTGTTACAAGCGTCCGCAACAAGGCTGCCCGTGCACTGCAGCGGGCAATGCTCAAACTCGGCCGC
>FWWM01011038.1_pt1 | contig 15670 bp, 16 predicted proteins | sample 2228351 | NCBI WGS metagenome assembly FWWM01 (sample SAMEA103939774, study PRJEB20133) | metagenome | reverse complement strand
GGCGGGGAGAGCGGGAGAACGGGAGAGCGGGAGAACGGGAGAAGGGGGGAAGGGGAGACGCGGCTGGTGCCGCGGGTTGGCGCGGCTGCGCGCGGGTTGGGGAACGCGGAGAACCGGGTGGAGGTGGTAGGCTTGGGGCGTGGTGCACGAACGGCAGTACGCGGCGGCCGGGGTGGATATTGCGGCCCGGAGCCAGTTTGCGAAGGGGCTCCCGGCGATCCTGGCGCGGGCACGCCGGCCGGAGGTGCTGAGCGATGCGGGGCCGTTTTCCGGGCTCTTTCGGCTGGGCGAGCGGTACCGCGACCCGGTTCTTTCGGCGAGTGCGGACGGCATCGGCACGAAGGTGAAGCTGCAGCTCGCGGCCGACCGGCTCGACCTGTGCGGCCCGGACATCCTCGGCCACAGCGTGAACGACATCCTGGTGTGCGGCGCGGAGCCGCTCTTCTTCCTCGACTACATCGCGGGGAACGGGCTGACCAATGCGCAGAAGCGGGCGCTGGTGGAGGGGGTGGCGAACGCGTGCGCGGCCGTGGGGTGCGCGCTCCTGGGGGGTGAGACGGCCGACATGCCGGATGTGTACCCGCCGGGTGAGTTCGACCTCGCCGGGTTCATCGTGGGGGTCGTGGAGCGAGACGCGATCATCGATGGGTCGAAGATTCGGCCCGGGGATGTGCTCATCGGCCTGCCCAGCTCGGGGCTGCATACGAACGGGTTTTCGCTGGCGCGCCGGGTGCTGGATGTGGCGAACGGCGAGCCGGTGGAGGAGACGCGGCGACGGCTGGAGGAGCGCCCACCGGAGCTGGGCGGTGCGACCCTGGGCGAGGCGTTGCTGGCGACGCATCGGCCGTACGCGCGCGAGGTACGACCGGTCATCGAGCACGTGCACGGGATGGCCCACATCACCGGCGGCGGGTACCGCGAGAACGTGCCGCGCATCCTGCCGGCGGGGGTGACGGCGGTCATCGACACGCGGGCGTGGGAGGTGCCGGGCGTCTTCCGGCTGATCGCGGAGCGGGGGCGGGTCGCTGCCGAGGAGATGTACGAGGTGTTCAACATGGGCATCGGCATGGTGCTCATGGTGGGAGCCGACGCGACGGAGGAGGTGCTGGCGGCGATCCCGGGGTCGGTGCGCATCGGCGAGGTGCGGGCCTGGACGGGACGGCCGGTGGAGCTGCTGGGGCTTTCGTAAGGAAGGCGACGGGCACCGGGCTCAGCTTGCCAGGTAGAGGAAGGCACCCAGCGCGGGGATGACGAGCCATGCGCCGGCGGCGAGGACGAGGGCCACGATGGCGACGGCCCGGGCGTGGTCTTCGGGGGGTGTGCCGGCGTCGCCGATCGCCTCCCAGAGGACGTGGAGGGGCTGCCGCATGACGAGTGTGCAGCGGCGGTGGGCGTGGCGCACGGCGGTGAGCAGGAGCGAGGAGAGGAGCAGGGTGAGGACGAAGAGGCCGCTGAAGAGGGCGACGATGACAGGCCGGGCGAGGAAATCGATGGCGCCGAGGTACTGGACGGCGGAGGCGAGGAGCGGCACGGCAGCGCCGCCGGCGAGGAGCGCGGGGAGGCTGGCGCCACCGCCGGTGAACCCGGGGAGGAGGCGGTGCATTTCGGCGCGGGCGGCTGCAAGAAGGCGCCGTTCGGGAGTGCCGGGAGGCGCCTGTACTTCGCGGCGTGCGTAGAGCGTGGCAAGGCGGGTGGCGACATCGCGGGCGTAGCTGCGGGTGACGTACTCGGCAACGAAGGTGGCGGCGAGGCTGGCGAGCGGCCGGAGAGGTCCGAGCAGCCGGCTGACGGGGATTTCGCGCGCCGCCTCGCGGTCGAGGATTTCGAGGGCACGGACGGCAAGGCGGTGGGCTGCGGGAAAGGCATCGGCATCGGCGAGGGGCGGCGCGGCGAGGCTGGCCGCGAGACGGGCCTCGAGGCCGGTTTCCGGGGCGAGGGCATCGAGGGCTTCGGCTGCGACGGGCCCCGGGCCCTCGGTGAGCAGGCGGCGGGTGGCGTCGAGCTGGCGGGTAAGTTCATCGACGAGGACGGCGGGGGTGGGGCGCTCCTGGTGGGAGGGATCGGTGGCCACGGCGGCAGTCTAGCGGAGCATGCGGCGGTGCGGTGACCGACTGTTTGCCGGGGATTTACGTGGACGGACGCCAATAGGGGGAACCCCCGATAGCGGGTCGGTGGCGCATTGAGGGAGGATGGTGGTGCGCCCGAGAAGGCCAGGAGGTTGTGCGATGCGCGTGGTGTGTGCGTGGTGCGGTTCGTCGCCGGGCAGCGAGCGTGGACCGGTGTCCCACGGGATCTGCGAGAGCTGCGCGGCGCTGTTCGAACGGGCGTACCTGCGGGCGCTGGCGGAGCGGCACACGCGGAAGCGGGCTCCGGCGCGGCTGCGGCGGGCGGGGGCGTTCCTGCCGGGCTTTGGCGAGGGCGAGATGGGCGAGGGCACCGGGACGAGGACGCAGACGCGGGGCGCGGTTACCAGCGCAGGCGCTCGCTGATGAGCGCGGGGAGGCGGCGAAGGCGGACATCGCCGAGGCTGGCGACGATCCACCAGGAGAGGACGACCACCACGCCGCCCATGAGCATGTCGAAGAAGTAGTGGTTGCCGGTGACGGTGACGGCCCACCACATGATGGCGGACATGAGCACGGCGCCGGCGCGGAGGAGGCGGCTGGTGGTGTTGACCCAGATGGCCATGGAGGAGAGCAGGATCCAGCCGAAGTGGAAGCTGGGGAGGGCTGCGTAGTCGTTGACGAATGGGCCGGGCTGGAAGTAGTTCACGTCGCTGGCGGCGCCGTGGACGGTATCGACGAAGCCGAAGTCGTAGCCGTGGAGCGCCATGAGGCGGGGCGGGGCGGCGGGCAGGAGCCAGTAGGTGGCGATGCCGACCAGGGCGGAGACGATGAGGACGTTCCGGACAAAGCGGAAGCGGACGGGGTCCTTCCAGAGGAGCCAGAGGCCGACGAGGAGCATGACCGGGTAGTGGCCCCAGGCGTAGATCCAGTTGGCGAGGGCCATGGCGGGGGCGACATCGAGGAAGGCAGCCTGCCAGCGAGCTTCGCGGAAGAGGCCGAGCTGCTGTTCGAGGTGGATGAGGCGAAGGCTGCGGGCGACGGCTGCGTCGACGTCATCCGGGCGGACGCCGCGGAGGAAGAAGTAGAGGAGCATGAAGGCCGCGGTGAAGGCCGCCTCGGCGGTGACGACGCGGAGGTGGGGGCGGTGCAGGCGGGCGGGGAGGGCGGCACGGTACGACATGGGAGGGCCGGCGGTGTTCACCGCGCTTTAACGCTACCGTGCGGTAGGTTCGGCGTGCAACGGGGTGTTCGAAAGGGAGCGTGGTGTTGGAGTTGCGCATGAAGTGGCGGCCCGGTCGTGAGCGCGTTGCGGAGCCGTGCCGCATACTGTAGATGGAGGGTAATGGCCATGAACGCGACGGATGACCGCGAGCCGACAATCCCGGCCGGGCGTGACGCCGAGTTCACCGGCATGATCCGGTGCAAGCGTTGCAACCTTTCGTACAGCCCTTCGAAATCGACGAGTGCGCTGCGGCTGACGTACTGCAGCTTCCTGTGTGAGCTGGGCGACCTGGGCTTCAGCATGCAGGGGCTGGAGCATATGGAACGCGTGCGGAAGGATGACCGGCCGGCCGAGGCGGTGACTGCCGGCGCTGAGTAGCCCGCGCCCCACGCTCTGCGCGTCCTGAACCCCGCCACCCGGGCGGGGTATTTTGTGCCCGGCGAAGGAGTTCGCTAGGCTACGGCTTCCCGGCGAGGCCGGAGACTGACAGGGGCGTGATGATGACAGCAATCACCCACCGGACGATTTCGACGAACGGCATCCGGATGCACATCGCGGAGGCGGGGAGCGGGCCGCTGGTGGTGCTCTGCCACGGGTGGCCGGAATCGTGGTATTCGTGGCGGCACCAGCTGGTGGCGCTGGCCGAAGCGGGATACCACGCAGTGGCGCCGGATCAGCGCGGGTACGGGCAGACGGAGGCACCGGCGGAGATCGAGAAGTACACGCAGCTCCACCTGGTGGGCGACATCGTGGGGCTGCTCGATGCGCTGGGCGAGGAGACCGCGGTGATCGTGGGGCACGACTGGGGCGCCCCGGTGGCCTGGAACTCGGCGCTGTTGCGGCCGGACCGATTCCCGGCGGTGGTGGGCATGAGCGTGCCCTACGCGCCGCGCGGGGATGTGCGGCCGACGGATGGGATGAAGGCGATCTTCGGGGACAATTTCTTTTACATCCTGTACTTCCAGGAGCCGGGGAAGGCGGAGGCGGAGCTGGAGGCGGATGTGCGGGTGACGATGCGGAAGCTGCTGTACTCGGCTTCGGGGAACCTGGTGCCGACGCCGGAGATGGGGCAGCCGCGGCCGAAGACGGCCAAGTTTTTGGACCCCATGGTGGACCCGGCAGAGCTGCCGCCCTGGCTGAGCGAGGCCGACCTGGAGTTCTTCGTTGGGGAGTTCAGCCGGACGGGGTTCCGGGGCGGGCTGAACTGGTACCGGAACATCGACCGGAACTGGGAGCTGATGGGCGCGTGGCGGAATGCGAAGGTGACGGTGCCGGCGCTCTTCGTGACGGGTGAGCGCGACCCGGTGCGGGGGTTCGCGCCGGAGGCGAACATCCGGCAGCACGTACCGAACCTGAAGGACCTGGTGCTGGTGCCCGGTGCGGGGCACTGGGTGCAGCAGGAGGCGCCGGAGGCCGTCAACGAGGCGCTGATCCGGTTCCTGCGAAGCCTGTGAGGGCGGCGCCGGTTCAGCCGTAGCTGCGGGCCAGGCCGGCGCGGGCATCGGCCTGGATGCCGTACTGGGGAATGGGGTAGCGCAGCCCGTTGGCGGCGAGCCGCTGCATGCCCGCGATGGCGCGGGGCAGGTAGGCGGGCGGCAGGGCCATGAGGAGCTCGTCATCGAGGACGCCGCCGTAGCGCCGTTCGGCGTAGCAGGGGATGGCGAGGCTCGGCTCGCCGGTCGCGAGGGCGCGGCCCCAGCTATCGGCGCAGGCTGACTCGCCGACGACGCCCCAGGTGAACTTGCGGTAGCCGCTCCACTGGAGGCCGTTAATGAAGATGATGGCCTGGCCGGGGGTGAGGTAGATGAGGCAGATATCGGGGGGGTTGAGGCGGCCGGAGGCGAGGGGGGAGACGGCCATGGCGCGGTAGCGGCCGAAGGGGACGACATCCATGGCAGCCTGGTGGGCAGCGGCATCGGCCTCGGTCTCGAACCAGACGCCGGCCATGCGGCGGCCGGAGCGCCACTCGGCATCCTGGGGGTGGAGGCCGATGACGGCGCCACACTGGGCGCCGACGAGGTCATCGGCCGTGATGCCGACGGTCCAGCCGAGGCGGGCGGCCTGGGCAACGACCTGGTCGGTGGTGTGGATGGCGGTGGGGCGGCGAATGCGGGGGATGGCCTCCATCGCTTCCACGGTTTCGAAGAGTTTCATGCCTATGGGAGGCGTGCGGAGGCGGAGGAGTCGTTCGAGTGAATCGACGATGGCGGGCCAGTCGTACCGGGCGAGCGACTCGTCGGGGATGTGGGCGGGTTCGATGACGGACATGGGGCACCTGCCGCGCGAAGCTGGCGGTATGGTAGCGCGGCGGTTCAGGGTGCGGAGGGTTTGGCGGCGGCGAGTTCGGCGACAAGGGCAATAAGAAAGGCCCGGGCGGCCGGGTCGAGCGGCTCGAAGCGGAGGTGCCAGGCGTGGAGGCCAGCGCCGGCGGGGCGGTGCCGGACGACGCGGGCGGCGATGGGGGCCGGGCAGCCGGGCCAGTGGAGACGGACGGGCTCGTCGTCGGCGGGGGGTGCGGCGACCTCGATGGCACAGCCGCCGAGCGAGAGATCAATGACGGTGGCCGAGAGGCCTGGGGCACCGGCGAGCGCGATGGCGAACCGGAGGGGGTAGCGATCGAAGGAGCGGCGGTCGAAGGGGCGCCAGGGGCTCTGGCGGGTGAAGACCGCCTCGCCGGGGCGCGCCTCGCGGAAGCGGGCGAGGGCGGCGACGGCGGCGCCCTGCTCGCCGACGGAGACGATAACCTCATCGCCGTACTGCCACGGCGCGTGCGGGACGGCGAGCACGATGGCGAAGAGACGGTCGGCGACGAGGGTGCCGCGGCCGCCGGTCGAGCCGGCGCGGGGGATGACCACGGCGGGCGCGCCGATGACGGGCTTCGCTATCGGCCCGATGTCATCGTCCATGGGGAGATTAACGGCCGAGGATGGGGATTCTTGAGTCGTGTGCTGCTACGGCGCTGGCACGTTGAGCTCGGCTGGTGCGTCGAGGGCGGCGAGGACGGCCTGGAGCGAGGTGAATTTGACCCGCGGGCGGCCGCAGCGGGCGCCTGCCTGCCGTTCGAGCTCGTCGATGCGCTGCCAATCGGCGCAGGTGAGCCAGCGGACCCCGTGATCGGCGAGGAGGGCAGGGATGGCCTCGCCTGCGGGAGCCGCGGGGGCGGGGAGGCGGCCGGCAGCGGCGTCGTCGAGCAGGTTGCGAGCGGTCTCGGCGGCATCCGGCTTGTTGGTGCCGATGACGCCGGTGGGTCCGCGCTTGAGCCAGCCGGCGACGTAGAGGCCGCGGAGTGGCTCGCCCGTGGCGGGGTCGAGCACGCGGCCGGCACGGTTGGGGACAACGCCGAGGCGTTCATCGAAGGGGAGGCCGGGGAGGGGGACGGAGCGGTAGCCGACGCTGCGGAAAACGAGGCCGGTGGGGATGAGCTCCGTTTCGCCGGTGAGCTCGGCGGCGATGCTGCCGGAGGGGGTGGCGACGAGACGGGTGCGGGCGCACCGGAGGGCGGCGACGGCCCGGCTCGGCCCGGGCAGGATCTCGGTGGGGGCGATGCAGAAGCGGAGGTGGATGGTGCGCGGCTTTGCCGGCGGTGGCTCGGCGGCGATCTGCTGGATGAGTGCGACCTTCCGGGCTGCGGTGGGGTCGGTCGTGCGTTCGAGCTCGGCAGCGGAGAGGGGATCGAGGGCGGCCTCCGCGGGGCGGATGCGGACCGCCGCGCCTTCAAGGGTGGTGAGCTCTCGGAGCTCGGGGGTGGTGAAGGCGGCCTGGAGCGGGCCACGCCGCCCGAGCACGTGCACCTCGCGGATGCGGCTGGCGGCGAGGGCATCGATGGCGTACCCGGGCATATCGGTGGCGGCGAGCTCGCGCGGGGTGAGGCAGAGGATGCGGGCGACATCGATGGCGACGTTGCCCATGCCGACGACGACGGCGGCTTCGTGCTGGAGGTCGATGTGGAGTGCGGTGAAGTCCGGGTGGCCGTTGTACCAGGCGACGAAGGCGGTGGCGGGCCAGGAGCCGGGGAGGTCTTCGCCGGGGATGCCCATGCGCCGGTCGGCCTGGGCGCCGGTGGCGAAGCAGGCGGCGTGGTAGTGACGGCGGAGGTCCGCGAGCGTGAGGTCGCGGCCGATCTCGACGTTGGCGAAGAGGCGAACGCGGGGGTCGTGGAGGAGGGGTTCGAAGGCGCGGCAAACACCCTTGATCTTCTGGTGGTCGGGGGCGACGCCGTTCCGCACGAGGCCGTAGGGGGTGGGGAGGCGTTCGAAGAGGTCGACACAGAGGTCGACGCCTTCCGCGGCGAGGAGATGCTCGAGGGTGTACATGGCCGCGGGACCGGTGCCGACGATGGCGACGTGGAGCGGGGGTGCGCCGGTCACTGGCCGACCCCGTGCTGTTCAACGTGGAGTTCGAGGCGGTACTCGAGCATCTCGATACGCCCGGCGTAGTCGGCGAGGAGCGCCTGGACGAGATCGCCGGTGGTGAGGAGCCCGACGAGTCGGCCATCGGCGACGATGGGGAGGTGGCGGAAGTGGCCGGCAGTCATGGCGGCGAGGACGGGCTCAAGGTCATCGGCGGGGGTGCCGCAGGCGACGTCGCGGGTCATGAGGGCGGCGACTGGTCGCTGCAGGGTGCCGGGGTCGGTGGCGAGGGCGCGGATGATGTCGCGTTCGCTGATGATGCCGACGACGGTATCGGCGGCGTCGGTGACGACGAGGGCGCCGATGTTGCGGCTGGCGAGTGAGGCGACAGCTTCGGCGACAGAAGCGGCGGGCCCGATGGTGGCGACGGCGGACCCCTTGGTGGCGAGGACGGCGGCGAGCTTCATGTGGCGTGCTCCTGCGGGGGATTGCGCCCTGCAGGATGAGGGGACCACGTGATGGCCGGGATGGCAATCGGGAAATTCCCGCGGGGGCGGCGAGGGCTATACTGCGGGCGCCGCCTAAGGGCGGGCGGCGATGCGAGGAGGTGTTCGCGATGAACGATCAATGGACGCCAGCGTGGCTGCTTGCGGAGCAGGTGCGGCGCGGCGAACGGAGCGCGCGGGAGGTGGTGGAGGGTGCGCTGCGAAGGATTGCGGAGCTGAACCCGGGGCTGAAGGCGTTCATCCAGGTCGATGCCGATGCGGCGCTGCGGGAGGCGGCAGCGATCGACGCGCGGGTGGCGCGGGGAGAGGACCCGGGCATCCTGGCGGGGGTGCCGATCGGGGTGAAGGACCTGGAACCGGCGAAGGGGCTGCTGTTCACACTCGGCTCGCGCGCGTTCGAGGGGCAGGTGGCGGAGGAGGACTCGGTGCAGGTGGCGCGGCTGCGGGCGGCGGGGGCGGTGATCGTCGGGAAGACGAATACGCCGGAATTCGGCTACAAGGGGTTCACGGAGAATCAGTTGTGGGGGCCGACGCGCAACCCGTGGAACCCGGAGCGGACGCCCGGCGGTTCGAGCGGGGGATCGAGTGCCGCTGTGGCTGCCGGGATGGTGCCGCTCGCCACGGCCGGCGATGGGGGCGGGTCGATCCGCATCCCGGCGGCGATGACCGGCTGCTACGGGATCAAGCCGACGGCGCATCGCATTCCGCGGGCGGGGGCGCATGCTCCGACCTGGGGATACTTCTCGACGCTCGGGCCGATGGCCCGGACGGTGCGAGACGCCGCCCGGTACCTGGATGCCGCTGCGGGGCCTCACCCGGATGACCCCGAGGTGCTGGATGGGCCGACGGGGGTGTACGAGGCGGCGGCGACCGCCGAGCCGCCCCGGCTGCGGCGCGTGGCATGGAGCGCCGACCTGGGCTATGCGGCGGTGGAACCGGAGGTCGTGGCGATAGCGCGGGCGGCGGCCGAGCGGCTGGCGACAGCGGTTGGGGCGGAGTTGGTCGAGGCGAACCCGGGCTTCGGCGACCCGCTGGACGCGTGGATGACGATCGCTGCGGCGGGCGACACGCGGATGGTGGACGAGATGACGCCGGAGCAGCGGGCGAAGCTGGAGCCCGGGTTCCTGCGGTTCGCCGAGGTGGGGCGGCAGTTCACGGCGGTCGATGTGGCACGTGCGCTGGAGGAGCGGCACCAGGCGAACCGGGCGATGACGCGATTCTTTGCGGAGTTCGACCTGCTGCTGACGCCGACGACGGCAGCGACGGCGTTCGCGGCGGAGGGTCCGCCCCCGATGGTGATCGCGGGGCGGAAGGTGGGGCCGGCAGGGTTCATCCCGTTCACGTACCCGTTCAACTTCCTGGGCCTGCCGGCGGCATCGCTGCCGGCGGGGCTCTCCAGCGAGGGGTTGCCCGTGGGGCTGCAGGCCGTTGCGCCGCGCTTCGCGGATACGCTGCTTTTGCGCGTAAGTGCCGCATACGAGGCGGCGAGCCCGTGGCGGTACCCGGGCCAGGGGTGACGCCCGTTCGGCCGGGCGGCCGACGAGGATGGCACCGGTCGGCCCTCGGGGTGTTCACGCGGGCCCTGTAGGCTGTGCGGGAAACCGACAGGAAAGGGAGATGCAGACCATGGGACGCCTGGAGGGCAAGGTCGCGATTGTGACGGGCGCCGGCTCGGGTATTGGGAAGGCGACGGCGAAGCTGTTCGCTGCCGAAGGGGCGAAGGTGGTGTGCGCCGACATCACGGGGGCAGAGGCTGCGACGGCGATGGAGATCGGGCCGGCGAGCGCTGCGGCGATGACCGTGGACGTCTCCAAGTCGGACGACGTGCGGGAGATGATGGCGCGGACGAAGGCGCTCTACGGTCGGCTGGATGTGCTCTTCAACAATGCAGGGATCGAGGGGGCACAGGCGCCGACGGCGGAGTACGACGAGGCGGAGTTCGAGCGGGTGCTGGCGGTGAACGCGCGGGGCGTGTTCCTGGGGATGAAGTACGGCATTCCGCTGATGCTGGAGACGGGCGGGGGCTCGATCATCAACACGGCATCGGTGGCGGGGCTGGTCGGGTTCCCGGGGATTGTGGCGTACACGGCCTCGAAGGGGGCCGTCATCCAGATGACGAAGACGACCGCGCTGGAGTACGCGACCCAGGGTATCCGGGTGAACGCGATCTGCCCGGGGGTGATCTGGACGCCGATGGTGGAGCGGTTTGCGGGCGGCTCGGAGGAGGCGCAGGCGCAACTGACGCTCTCGGAACCGGTGGGGCGGCTGGGCCAGCCGGAGGAGGTCGCGGCGCTGGCGCTTTTCCTGGCAGGCGACGAGTCATCGTTCGTGACAGGGGCGGCGCTGCCGGTGGATGGCGGGTACGTGGCGCGGTAGGGGCGCGACGGCCCGGCGCCGGGGGCCTAGCACTCCATTTGGTACACTGCTAACCGATGGCGACGGGACAGCGCGACTACTACGAGGTGCTCGGCGTGCCGCGGACGGCCGACCAGGCCGAGATCAAGCGGGCGTTCCGGAAGCTGGCGATGGAGTACCACCCAGACCGGAACCCCGCGCCGGACGCTGCCGAGAAGTTCAAGGAGATTAACCGGGCATACGAGGTGCTCGGGGACGAGCAGAAGCGGGCAATGTACGACCGCTTTGGGCACGCCGGCGTGGAGGGCGGCGGCCCGGGCGCGGCTGGCTTCGACGGCTTTGCCCATTTCGAAGGCTTCGGCGACATCTTCGATGCATTCTTCGGCGGTGCGGCGCGGCGGGGTCGGCGGCGGGGTCCACAGCGCGGGAGTGACCTGCGCTACAACCTGCGGCTGACGTTTGAGGAAGCCGTCTTCGGCTGCGAGAAGGAGATCGAGTACCAGCGGCTGGAGCGGTGCGCAGCGTGCGGCGGGAGCGGCTCGGAGCCGGGTTCGAGCCCGGCGGTGTGCCCGGAGTGCAACGGGATGGGGGAGATCAGGCGGGCGCAGCAGAGCTTCTTCGGGCAGTTCGTGAACGTGATGACGTGCCCGCGGTGCCAGGGCGAGGGGCGGGTGATTACGAACCCGTGTGGCGCCTGCCGCGGCAGCGGGCGCACGCGCGAGACGCGGCGGATTGTGGTGCGGGTGCCGGCGGGGGTCGACGATGGGGCGCAGATTCGGCTGAGCGGCGAAGGGGAGGCCGGGCCGCGCGGTGGCGAGCCGGGGAACCTGTACGTCGTGCTGACCGTGGCACCACATGAGCGCTTCCAGCGCGTTGAGGACCACCTGGTGCTGGAGCTGCCGATCAACATCGCGCAGGCCGCGCTGGGCGCGGAGGTGACCATCCCGACGCTGGAAGGGGAGATGGTGCTCGAGGTGCCGGCGGGCACGCAGAGCGGCGAAGAGTTCGTGCTCCGCGGCAAGGGCGTGCCGCACCTGCGGGGAACGGGCCGGGGTGACCTCATCGTGCGCGTGACGGTCGTGGTGCCGGAGGAGCTGACGGACCTGCAGCGGAAGCTGCTGGAGGAGCTGGCCGCGACGATGGGGACGCCGACGCTGCCGAAGCGGCACCGGGGCTTCTTCGAGCGCATCCGCGACGCGATGGCCGGTTAGGACGCCCGTGACGAACCTGTGGTTCGAGCTGACGGCGAAGACGCCGCCCGAGCTGGCGGAAGCGGTGGCCGACGTGGTGCGCGGCGTGGCGCCGGGCGGGGTGAGCATCGAGGAACCGATCGACGTCCTGGGGCCGGAGCTGGGGTTTCGCGTGCGCGGTGGCGAGCCGGTGCTCATCCGGGCGTACGTGCCATCGTCGGAGCTGGGGGCGCTGCTGGTGGAGGAGCTGCGACGGGCGATGGAGGGGTTCCCGGCGGTGGAGCTTTCGGCGCGGCCGATCTTCGAGCAGGACTGGGCGGTCTCGTGGCGGGAGTTCTTCGGGGTGGTGGAGACGGGCGGGCGGGTGGTGGTGGTGCCCTCGTGGGCGGAGCATGAACCGGCGCCGGGGCAGCTCGTCATCCGGCTGGATCCGGGGCAGGCGTTCGGGACGGGGCACCACGAGACGACCCGCCTGTGCCTGGCGATGCTCGATCTGCTGGTGCACCCGGGGTGCCGGGTGCTGGATGTCGGCACGGGGTCGGGCATCCTCGCGATCGCGGCGGTGCTGCTGGGGGCGGAGCGGGTGGATGCGGTGGATATCGACCCCATCGCTGCGGAGGTGGCGGCCCGGAACTGCGCGGCGAACGGGGTGGCGGAACGGGTACGGGTGCGCGCCGGGACCGTGAGCGCGGAGGAGGTCGGGGAGTACGACCTGGTCATCGCCAACATCAGCCCGGATGCGAACATCGGGCTGATGCCGGCGTTTGGACGGGCGGTTCGGCCGGGGGGCGACCTGCTGCTCTCGGGCGTGCTGGAGGGGGACGTGGCGCGGGTGATCGCCGCGGCGGAGGCATGGGGGTTCGCGCCGGTGGAGACGCGCCTTGAGCGGGACTGGGCGGCGATCCACCTGCGCCGGCAGGCCTAAGGCTGCGGGTGGACAGGGCCCGGCCGCGCGCGGAGAATCGGCGCGGTATGGCTCGGCGGGGTCGACGGCGATGAGCGAGCACCCGGGGGCGCGGTTGCGGGCGCTGCTATCGGAGGGGCTGGTGGTCGCTCCGTTTGTGTTCGACGGGGTGCAGGCGAAACTGGCGGAGGCTGCGGGGTTCGCGGCTGTCTACATGAGCGGGTTCGGCACGGCTGCCTCGTGGGGGCTGCCGGACCGTGGGCTGATTGGCCTGGGCGAGATGGCAGCGAATGCGGCGCGGGTTGCGGCTGCGACGCGGTTGCCCGTCATCGCGGATGCGGACACGGGGTATGGCAACGAGGCGAACGTGGCCCGCACGGTGGAGCTGTACGAGCGGGCAGGCGTCGCGGCGCTGCACATCGAGGACCAGGAGTGGCCGAAGCGGTGCGGGTTCCTGGAAGGGAAGCGGGTCATCCCGGCGGAGGAGATGGAGGCGAAGGTGCGGGCAGCCATCGCCGCACGGCGTGACCGAGAGACGGTGATCATCGCGCGGACGGACGCGCTGGCGCCGCTGGGCAGGGCGGAGGCGGCGGCACGGGCGCGGCGGTACGCTGCGGCGGGCGCGGACCTGGTGTTCGTGGACGGACTGAAGGACCGGGAGACGATTGCCTGGGCGGCGGCGGAGCTGCGGGGGTTGCCGCTGGTGCTGAACTCGTGGCTGCTGACGCCGGCGGAGGCGGCGGCGCTGGGCTTCCGGCTCTACCTGCACCTGGGGGTGATGCTGCGGCACTTCCAGGCCTTCCGGGCGACGCTGGAGGAGCTGCGGGCGACGGGGCGGGTGGCCCTGGAGCGCGGCGCGGGGGTGGAGTGGATCACGCAGGTGCTGGAGGGCGGGCAGGCTGATGACGCGGGCGGATAGGGCGGTTTTCGTTCGTCTACCTTCTAGCAGGGGAACCTGATACGTTCGCGGTACCCCCAGCCGGGGGACGACAGGAGCTATGGGTGAACTCGGGAGCCTGTTGACACGCGCGCGGGAGGCGCGCGGGTTGACGCTCGAAGATGCCGAGCGCGATACGCGCATTTCGCGCCGCTACCTGGCGGCGCTGGAGGCGGAGCAGTTCGAGGTGATACCTGCGCCGGTGTATGCGCGCGGGTTCCTGCGGTCGTACTCGCAATACCTGGGGCTCGATCCGCAGGAAATGCTGGCGATGTTCCCGCGCGAGGAGGAGGAGGGGTACGGGCGGGGGGAGCCGACGCCGGAGCGGCCGAGCATGGAGCGGCCGATCAGCTCGGTCTCGGCGGCGCGGCCGGCGTGGCGTTCACGGCCGACAGAGGCGCAGGGTGGGCGTGCTGGCGAGCCGGTGATTGGGCGACCGGCGCGGCCGCGGCAGCCGGCGAATCGAGACGACTGGGAGCCGGTGATCGGGGTGGATATCGGCGTGCCGGCGCCAGCGCGACGGCTGGACATCGACCCGGCGGCGCAGACGCGGTCGGCGGTCATTGCGATTGTGGCGATCGTCGCGATTCTTGGGGTGGTGTTTGTCGCGTACCTGCTGGCGAGCCTCGCGGGTGACGACGGTGCGGCCCCGCCGGGGACGCTGGGGCAGACGCCGACGGCGACGGCGACGAGTGCAGCGGGCGGGCCGAGCGGCCTGCCGGTGACGCCGGGGATTGTGCCGGACGTGCGGGGGGTGCAGGAGGCCACGGCGGTGGCGGCGATCCGGGAGGCAGGCTACGAGCCGCTCATCCAGCGGGTGCGGAGCAACCAGCCGGCGGGGACGGTAATCGACCAGTCGCCGGCGCCAGAGGTCGAGATGGCGCAGGGGTCGCGGGTGCAGATTGTCGTGAGCGAGGGGCCATGATGGGGGTGCCGAAGACGTACCACCTGGTGACGCTGGGGTGCCCGAAGAACGACGTGGATAGCGCGCACCTGGAACGGCTGCTGGCGGGCGGGGAGCTGGTGCCGGTGGTGGATCCGGGCGAGGCGGACGCGATCATCGTGAACACGTGCGGGTTCATCGAGCAGAGCCAGGCGCAATCGATGGAGGCAGTGCGGGCGCTGGCGGCTGGGAAGCGGGCGGGGCAGACGCTGATCGTGGCGGGGTGCATGACGCAGCTCTACGGGCAGCAGGTGAAGGAAGAGACGCCGGGCGTCGATCACGTCTTCGGGGTTGGGCAGTGGCACGAGGTGGCGCGCCTGCTGCAGGTGGACCTGGACGCGGTCTACGACATCCCCGAGAGCAACGTGCGGGTGGATGGCCCGAGCGCGTACCTGAAGATCTCGGACGGGTGCGATGCGCCGTGTACGTTCTGTGTGATCCCGCGGATTAAGGGTCGGCTGCGATCGGCGCCGGCGGGGCTGCTGGTGAAGGAGGCGCAGCGGCTGGTGGCGGCGGGGGCGAAGGAGCTGGTGCTGGTGGGCCAGGATACGACGGCGTGGGGCGAGGACCTGGGGATGCCGGTGGCCGCGGGGCTGCCCGGGCTGCTGCGGCTGCTGAGCGAGGCGGTGGGGCCGAATACGTGGCTGCGCCTGATGTACGCCTACCCGAGCCGGGTGACGCCGGAGCTGCTGGCGACGATGGCGGAGCTGCCGAACGTGGTGCACTACCTGGACGTGCCGCTGCAGCACGGGAGCGAATCGGTGCTGCGGCGGATGAAGCGGCCGCACAACCTGGACCGGGTGTACCGGTTCATCGAGGAGGCGCGGCGGGTGATGCCGGACCTGGTGCTGCGGACGTCGTTCATCGCGGGGTTCCCGGGCGAGACGGAGGCGGAGTTCGAGGAGCTGATGGCGTTTGCACGGGCGGTGGAGTTCGACCACGCGGGGTGCTTCACCTATTCGCGGCAGCAGTGGACGGGCGCCTACGAGATGGAGGGGCAGGTGCCGGACGAGGTGAAGGCGGAGCGGCGCGACCGTTTCATGGCGCAGCAGCAGGAGATTTCGGCGCGGCGGGCGCGGCGCTTTGTTGGGCGCACCCTGGAGCTCCTGGTGGAGGGTGTGGGGGAGGACGAGGACGGGCGCCCGGTGGTGGCCGGGCGAACGTATCGCGAGGCGCCGGAAGTGGACGGGCTGGTATT
>FWWM01011033.1_pt1 | contig 15681 bp, 15 predicted proteins | sample 2228351 | NCBI WGS metagenome assembly FWWM01 (sample SAMEA103939774, study PRJEB20133) | metagenome | reverse complement strand
GTCTACGGCCGGGGCAAGGGCCAGTTTGACCCCCTCTTCCGGGGCCTGGTCTTCGTGGTGGCGGACGTGATGCACCCCAGGATGCGGGAGAAGGTGGACGTGTGGCTCCCCGACCGGGCCACGGCCTTGCGCTTCGGGCGCAGGCTGGTGCAGCTGGAGGTGGTGGCCTACCCGGGCGGGAGGAAACCCTAGACTGGAAGGGTGCGCTTCGCCCTTTTCCTGGCCCTGGCCCACATCCGCCGCCGCCCCCTGCAAAGCGGCCTGGCCCTCCTGGGGGTGGGGGTGGGGGTGGCGGTGCTCCTTTTGGCCCTTTCCCTCACCAACGGCTTTGTGGACGGGCTGGTGCGGGCCACCCTCAAGGCCTACCCCCACCTGGTCCTCTTCAGCCTGACCCCCGAGCTCCCCCCCCTCCCCCCCCACCCCGAGGCCGTGGCCCAGGCCCCCTTCGCCGCCACCAAGGCCCTCCTCACCCGGCCTGCGGAGCCCGGCCGAGGGCCGGGGGTGGACTTCGCCACCCTGGTGGGGTTGGGGGAGGGGGGAGAGGCGCTTTACCCGGAGCTGGGCCTAAAGCTGGAGCCTGGGGGGATCTACCTGGGCTCGGCCCTCCTCCAGAGCCTCGGGGCCCTGCCCGGGGACCGGATCTACGCCCTTTCGGCCCTGCAAGAACGGGTGGAGCTTAGGGTCCTGGGCTCCTTTCGCACAGGCAACTACCTCATAGACTCGGCCTACGCCTTCGTGGACCTAAAGAGCGTGGAGGCCCTGGCCGGCCTTAAGGCCCAGGGCTACCAGGTGCGCCTACAAGACCCCTGGCGGGCCAAGGAGGTGGGGGCGGAGATGGCCGGCACCCGCTTCTACCCCCAGGCCTGGCAGGACACCCAGAGGACGCTTCTGGAGCAGCTGGCCCTGCAAAAGCGGGTCTTGGGCATTCTCGTCTACCTCATCGTGGCCGTGGCCGCGTTGGGCGTGGCCAACCTCCTGGTGCTCAAGGTGGTGGAGAAGACCCCGGAGATCGCCCTCCTGCGGGCCATGGGGGCCTCGAGGGCCACCGTGGGCCTGGTCTTCGCCCTGGAGGGGGTGCTTTTGGGGCTTGGGGGGGTGCTTTTGGGGAACGGGCTCGGCTACCTCCTGGGGCTTTACCTGGCCCAAAGGCCCCTGGACCTCCCCGGGGAGCTCTACTTCCTCACCCACCTCCCGGTGAAGATGGAGGGGCGGGACTTCCTCTTGGTGAGCGCGGCAAGCCTGGGGGCGGTCCTCCTCTCCTCCCTCCTCCCCCTCCTCAGGGCCCTTCGGGTCCAGCCGGGGGTGGTGCTCCGATAAAACCCCACCCGGCGGTGGGGGCCCCAAAAAAGGCCCGGGGAGCCCATAGGCCCCCCGGGGTGCGGCCTGCCGGGAAAGGGGTTACTGGCTCACCACGCTCACCTTGAGCTGGATGGGCACCTCGGGGTGCGGCTTGTAGGTGAGGACGTACTCCCCCAGCTCCTTGATGGGCTTTTCCAGCTGGAGGCGCTTGGGGTCAATGGCGATGCCGTGCTGGCGGTTTAGGGCCTCGGCGATGTCCTTGGCGGTGACGGAGCCGTAGATCTTGGTCTCCCCCGCCCGCACCGGGATGGTGAGGGTGAGGTTCTCCAGGATCTCCTTAAGCCGCTCCGCCTCGGCCTTGCGCTCCGCCAGGCGCTTGGCCTGGGCGCGGATCTTGGCCTCCAGGGCCTTGAGGTTGCTCTCCGTGGCCAAGACCGCAAGGCCCCGTGGCAGGAGGTAGTTGCGGGCGTAGCCGGGCTTGACGTTCACCACCTGGCCCACATCGCCCAGGTTCTCCAGGGGTTCTAGAAGAATGACCTTCATGGCGTCCCCCTACTTGCGCACCAGCTTCTCCGTGAAGGGCAGAAGCCCCAGGATCCGGGCCCGCTTGATGGTCCGGGCCAGAATCCGCTGCTCCTTGGCGCTGAGCCCCGTGCGGCGGCGGGGCAGGATCTTCCCCGTCTCCGACAGGAAGCGCTTCAAGACCTCCACGTTCCAGTAGTCCTTAAGGTCAAACTCCCCCAGGCTGGCCTTCACCTTGGTGACCTTCCGGGGGCGGCGCGCCTGCGTCTCCTTCTTGGGTTTGGCGTTCTTGGTGCTCAAAACGGCAGATCCTCCTCCGGCGGGAAGTCCTCGAGTCCTTCGTCTATGTCCACCCCACCCGTCTGGACGGTTTGGGGCCTGCTTCCGCCGGCTTGGGCAGGCCCACGGGTGGGTCGCTCCAGGCGGAGGGCCTCCACCCGGGTCTGGTAGCGGCGCTCTCCGGTGGAGCTTGTCCAGGAGTCGTTCACCAAACGGCCGATGACGAGAAGCCCCTCGCCCTTCCTCATCTCCCCGGCCCACTCGGCCAGGTCGCGCCAGGCCTGAACCTCCACGAAGTGGGTCCTCTCCTCCCCCTGTTGCCGCCCGCGCTCGTTCACCGCCAGGCCCAGCCGGGCCACCGCGGTGCCCTGGGGGGTGTAGCGGAGCTCCGGGTCCCGGGTGAGGTTGCCCATGAGGTAAACCTGGTTGAGGGCGTTCTTGAGGCGGGGCTGGCCCCGGGTGTCCTCCAGGGTCTCCCGGCCCGCGGGGGCCAGGGGGTCAATGAAGTCCGCGCGGATCTCCAGCTGGCTCCGCTTCTCCCCCTCCCGCTCCCACTGGCGGTAGGAGAGCCGCCCCTCCACGAAGAGGAGCTGGCCCTTTTCCAAGACATCCCCCCACATCTCCGCCTGGCGGCCAAAAAGGCGCACCCGGTGGTACCATGGGAGCTCCCGCTCCTGGCCGGTCTCGTCCCGGATGAGGTCTTGGCCCGCCAGGTTGAGCTCCAGGATGGCCATCCCAGAAGGGGTGTAGCGCATGTCCGGGCGGGCGGTGAGGGTTCCGATGAGAAAAACGCGGTTCAGGCCTCTGGCCATGCTTTCACTTTACGCCTTGCTGAGAAAGGGTTCCACCGCCTTGACCACCATGACCCGGCGCACGTTGTCCCGGAGACGGAGCTCCGCGGCCAGGGCGTTCACCCGGTCCTCGGGCATCCTCACCCGGTAGAAGAGGAAGTGGCCCTGGGGGTCCTTGGCGATGGGGTAGGCCAGGCGGCGCACCCCCCGGTCCTCCGCCTTCTCCACCTCAGCCCCGTGGGCCTCGAGGGCCCGGCCGATGATCTCCTTCTCCAGGCCCAGCTGGGTCTGGTCCAGGCTGGGGTTCAGGATGATGTTCACCTCGTATACGCGCATGTGAGCTCCCTTAGGGGAAGCCTCACCTCCTTTCCCGGCCGGCAGGCCGCACGAAGGGAGATTATACCCGCTCTTCCCCCCAAATAAAAGACCCAGGGGGGCCTAGGCCCCCCTCTTGGCTCCGCGGGCAGGACTCGAACCTGCGACCAACCGGTTAACAGCCGGCCGCTCTACCGACTGAGCTACCGCGGACCGACCGCAGTAGGTACTATACCAAGGGCCTAAAAGGGCGTCAAGGGAACCCCGCCGTGGAACCCACGGCGGGGCCCCTACGGCGCTAGAGCTTCTTCAGGGCCTGGGTGAGCCGGGTGAGGACGTCCTGGGCGTCCCCATAGAGCATGCGGGTGTTGTCCGCGTAGAAGAGTTCGTTTTCCACCCCCGCGAAGCCCTTCCCCTGCCCCCGCTTGATGACGATGACGTTCTTGGCCTTGTCCACGTCCAGGATGGGCATGCCGTAAAGGGGGCTTCCGGGGCGGCGGGCGGCGGGGTTCACCACGTCGTTGGCCCCGATGACCACCGCCACGTCCACCGTGGGGAACTCGGGGTTGATCTCCTCCAGGTCCTTGAGCTTGTCGTAGTCCACCCCCGCCTCCGCCAGGAGGACGTTCATGTGCCCGGGCATCCGCCCCGCCACGGGGTGGATGGCGAACTTCACCTCCACCCCCCGGGATTCCAGGAGGTCCGCCAGCTCCTTCACCTTGTGCTGGGCCTGGGAGAGGGCCATGCCGTAGCCGGGCACGAAGACCACTTTGTTGGCGTAGGCCAGCATGACCGCGGCGTCCTCCACGTCGATGGGCTTGAGGCTCCCCTGGATCTCCCCCGCGGCCTGCTCCACCCCAAAGCCCCCCACCAGAACGCTCCAGACGGAGCGGTTCATGGCGCGGGCCATGAGCACGGTGAGGAGGGTGCCCGCGGCCCCCACCAGGGTGCCGGCCACCATGAGGGCGGGATTCCCCACGGCGAAGCCCTCAAAGCCCACGGCCATCCCGGTGAAGGCGTTGTAGAAGGAGATGGCCACGGGCATATCCCCCCCGCCGATGGGCAGGGTCATGAGGACGCCAAAAAGGAGGGCCAGGAGGAAGAAGAGGACGATGAGGGTGGTGGCGTCGTTCAAGAGGAGGTAAAGCCCCAAGGCCACGGCCAGGAGGAGGACCAGGAGGTTCAGGGGCTTCTGCCCGGGGAAGAGGATGGGCCGGGCGCGCATGAGCCCCTGGAGCTTGGCGAAGGCGATGAGGCTTCCCGTGAAGGCCACGCTCCCGATGAGCCCCCCCAAGATGGCCAGGGCCATGAGGCCCGGGTTCTCAAACGCCCCCTTTAAAAGCTCCACCGCGGCGATGGTGGCCGCCGCACCCCCGCCCATGCCGTTGTAGATGGCCACCATCTGGGGCATGTCCGTCATGGCCACCCGCACCGCCGCCCACCAGGCCACCACCGTGCCCAGGAGGAGGGCGGTGAGCATGAGGCCAAAGTTCCCCATGTCCGGCCAGAAGAAGGTGGCGAGGACGGAAAGGAGCATGCCCCAGCCCGCCCAGACGATGCCGCTCTTGGCGGTGGTGGGGTGGGCCATGCGCTTAAGGCCGGTGATGAAGAGCACCGCCACCACCAGATAGGCCAGCTGGATGAGGTCCATTACGCCCCACCCCCTTTGCCGGGCTTCCGTTCAAACATCTCCAGCATGCGCACGGTGACCGCATACCCCCCGGCGGCGTTGGCCGCCCCCAGGACCACCCCTATAAAGCCGATGGCCTTTTCCAGGGCGGTGTCCGCGTGCCCCAGGACCACCATGGCCCCCACCACCACCACCCCGTGGATGAAGTTGGAGCCGGACATCAGGGGGGTGTGGAGGATCACCGGCACCCGGGTGATGAGCTCGTACCCCAAGAACGCGGTCAGGATGAAGATGTAAAGCGCGGCCCAAAGGTTAAACTCCATCACGCACCTCCCAGAAGGGCCTTGGTGGGCCCATGGACCACCTCGCCCTCCTTCATGAGGAGGGCCCCCTGGATGATCTCGTCCTCCCACTTGGGGGCAAACTCCCCCTTTTCTATGAGCAGGCTGGAGAGGTTCAAGAGGTTCTTGGCGTACATCTCCGAGGCGTGGACGGAAAGCTCGCTGGGGAGGTTCAACGGCCCGTAGATCCTCACCCCCCGGACCTCCACCAGCTCCCCAGGCTTGGTGAGGACGCAGTTCCCCCCGCTTTCCGCCGCCAGGTCCACCACCACCGTGCCCGGCTTGAGGCGCTCCACCATGTCCTCGGTGAGGAGGATGGGGGCCCTCCGCCCCGGCACCTGGGCGGTGGTGATGATGGCGTCCATCCCCGCCACGTGCTCCCTTAGGGCCTCGTGCTGGATGCGCTTTTCCTCCTCGGTGAGCTCGCGGGCGTACCCCCCCTCCCCTTCCGCGCTGATGGGGAGCTCAATGGGCTTGGCCCCCAAGGAGAGGGCCTGCTCCACCGCGGCCTTGCGCACATCGTAGGCGAAGACCTGAGCCCCAAGCCGCTTGGCGGTGGCGATGGCCATGAGGCCCGCCACCCCCACCCCCATGACCATGACCTTGGCGGGGCGGATGGTGCCCGCGGCGGTGGTGAGCATGGGGAAGAAGCGGGGGGAAAGCCTGGCCGCGTGGATGGCCGCCAGGTACCCCGCCACCGTGGCCTGGCTGGAGAGGGCGTCCATGCTCTGGGCCCGGGTGATGCGGGGGATGAGCTCCATGGCGATGACCGTGGCCTTCTTGGCCGCCAGGGCCCGCACCCGGTCCGGGTTCTTATGGGCCTGGATGAAGCCCACCAGGATGGCCCCCGCCTCGAGGCCCCCGATGAGCTCCTCGTCCGGGGGCTGGACGGTGAAGAGGAGGTTGGCGCCCTTCAGGAGCTCGCCTCGCTCCACCACCTCCGCTCCGGCCTCGAGGTAGGCCTCGTCCGGGTGGTAGGCGCCCTCGCCGGCGCCCCGCTCCACCCGCACCCGGGCCCCCCCCTTGACCAGGCGGGCCACCACCTCGGGCACCAGGGCCACCCTTCGTTCCCCTGGCGCCCTTTCTTTAGGAACCGCAACCGTCACCATACGGTCCTCCTTCGCCGCAAGTATACCAGCCCAGGTATGGGCATTGGTCCCATGGTAAAGGGACAGAAGCCCCTTGACCCACTGGTCATATGCGCCCCTTCGTGGAAAAATGCTCCCATGCGGCCCTCGGGGGCAAAACTCCTCGCCGTCCTCCTCCTGGGGATCCTGGCCATCAGCTTCGGGAGCATCCTGGTGCGGCTCGCCCTAGGGGCCAGCGGGGATGCGAGCCTCGCCTTCAGCCTGGTGATGAGCGCAGGCCGCTTGACCCTGGCCGCCCTCCTTCTCCTCCCGGGCTGGCGGAGGCCCGCGAAGGGAGAAGGGGTCCTTTGGGCCCTGGGGGCGGGGGCCTTTCTGGCCCTGCACTTCGCCTTCTGGATCACCTCCCTCTCCTACACCTCCGTGGCGGCCAGCACCGCCCTCGTCACCACCAACCCCGTCTGGGTGACCCTCCTCGGCTGGCTCCTCTTCCGGGAACAGCCCACCCCCCTCACCCTCCTCGGGGTGGGGGTGGCCCTCTCGGGAGGGCTTCTCATCGGCCTGGGGGACGCGCAGGGGGGTGGGGGGAAGAACCCCCTCCTGGGGGACCTCCTGGCCCTCTTGGGGGCGGTGGCCGTTTCCTTTTACTTCCTCCTCGGACGGGAGGCCCAGCGGCGGGGGCTTTCCACCTTGGAGTACATCCGCTTCGCCTACACCGCGGCCGCCCTTCTCCTCCTCCCCCTGCCCTACCTCTTCGGGGGAGGGTACGGCGGATACCCCCTTCCTGTGTACCTCTACATCCTCCTCATGGCCCTGATCCCCCAGCTCATCGGCCACACCAGCTTCAACTGGGCCACCCGCCACATCTCCCCCGTCCTGGTCACCCTGGCCATCCTGTTTGAGCCGGTGGGGGCGAGCCTCCTGGCCTTCCTCCTCTTCGGGGAGGTGCCGGGGCCCTTGGTCCTCCTGGGGGCTTTGGTCCTCCTCGTGGGGGTGGGGCTTGCGGTGCTGGGGGGTAGGCGGTGATCCCCATCCTTCTCGCCGCGCTCCTTTGGGGCCTGGGCGGGGCCCTGGCGGGCCGGTTCATGGAGGCCATCCCCCCCGGGCTCCTCATCCCCTTGCGCTTCCTCCTAAGCTTCCTCCTCCTCCTGCCCCTCCTCCGCCGCCACCCGCCCCTTCCCGAGGAGAGGCCGCGCCTCCTTAGGGTGGGCCTCGCCCTTTCCGGAGCCCAGGCCTTCTACTACCTGGCCATCCACGCCACCACCGTGGCCACGGGGATCTTCCTCCAGTACCTGGCCCCGGCCCTCCTCACCCTCTACGCCCTCCTCCGGGGGGAGCGCCTTCCCACCCAAGCCCTTGCGGGGGTGGGGCTTGCCCTCCTGGGGGCCTACCTCCTGGTGGTGGGGCCCGAGGGCCTGGTAGGGGGCGCGGTGGGGGTGGCCTTTGGGCTCCTCTCCGCGGTCTCCTTCGCCGCCTACGCCGCCTTTTCCTACGGGCTCAAGACCCCCCCCTTCACCAGCCTGGCGGTGGCCACAGGGGTAGGGAGCCTCCTCGCCTTCCCCGTCCTCCTTTACCACCTGCCCCTCCTCTCGGGCTTGGGGCTTAAGGAGGTTCTGGCCGTGCTCTACCTGGTGGTCTTCGGCACCGTGATCCCCTTTGGGCTCTTCCTCCTGGGGGTGAAAAGGGTCCCCGCCCGAAAGGCCACCCTCCTTGCCATGCTGGAGCCGGTGGCGGGGGCCCTTTTCGCCGTGCCCCTCGTGGGGGAGCCCCTGAGCCCGGATGCCCTTCTGGGGGGGCTTCTCATCCTCCTGGGGGTAGCCTTGAACCGGAGGTGATATGGCGCTAAGGGTCTTCCTCCTCTTCACCCTGGGCTACTTTCTCTCCTACTTCTACCGCTCGGCCAACGCCGTCTTGGCCAAGGACCTCTCCGCGGAAATGGGGCTCGGGCCGGCGGAGCTTGGGTTCATGACCAGCCTCTTCTACCTGGCCTTCGCCTCGGTCCAACTCCCCTTAGGGGGGCTGCTGGACCGGCACGGACCCAGGCTCATCACCCCGGCCTTCCTCCTCCTGGCCGCCCTGGGAAGCCTGGTCTTCGGCCTGGCGCAAAGCTTCCCCGTCCTCGCCCTGGGGCGGGCCCTCATCGGGGTGGGCATGGCCGCGGCCCTCATGGGGGCCCTGAAGGCCTTCAGCCTCTGGTTTCCCAGGAACTACGCCACGGTGTCCACCCTCCTTGTGGGCCTGGGGGCCACGGGGGGGCTCATGGCCGCCACGCCCCTGGCCTTCCTGAAGGAGGCCCTGGGTTGGCAGGGGGTTTTCTTGGTGGGAAGCGGGGTGGTGGTCCTGGTGGCCCTGGCCATCGCCCTAGGGGTGAGGAACACCCCTAAGGGGGTGGCCTGGCCCCAGGGGGGAGGGATAGGGGGGCTTAGGGAGGTCTTGGGGAACGGGCCCCTCCTCCGGGTGGCCTTTTTAGCCCTGGCCTTTGCGGGGAGCTTCCTGGCCCTCCAGACCCTCTGGGCGGGGGCTTATGGGTACGCCCTGGGGCTTTCGGCCTTAGAGGTGGGGAACCTCCTCCTCCTCTATAGCGGCGGGGCGGTCTTGGGGTTTTTGGTCTCCGGCTACCTGGCGGACCGCCTGGGGACGGCGCGGGTCCTCCTCTTCTCCGCCCTCCTCTTCGCTTTGGGGCTTCTTTTCCTCCTCCTAAAGGTCCTCCTCCCCGCCTACGCCCTTTTGGGGTTTTTTGGGGCCTTCAACATCCTGACCCTGACCCAGGCCCGGGAGCTGGTCCCCGCCCACCTGGTGGGCCGGGCAACCACCCTGGTGAACCTCTTCGGCATCGGGGGGACTTTCCTCCTCCAGTGGGGGGTGGGGGTGGCGGTGGGGGCCCTGGGGTACGGGGCGGCCTTCTTGGGGCTTTTGGGGCTTCTCCTCCTGGGGGTGGGGCTTTACCTGCCCCTTTCACGCGCCCAGGTCAAATAGGGTGCGCTGCCATGCCCTAGCCCGCTCCGCCCAATCCGGCCGTTCTGGAGGGAGCGGGTCGGGTACCAGAGGCGGATGCTCCCGGGTGCCCAAAAAGAGCCAGGGATGGGAAAGGGGCCGCCGCTTCCCCCCTGGTCGGTAGACCACCAAGCGCTTCCGCCGCACCCACTGGTAGACCAGAAGACGGTCCACCCCCAGGGCGCGGGCCACCTCCTCAAGGGGCATAAGGTCGGCGTAGCGCAGGAGGTTCAGGGCCAGAAGAACATCCGTCCGCTGGAGGAGAGATTCCGCAAGGAGGAGCGCCAAGGGCTCAAACCTCCCCTCGTCAAGGGCGCTCAGAAGGGCCTGGGGCTCGGGAGGAGGGAAGCCTTTATGGAACCCTTTGTCCGCCTCCTGAAGCGCCGCGTAGTACCGCTCCCGCTCCTTATCGGAAAAGCCCTTGATGGCCAGGGGGGGAAGCCCTTGCAGAAGGGACAGGTAGTTGAGGAGGATCCGTCCTACCCGGCCGTTGCCGTCCCGGTAGGGGTGGATGGCCTCAAAAAGCGCGTGGGATTTAGCCAAGGCCTCCAGCGCCTCCCGCTCCTGGAAAAGCCTGGGCACAAGGCGGACGAAAGCCCGGAGGTACGCCGTGGCCTCCAGGGGAGGGCGCACCTTAGCCCCCGCAATGGTTCGCTGAAGCCCATCGGCCGGCTGGCCCCGATGGCGCTCCTGGGCCGTGCCTTGGAAGAGCTGGGCATGGATGTTATTGATCAAGGCCAAATCGAGATGCCACTCCCCCTCCTGCTGGTACTGGAAGGCCAGACCGTAGACGAACTGGGCGGTGCGGAAGTAGTTGAGGACCTCTAAAGACCCCCTTCGCCCCGCTAAGGTGGCCTTAAGCTCCTCCTCGGTAACAAAGTAGCCCTCTATGGCCAGGGAATGGCGGGTGTCCTCCCGAAGCATGTAAAGCCACTCCTCGTTGGCCACCTGGAGAAGGACCAAGGGCACCCCTCCCATGCGCCTAAGAAGGACCCTACGCTCTTCCAGGAGGGCCCGGGCTTTGTCATATGAGCCCAACTGGCCAGATGGGAGCATGCCTCTATAGTAAGGCAAAAATCGCCTTGTCATCAGAGGGGCAGAAAGGGGCAAGATGACATACTGGTGGTAAACTCTTTCCATGCTAGCCCAAGTACGGAGCTACGCCCTTTTGGGCCTCGAGGCGGTCCCCGTCACCGTGGAGGTGGATGTCAGCCCGGGGCTTCCCAGCTACGCCCTGGTGGGCCTGCCCGACAAGGCGGTGGAGGAGAGCCGGGAAAGGGTGCGTTCCGCCCTGAAGAACAGCGGCCTCCCCTACCCCCAGGCCCGGGTGGTGGTGAACCTGGCCCCAGCGGAGCTCCGCAAGGAGGGGAGCCAGTTTGACCTGCCCATCGCCCTGGGCCTCCTGGCGGCGCAAGGGGTGGTGCCCCCTGAGGCCCTGGCCCCCTTCGCCTTCGCCGGGGAGCTGGGCCTGGACGGGAGCTTAAGGCCCGTCCCCGGCGCGGTGAACCTGGCCCTGGGGGCCCTAGGGGAAGGGAAAAAGCTCCTCCTCCCCAAGGAAAGCGCCAAGGAAGCCGCCCTGGTGGAGGGGGTGGAGGCCTACGGGGTGGGCTCCTTGGGGGAGGCCGTGGCCTTCCTGAGGGGGGAGCGGGAGCTTGCGCCGGCGGAAGAGGAGGAGGCCCTCTGGGAAGAGGCCCTTTTGGACCTCCGGGACGTGAAGGGCCAGGCCAAGGCCAAGCGGGCCCTGGAGATCGCCGCCAGCGGCCGCCACCACCTCCTCATGGTGGGGAGCCCGGGCTCGGGGAAGACCATGCTGGCCCGCCGCCTGCCCTTCCTCCTCCCGCCCCTAAGCCAAGAGGAGGCCTTGGAGGTGACCCGGGTCCACTCCGCCGCGGGGCTCCCCGTGCGGGGCCTTCTCCGCACCCCCCCTTTCCGCGCCCCCCACCACACGGTGAGCTACGCCGGGCTCATCGGGGGCGGGGCCATCCCCAAGCCGGGGGAGGTCTCCCTGGCCCACCGCGGGGTCCTCTTCCTGGACGAGTTCCCGGAGTTTTCCCGGGAGGCCCTCGAGGCCCTGCGCCAGCCCCTAGAGGACGGGGTGGTCACCGTGGCCCGGGCCCGGGCCAGCCTCACCTTCCCCGCCCGCTTCCTCCTGGTGGCGGCCATGAACCCCTGCCCCTGCGGCTGGTACGGGGACCCGGAGCGCCCCTGCGCCTGCACCCCCACCCAACGCCTGCGCTACGCCAACCGCATCTCGGGGCCCCTCCTGGACCGGTTTGACCTGGTGGTGGAGGTGCCCCGCCTCACCCCCCTGGAGCTCGCCCGGGCCCCCGAAGGGGAAAGCACGGAGGCGGTGCGGGAAAGGGTGCTCCTGGCGCGCAAAAGGATGCTCGCCCGCCAGGGGCGGCCCAACGGGGAGCTTTCGGGAAGGGCCTTGAGGGCCCACCTCCACCTCACCCCAGGGGCGGAGGCCCTCCTCCAAGCCGCGGCCAAGAAGCTCCTCCTCTCCGCCCGGAGCTACGACCGCCTCCTGAGGGTGGCCCGCACGGTGGCCGACCTCATGGGCTCGGAGCGGGTGGAGGAGGCCCACGTGGCCGAGGCCCTCACCTACCGGAGGAGCCTGTACCCCGCTTAGGCCCACGAAGCATCGGGAAAGTCCCCAAGCAGGGGGGCCACCTCCACGGGGTTGGCGTGGAAGGTGCTCCCGCCTCCAAGGTCGGTGAGCCGTTCTGAGGTGAGGTGGTTGATCCCCTTCCCGTCCGGGGCCCACCGCTCCCACCAGGTGCCCTCGAGGACCACCACCCCCGGCAGGGGGGCCTCCGTGACCCTTGCCCTTCGCACCACCTGGCCCCTCCCCGAGCGCACCAGGACCAGCATCCCGTCCTGGATCCCCCGGGCCTCCGCGTCCTCTGGGTGGATGAGGAGGCGGGGCTCCCCCCCTTCCGCCTCCACCAGGGCCTCCACGTTCCCGTAGGTGGTGTTCAGGAAGCGGTGGGCCGGGGGGGTGAGGAGGATCAGGGGGTAACCCGGCTCGGGGAGGGTGGGGATGACCTCCGGGGGCGGGCTGAAGCGCACGGGGCCCTGGGCGAAGGGGAGGAAGGGCGTTGGGAGATTGAGCTTGAGGAAGCCCGCTTCCCTTAGCGCCTCAAAGGTGATCCCCCGGAGGTAGGGGTGGTCCGAGTCCAGGAGGCTTCTCGCCACCTCCTCCGCGGTCCAGTAGAGGGTGGGCTCCTCTAGGCCGAGCCGTTGGGCGAGCTCCCGGAAGACCCAGGTGTTGGGCCTGGCCTCCCCTTCCGGGGGCACCAGGGCCTCGTTCCAGGAGAGGTAGTAGTGGCCGTAGCTGGTGTAGAGGTCAGGGTGCTCGTAGAAGAAGGTGGCGGGGAGGAGGTAGTCCGCAAAGCGGGCGGTCTCGGTCATGACCTGCTCCAGCACCACGGTGAAGAGGTCTTCCCGCTCTAGGCCCCTCTTCACCCGGCCCGTGTCCGGGGCCACCACCAGGGGGTTGGAGTTGAAGACGAAAAGGGCCCGGATGGGGGGGTCTAGCTCCAGGAGGGCCGTCCCCAGCTGGTTCATGTTCACCGCCCTGGCCTTGGGGTTCGGGCGGAAGTAGCCCTGGTGGGGGTGAGGCCCCTCCAGGAGGTGCCGCCCCCCGAGGAAGCGCTTGTTTAGGGGGAAGGCCCCGCTGGTGGAGAGCATGGCCCCGCACCCCGGGTAGCGCCAGGCCCCAAGGAGGGCGGGGAGGAGAACCACGGCCCTCAGGGCGTTCCCGCCCCCCGGGTGGCGGGTCATGCCGTAGCCCACCCGCAGGAAGACCCGCCTGGCCTCCCCCATCTCCCGGGCGAGGCGAAGGATGGCCTCCTCGGGCACCCCGGTGAGGGCGCTGGCGCGCTCGGGCGGCCAGGCCTCGGCCCTCGCCTGGAAGTCGGCAAGGCCTATGGCCGCCTTTTCCAGATAGGCCCAGTCCACCAGGCCCTCCCGGAAGAGGACGTGGGCGATGGCGTAGGCCAAGGCGGCGTCCGTGCCGGGGCGGAGCTTGATGTGCCAGTCCGCGAAGCGGCTGGTGGCGTTCTCGTAGGGGTCCAGGTGGACCACCTTGGCCCCCCGCTTCCGGGCCTCCTTGAGGAGGGGGGTGAGGTGGCTGTTGGTGGAGAGGCTGTTGATGCCCCAGAGAACGATGTAGCGGGCGTTTTCCGGGATGTCCTCGGGGTCTGGGGCCAGGCGGGGGCCGTAGGTCATGGCCCAGGCCTCGCCCCCGGCGGTGGCGCAGATGGTCTCCAGGAGCTCGCTCGCCCCGATGGCCCGGAAGAAGGCCAAAGGGTGCTGCCCCTCCACCAGGCCCATGGTGCCCGCGTAGTGGTAGGGGAGGACGGCCTCGCCCCCGTACCGGTCCAGGATGGCCCTAAGCCGCTCCGCGATCCCGTCCAGGGCCTCCTCCCAGGAGACCCGCACGAACCGCCCCTCCCCCTTGGCCCCCACGCGGCGCATGGGGAAAAGGAGGCGCTGGCGAACGCGGTCCGGGTAGCGGTAGGTCTTGGCGCAGGCGAAGCCCCGGGTGATGGGGTGCTCCGGGTCCCCTTCCACCTTGGCAAGGCGCCCCTCCTGGAAGGTGAGGCGGAGGCGGCAGGCGTCGGGGCAGTCCAGAGGGCAGGTGGCCCGCATGGGCCTATAGTAGCCCAAGCCGCCCCAAGACGCCGCAGTGGGCCTCATAGGGGTCGGGGAGGAGGCCCACAGGGTCGTCCAGGCGGAGGACGAGCCCCTTTTCGTAAAGGGGCCAGCGGGGCCAGCCCCCGGGCTCCCCTTCCCGGGCGAAGCGCGCCCAGTAGCGGCGCATCCTCCGGCCCAAGGCCTCCGCCTGCCCGTAGGCCTCCCGGGTTAAGAAAAGGGGCAGGAAGGGCATCTCCTGCAGGTTCCCGAAGAGGGGGGCTAGGTCCAGACCGTGGAAGGCCCCGAGGCCCTCCAACCCCGGGACGCGGAAGGTGAAGAGGTAGGCGTAGGTAGGGGCGTGGGGGGCCTGGAGCCGGGCGGCCTGAAGGCTTGGGCAGAGGAGGACCCGGGCGGTCTCCGCCTCCCCCCAAGCCTCCTTAGGGTCTTGGAAGCGGGCCCGGTAGTGGGCAAGGAGGGCCTCGGCCTTCCCCTCGGGAAGGGTGAGGCGGAGGCGGGCCAAGAACTCCTCCCACGTCCGCGGACCCAAGAAAACCTGAAGGGCGGGAAAGCGGAGCTCGTCCAGGGTAGCCCCGGCGATGAGGGGCACCCCCTTGGCCCCGCCCCTTTCCAAAAAATCCCGGGGGTCCTCGGGCACCAAGGGGCCCAGGTGGGGCTTGAAGGGGGAAAGGGTGAAGAGGGAGGGGCGGCTTAAGAAGCGGTCCGCCGCGTCCAAGGAGGGTTCCTCGGGGAAAAGCCTCTCCAGGGGCAGACGGCGCAGGCAGGCGAGGTCCTTAGGGTCGCACCCCACCCCCTTGGCCCAGGCCTCCCCCAAGGGGAAGTCCTCCCGCAAGGGGCGGACGTAGCCGCACCCCCCCGATTGGAGGATGGCCTTGTGGAAAAGCCCCCGGGCCTCAGGGGTGGCGAGGAGGGTGCAGACCAGCATCCCCCCGGCAGACTCCCCAAAAAGGGTGACGTTGTTGGGGTCTCCGCCAAAGTAGCGGATGTACCGCTGGACGAAGCGGAGGGCCTCGAGGAGGTCCAAAAGCCCGTAGTTCCCCACGGCCTTGGGGTCCTCGGCCTCGAGGGCCGGCAGGGCCAGGAAGCCCAAGGGCCCCAGGCGGTAGTTGGGGGCCACCACCAAGACCCCCTCCTCCGCCAGGCGGTGGCCCCGGTAGATGGGCTCGGCGGCGCTCCCTGAGGTGAACCCTCCGCCGTGGAGGTAGACCATCACCGGCCAGCCCTCCGGTGGGGGCAGGCTTTGGGGAAGGTAGACGTTGAGCACCAGGCAGTCCTCTCGCTGGGGGGGGATGGAACCCCCGAGGCGGGCAGTGATCCCCGGCGCTTGGGGGCAGGCTACCTTTTCCCGACCCACCCCCTGGGGCCATACGGCCACCGGTTCCGGGGGGCGGAAACGGCCTGCTTCCGCATAAGGAAGCCCGTAAAACGCGATGGCCTTTCCTTCCAAAACCCCTTCCACCCGCCCCAAGGGGGTGTCCACCGTAAAGGCCCATGCAGGGGAAAGGACCAGGAGGGGCCAAAGCGCAAGCCTTTCTAGGAATCCCCTCATGCTTTCCAAAATAGCCACCTCTTTGGGAATTGGCCAGGTTAACCCCCGTAGAATACCCCTCATGGCACCCCACGATCCCCTCGAGGCCCCCTTTTGGCAGGCAGGCCTAAGGGTGGCGGGCCTGGACGAGGCGGGCCGGGGGGCCTGGGCGGGCCCCATCGTGGTGGGGGCGGTGGTCCTCCCCCCCGGGGCCTACCCCTTCCGGGACTCCAAGAGG
>FWWM01011023.1_pt1 | contig 15693 bp, 12 predicted proteins | sample 2228351 | NCBI WGS metagenome assembly FWWM01 (sample SAMEA103939774, study PRJEB20133) | metagenome | reverse complement strand
TCCAGCGCACCAACACCTCGAACCCAGCCAGGCGGCGATCGGCCAGATGCACGATCGGCTGGTAGTACGGTTCCAACTGCCCTTGGGCTATCGCGCGCTCGAGCGCGTCCTCGACTTCCAAGCGGCGCATCACCTCGACGTGCATCGCGCGGTTCGCGAGTTGCGCCCCCGCGCCTCCTTGCGCTTTGGCCTGACGCATCGCCAGTTGCGCATCGGCGAGCAATTGCTCGGGCGTCTCTTGGATCTCGCCGCCGCGATGCAGCGCCACACCGGCAGAAAATGACAACTGCACCGACGTGCCCGCCACCGGAAACGCCATCGTCACCTGGCGGCGCCAGCGCTCGATCACCCTGAGCGGCGACAACGCATCGCGGATGTCCTCAAGGAGCACCACGAACTCGTCTCCGCCCAAACGCGACACCATGTCCGCCGGGCGCACCGCACGGCGCAGCCGCTGCGCGAATTCGGCGAGCAGCACGTCGCCCGCCCAATAGCCGAAACGATGGTTGATGAGGTGAAAGCGATCGAGCCCCAGGCTGACCACCGCGAACTTTAGCTTGGGGTTACGGCGCGCCCGCTCGATCGCGTGTTCGAGCCGGTCAAGAAAGAGTGCCCGGGTGGGCAGCCCGGTAAGGCGGTCGCGCACCGCCTCCGGTAGCTCGCCGTTTTCGGCGAGCGTCAGTCCCACCTCGTGCGCGTTTAATGCCACCCAGCCGTCTTCGCCGGTGGCGATGCCGGACCACGCCAGCGCAATGTATTGCCCGTCGCTTTTGCGCAAACGCGCCGCAAAGCGCACCGTCTCGCCGCGCCGGGCGCGCGCATTCGCCAGCCGCTGCTCAACCAGCGTCCGGTCGGCGTCGTGCCACGGCGGTATCAGTGCCGACGAGCCGCTGGTTTCGGCACTCAACCCCAACAAAACCGCCAGGCCGTCGCTGAGCGCGATGGCCCGCCCCGCTTCGTCGAGCACCATCATCAGCGCGTCGGGCAAGCACAAAAACGCCGCCAGCGCGCGCTCCGGTTGCTGGCCAGTGCCAAAAGTAATCACGGGTTCGCCTCAGGAACACGAGCGCCCATGGCCAAAAGCATTTTGGATTTCGCGGTCGGACGAGTCATTGCGGTATTCAGCGTCACGCGGCGGCAAAAAGGCGCTTTTGTGCGATCTTTTACCCGCGCTTTGCCGCAATCATAGCAACAACACATGCTCAGGCAAATGCTCGGCCATCACCCGGCGGTAGAACTCATGAAAGTGCGGCATGCCATCCTCGAATGGCGACTGGTACGGGCCGATTTCGTTGCGCCCTTCTTTGAGTAACACGCGGCGGCCGCGGTCCATGCGTTCGGCGATTTCGTCGTCCTCGATCGCCGTTTCCATGTACGCCGCTTGCTCGGCTTCGACGAACTCGCGCTCAAACTCGACCAGCTCCTCAGGGTAATAAAACTCGACGAGGTTGATGGTCTTGTCTACTGCCACCGGCCACAGGGTGCTGATCACCAGGGTGTGCGGGTACCACTCCACCATCACGTTGGGATAGTACATCAGCCAGATCGCGCCGTCCTCAGGCAGGTTGCCGCCATAGTGGGCTTTGACCTGGGCATGCCATTTTTCGTAGGTTGGCGTTCCGGCGCGCGCCAAAGAAGTGATCCCCACCCGCTGCACCGAATACCATTCGCCGAACTGCCAGTCGAGTTGTCCGCAGTCGACGAAGTTGCCCAACCCGGGGTGGAACGGCACGACGTGGTAGTCTTCCAGATAGACCTCGACGAAGGTCTTCCAGTTGTAATTGCACTCGTGCACGACGACCTTGTCGAGCTTGTAGCCGCTGAAATCGAAGCGGTTCGCCACTCGCATGCCCGCCAGATCGGCAAGCGCATTGCGCGGGCCGCGGAAAAGCAGCCCGTTCCAGTTCTGCAGCGCCTCGCGCTTGAGGTGCAGACAGGGGTTTTCCGGAAAATGCGGTGCGCCGATGAGGTTGCCTTTGAGATCATAGGCCCAGCGGTGCAACGGACAGACGATCTGTTCGGTCTTGCCGGCGCCGCGCAGCATGATCGCCTGACGGTGCCTACAGATGTTGGAGATGAGATGCACGCCGTCGGGATCGCGCACCAGCGCCAACCCTTCGTCGAACGGCTCCAGTGCACGATAGCAGCCTACCTCCGGCACCATCAGCTCATGGCCAACGTAGCCCGGGCCGTTGCGGAAAAACACCTCGAGCTCTTTTTGAAACAGCGCCTCGTCAAAATACCACGACACCGGAAATTGCGGTGTGGCCAAGGTCAGATGATGGGCAGCGGTCAGATCACTCATCTTGGGTTCCTCCCACGCGATGCAAGCACAGCAGAAACGAGGCAGGATAGCACAAATCGAACCTCAACGCTTTGAGATATCGCAAAAAAGGGCTTCGCCAGCGTTTCCAGTCCGGTAGCCGCGTCCAGCGCAGCAGGAGCCTGCGGCGATGTCCATTCTGTGCTTCGTTCCGGCATGGCAAAGGCTTGTGGTTTGGTCTGTCCCGTTCCTCGTAACGGCAAAGTTCCTGTGTCTTGGTTGGTTTCCTTGCCTCGATCTCAGTTCCCGCGCGGTAGAATCGCGCTCATCGCAATCGTCTTTGGTGAGCGCAGCGATGACGCGTTGGCGTTTTCACAAAATGCACGGACTGGGCAACGACTTCGTCGTGCTGGACGCGGTGCGGCAACGCATCGAATTGACGCCGGAGCTGGCGCGCGCCATTGCCGACCGGCGTTTTGGCATCGGCTGCGACCAGATCCTGATCGTCGAACCGCCCCCCAGCGCGGAGGTCGATTTCGGCTACCGCATCTTCAACGCCGACGGCGGCGAGGTGGAACAGTGCGGCAACGGCGCGCGCTGCTTTGCCCGTTTCGTGCACGAAGTGGGACTAAGCGGCAAGACCCTCCTGCGGGTGGCCACCCGCGCCGGGGTGATTGAACTCGAGCGTCGCGACGACGGCGCGGTCACCGTGGACATGGGCGCGCCGCGCTTTGCCCCGGCGGTCATCCCCTTTCGTCCCGACCTGGCGTGCCCGGCCGCGTGGCCGGAGATCGAGCCACTTTTGGCTTCGAGCGCCACCCCGGCGGTGTATCCCTTCGACCTGCCCGGCGGGGAACGACTGGCCGTGTCGGTGCTGTCGATGGGTAACCCGCACGCCGTGCTGGTGGTAGGCGACGTCGACACCGCTCCGGTCGAAACGCTGGGTCCGGCGCTGCAGGGGCATCCGGCGTTTCCGGCCAGCGTCAATGTCGGCTTCATGCAGGTGCTCCACCCGCAACGCATCCGCTTGCGTGTCTATGAACGCGGGGCGGGCGAAACGCTGGCCTGTGGCACCGGCGCCTGTGCCGCTGTGGTCGCGGGCATCCGGCGCGGACTGCTCACTTCGCCGGTGACCGTGGCAACACGTGGTGGCACGCTCGAGGTCGCCTGGCAAGAAGGCGCATCGGTGCGCATGACCGGCCCGGCGGTGACGGTGTTCGTCGGCGAGTTCGACCCCGAAGCCCTACTTCCCCGTCCCAAGTGGCCAGTGGAGCCAGCCGCAACCACGTCGTCGGTAACCACTCCTAACCCGGCAAAACCGCGATGAAACAGCGGCAACGGCGCAAACGGCAACAGCGGGCGCGTTGGCGCGATGCGCCAACGCCTTGGCTTGCCGCGTGGGCACGCTTACCCGATGAAACGCTGGCCAAGCGCGTCACTGCGCGGGCGGTGCGTGCGTATCTGGCGGCGCATCCGCGTTTTTTCCTCACCCACGAAACGTGGCTGGCGCGCCTGCCATTGCCCGACGGCTCGGACGGGCGCGTGGTGTCGCTGGTACATCGGCAAAACCTTCATCTGCGCGCACAATGGCTGGCGCTGCAAGGCCGCTGGCAGGAGATGCTGGAGATCGCTCGGCAAAACGAACAACTGGTGCGCTGCGTGCAGAGCCTACTCATCGAACTCCACCGCGTCCAGCGTCCCGAGGAACTGCGCGCTGCGGTGTTGCGTTGGGTCATGCTGCGTTTCCCGGCGCTTGCCGCACACTGGGTAGAACCCGGCGCCGGCTGGTTGTGGCAGTGGTGCAGCCGCGAGCGGGTGCGGGTGGGACGGCTTGAAGCGGCTCAGGACGCTTCGCCAATCGACTCCGGGTCCGCCCCCTGCGCTCCGCGCCCCTCTGGCTTTACCCCCCGGTCCAGGCACGCCGCGGGCACGGCCCCGTCCTTTTGCCTTGAATCTCTGGCCAGCGGTTCCGCGGCAGCGCTGCGGGTGGCGCCGAACCTAGCGCTGTTGCTGTGGCACCCGCAGCCGGACTACTTTTCGCCGGCGCAGGACATCTGGCAGTTGTTGGCCATGCAAGAAGGGTTGGCCGCGGCGTGGGAACGGGTACAAAATACGATTCCCGACGCCGAGGCAGACGCGTTGGATGAGGTTCGATGATTCAGTGCCCCCAGAACCGCTTCTTCAGGGTGCCTCTGAGCCGCTATGGTCGTGCCAGCAGAAACCGGACGAGTCCTTCCCGAAGTGTCCCTCAAAGGATACGAACGAACCAACACTTTGGGGCGGCAAACCGTCCCCATTGGTAAAAAGTGACGGCGAGGTATACCAGGGTCATGGTCCCAGCACTGCCGGCTTTCCCCGCTGACCTGCCCGAAGCGCTCGCCCGCTGCCCCGAGTGCGGGCAGTGGCTACAGCATCTGGCGGTGGAGCGACGCCTGGCTGCGGCGACGCTCTCGGCCTATGCCGCGGAGCTGGTCGCGCTCGTGGCCGCGAGCGACGGCGCGCCATTGACGGTAACCGCCATGCCACTGCGCACCGCGTTGGCACAAGCGCACGCCGCCGGTTTGTCGCCGCGCTCGCTCGCGCGCCGCCTGTCCTGCTGGCGGGGGTTTTACCGCTGGGCGCGCGCGCGCGGGCTGATCGCTGCCGACCCCACCGCGGGCCTGAAAGCGCCCAAAGCCCCGCGCTTGTTGCCCAAAGCGCTGGCGGTGGATGAGGCAGTGGCGTTTTTGGACAGGCTTGCGCAGCAAGCGCAAGCCGAACCGGAACCACTGATGCTACGCGATCGCGCGATCGCTGAACTTCTGTACGCCACCGGCATTCGCGTGGGAGAGTTGGTCGCGCTCGACTGCAACGCCCCAGGCAGCGACTGGGCCGCAGGACGCCTGACCGTGACCGGCAAACGCGCCAAAACGCGCACTGTACCAGTAGGCCGCAGCGCTTGTGAAGCCGTCACCGCGTGGCTGCGTGTGCGGCCGCTGTGGGCCCGGCCCGAAGAACCGGCGCTTTTTATTACCCCGCAGGGCCAGCGCTTATCGGCGCAAGGGGTAGCGAGCCGCTTGGCCTATTGGGCGCGGCGGTTTGGCTTTGCCAGCCGGCTCAACCCGCACCAATGGCGCCACAGCTACGCCAGCCACCTGCTGCAATCCAGTGGCGATCTGCGCGCGGTGCAGGAACTTCTGGGACACGCCTCGATCGCCAGCACCCAGGTCTATACGCATCTGGATGCGCAGCACCTGTTGCGCGTGTATGAAGCGGCGCATCCGCGGGCGCGTGCCAGTGCGTCCTCGGCGGTTACAATTTCACCTCATGACCGATCTCATCCTCAAACCCGGTAAAGAGCGCAGCGTGCTCGCGCGCCATCCCTGGATCTACGCGCAGTCGGTGGCCAAGATCGTCGGACACGCCGACAACGGTGCCACGGTGCGGGTGCTGGCGCACGACGGCACGCCGCTGGCGCGCGCCGCGTTGTCGCTCACGTCAAGCATCCGCGCCCGCATCTGGCATTTCGAACCCGATCGCCCAGTGGATCATGCCTTTTTCCGCCGCCGCGTCGGTGAAGCGCTGGCGTGGCGCCGCACGCATCCGCTGCTCCAGCAGCAAACGGCGCTACGCTGCCTGCACGGCGAGGCCGACGGCCTGCCCGGGGTAATTGTCGATCGCTTCGGGGAAGTGGCGGTACTGCAACTGACCTTTGCCGGTGCCGACCGCTGGCGCGAGGCGATCATCGATGCGCTGCGCCGTGCGCTGCCCGAGGTCAAAGCGCTTTATGAACGCTCAGACTCCGAGGTGCGCAGCCGCGAAGGGCTGGCGCCGCGCGCCGGACTGGTGTGGGGTGAATTGCCGGAGGCGGTAATCATTGACGAATACGGCGTTCGCCTGGTGGTGGACGTGGTGCGCGGCCACAAGACCGGCTTTTACCTGGATCAGCGCGAAAACCGCTTTCTCGTCCAGCAAATCGCCGCCAGCCGCCGCGTGCTCAACACCTTTTGTTACAGCGGTGGGTTCTCGCTGCACGCGCTCAAAGGCGGTGCCGCGGAGGTGTGGTCGGTGGATTCGAGCGCTCCGGCGCTGACGTTGTTCGAGCAAAGCCTGGCACTCAACCCAGAGCTGCCGTCGCAACGTTCGCGGGTGATCGAAGCGGACGTGTTTTCGGGGTTGCGCGAATGGTATCAGGCCGGTGAGCGCTTCGATCTGGTGATTCTCGATCCCCCCAAGTTCGCCCCTTCCGCCGCGCATGTGGCCAAAGCCAAACGCGCGTATCGGGATATCAACCTCTACGGCATGCGCCTGGTGCGCCCGGGCGGCTATCTGATGACCTACTCGTGCTCGGGTGGCATTGGGGTGGAGGAATTTCAAGCGCTGGTGGCGCAATGCGCCGCCGACAACCGCCGCAGCGGCCAGATCGTCGCGCGTCTGACCGCCGGTGCCGATCACCCCATCGGGCTGGGCGCGCCGGAAGGGGAGTACCTCAAAGGGTTGTTGATCCGGTTGGAGTAACGCCAAGCACCGCCAACCGGGCGCGCAAAAACGCCTCGGCCCGCTCGATCGAGCGGGTGCGCGCAAACGGCGGTAAGCTTTGCCACAGCACCCGGCCGTAGCCGCGGGTGGCGATGCGCGGGTCGCACAAGCACAACACGCCAAAGTCATGCTCGGTTCGAATGAGCCGCCCCGCGCCTTGCTGCAACCACATCGCCGCACGCGGTACTTGTAGTTCCATGAACGGGTCACCGCCCTGCTGCTTGCGGTGCGCGATCGCCGCAGCAAGGAGCGGCTCGTCGGGCGGTGCGAACGGCAGCTTGTCGATCACCACCACCGCCAGCGCCTCCCCCGGCACGTCCACGCCCTCCCAAAAGCTTTGGCTGGCGACCAACACCGCGCGCGGCGTGGTGCGAAAACGCCGCAGCAGTTCGGCTTTCGGCGCGTCACCCTGCTCGAGTACCACGAACGGTTCCCCCTCCACATCCCCCTGCGCGCGCAGCATGGCGGCGATCGCGCGCAGCGCCGCAAGCGAGGTGGTCAGCACCATCGTTCGCCCCGCTGCGGCAGTGGCCAGCCGCCGCGCCACCGCGGCGACCGCGTCGCGGTGCTCCGGGCGGTTCGGCTCAGGCATCGCGTCCGGCACCAACAGCAGCGCCTGCTGGCGGTAGTCGAAGGGACTGGCCCAGCGCGCGCAGCGAAGCGGTTTGGCAGTCACCGCGTCTAGCCCCAGTGTGCGGCAAAACGCCTCGAAAGAACCACCGACGGTAAGCGTCGCTGAAGTCAGCACCCACGCGGCGTTCGAAGCGTCGACGCGCCCACCAAACCCACGCGCTGCCTCCAGCGGCGTGGCGTTGAGCCTGAGCTCGTGCCCCACCACTTCCAGCCAGCGCACCGCGCCGGAGTCGGCGTCCTCCAGGTCCAGCCACGGCGCGAACGCGTCGGCGTGCTCCGCGAGCGCGTCGGCCAGTGGCGCGATCTCGGCGCTGCGTTCGGCAAGCGGCGCCACTTGCCGCGCCGCTTCTTTTGCCGCGTCGGTCCATCCCTGCACTGCTTGCCGCAACGCCTGCGCGGTGGACGTATCCATTTGCTCCCAACGCAGCCGCAACGACGCCTCGGCCGGAAACACCAAGCGCGCCTCGCGCGCCGCGTGCGTCAACCGCTCCAGCGCCTGTAGCGCATGGCGCGCGTCGGGTGCTTGCAGCGCAATCTCCACGCTCGCGCTGCGCGCCAGTTCCACCGCCTCGATCACACTGACGCTACCGCCGAAAAACGCCGGCAGCAGCTCGATGAGTTGGTGGGCTTCGTCGATGACGATCAAATCAGCGCGCGGCAGCAGCTCAGTGCCCGCGTCTTCGCCGCGCAACCAGTCCGAGAAAAACAAATGGTGGTTGACCACCACCACTTCGGCCTGCGCCGCTTCGCGCCGCGCTTGCATCACGAAGCAATCGTCATAGCGCGGGCAGCGGCTTGCCAAGCAAGTGTCGCGGGTGGCGGTAGCGTAGCGCCAGGCGCTGGCGTTTTCCGGCACCTGCAGGCAGGCGCTGCGCTCACCGCTGCGGCTCGCCTGGGCAAAGCGATGGATCGCGCGCAGATGCGCCGCTTCCTCGGGGGTGGTGAACTGCCCAGATTCCAGGTTGCGCTCCAGATGAAACCAACACACGTAGTTGCTGCGCCCCTTCAACAGCGCCGTGCGCACCGGAACGCCGAGCGCCTCTATCAGCCGCGGCAAGTCGCGGAAATAAAGTTGGTCTTGAAGGTTTTTCGTGCCCGTCGCGACGATGGTGCGCACGCCCGATAGCAGCGCCGGCACCAGATACGCGAATGTCTTGCCGGTGCCGGTGCCCGCTTCGGCCAATAGCAACGCGCGCGCTTCGATCCCCGCCGCCACGGCTTCGGCCATTTCTCGCTGTGCGGCGCGATCGCGCCAGCCGGGCAAACGCTGGGCAAGCCGCCCGTTGGCCGCGAAGCACGCCGCGATCTCGGCGGTAAGCACCGAGTCGGCGTTGGTCTCAGCCGCCGGCGTTGGCGCCGCGGCGACCGCTGCCCTCGGCGATGGCGCCCTGGGCGTTGGCTTTCCGCTACCTTCGTCCATCTCAGGCGATGACCTCAAACCTCACTCCCCTCGTGGCGGCATTGTCATCAAATTTTCCCATTCGCCAACCCGCCGCTGCGCGCGCACCGTCTTGCTCGGGCGCTGAATTGTCATCAAATTTTCACATTCGCAAACTAGCATAGACAGCGCATCATAACGCAACCAGGAGACCGACATGTGGGTTCAACCCTCGCTTGCTGCCATTCCTAGCCCGGCGATCGACCCAACGCGGCACGAAGGTTTTGAAGTCGCGTTCGCGCGCGATGAAGACGAGGTGCGCGCCGCACAACGGCTGCGTTACCGCGTGTTCGCCGAAGAAATGGGTGCAAGGCTCAAAGGGCCGGCGCCCGGGATCGACGCCGATCATTTCGATCCATACTGCGAGCATTTGATTGTGCGCGAGCGCAGCAGCGGCGAAGTGGTCGGCACATATCGGCTGCTTAGCCCCAGCGCCGCCAAGCGCCTCGGCGGATATTACACCGAGGAGGAGTTCGACCTAGTGCGTTTGCGCGTGATCCGGCCGTACCTTGTGGAAGTCGGGCGTTCCTGCGTGCATCCGGACTACCGCAACGGACCGGTGATCTTTCTGCTCTGGGCGGGGCTGGCGGAATACATGCTCAGCACCGGTTACAAGTATCTCATCGGCTGCGCCAGCATTCCGATGCGCGACGGTGGGCGCAACGCCTCGGCAGTGTGGCACGCGGTCAAGGACAAACACCTCAGCCCCGAGGAATGGCGGGTCTTTCCGCGCCAGCCGTTGGCGTTAGACCCAAACGCCGACGCGCACGCGGCGCAAGTGCCGCCGCTCATCAAAGGATACCTGCGCCTCGGGGCATGGGTGGCGGGCGCACCGGCATGGGACCCTGACTTCAACACCGCCGATTTGCCGATCCTCTTGGCTACCTATCACCTCAACCGCAGCTACGCGCGTCATTTCCTCAAACGCCGCTAAAATCGCCGCTGATGCGCTCCTGGCTTACCTTCGCGCGCGCCGGCGGTCAATTGATCGCCGGCGCGATGACCATCGCCAGCCGCTTTGCGCGGCTTGACGAAGCGGGGCGCTTTGCCGCCGTCGCCCGCTGGTCGCAGCGGGTGCTGCAAAGCGTCAGCCTACGGCTGCGCGTTTTCGGGACCCCGCCGACGGCTGGGACAGGCACACTGTTGGTCGCGAACCACGTCTCCTGGGCCGACGTGCCAGCGATTCACAGCGTCGTGCCGGCGCATTTCGTCAGCAAATCCGAGGTGCGCGCTTGGCCGCTCATCGGTTGGATGGCCGCGCAAGCAGGCACGCTCTTTCTGGACCGCGACCGCAAAATCGCTGCGCGCGCGATGAATGATACGATCGCCGCTTTTCTGGCACAGGGCAAAATGGTCGCGCTCTTTCCCGAAGGCACCACCAGCGCAGGCGACCGTGTACTGCCGTTTTATCCCAGCCTCTTTGAGCCGGCGGTGCAAAGCGGTGCGCTCGTCCAGCCGCTCGCGATCCGCTACTGCGACGCGGCGGGCAACCCTACCGACGCGGCGGCGTTCGTGGGCGAAATGACGCTCCGGGAATCGCTAAGACGACTCGCCGCGGCGGGTGGTGCGATGGTGGAGCTGCACTTTCTGCCGCCGATTTCGGCGCAAGGAGCACACCGACGCGAGCTCGCGTTTGCGACTCATCAAGCGATTCGCCAGCGACTGTTCGGCACCGCGCCATAACGGCGCCCCTGCCCCCAAGGCGGCAGCGCGCTCAAAAACAGTGATCTGAACCGCTACGCACCGGGGTCGCGACGGCTGGCACAGGGGGAGGTAATTCCTCAACGCCACAACAGTAAAAAAGCGGCGCCCGAGAAAGCGCCGCCAAAACCTCACCTATCCCAAACCTGGGTCACGTGCCGATCACCCCACCGTCCTCCTTGGTGATCACCACGGTTGCCGAGCGCGGGTAGCGTGCCCCGTCGTGCGGCCAATGGCTTTTGAGCTTGCCGGCGGCGAATTCTTCTGGCTTGGTTGTAGCGCCCGGATGCTGTACGTTGATGAACATCGTTTTGCCATCCGGTGTGGCAGTCACGCCAGTAATCTCCTGGCCAATGGGACCGACGAGGAACCGTTTCATCTCGTTGCTCGCCGGATCGGCGCACAGCATCTGGTTGTTGCCAAACACCGCGAATTCGCCCTGGTTGAGAACACTTTCGCTCATGTCGGTCTGAATCCACAAGCGGCCGTCGCGGTCGAACCAAAGCCCGTCGGGGGAGCTGAGGATCTGCTCTGCGCTCAAAGGCTTACCGGCAAGCTGCGAATCCTTCTCATCGCCGCACAGCACGAAAATGTCCCAAGTAAAGCGCGTCGCGGTGGGATCGTCGTTGGCTTCGCGCCAGCGGATGATGTGCCCGTGTTTGTTTTTGACGCGCGGGTTGGCCTGGTCGGCCACTTCGCGGCGGGTGTTGTTGGTGAGGGTGAAGTACACCATGCGCGTGCGCGGGCACACCGCACCCCACTCGGGGCGGTCCATCTTGGTCGCGCCCAGCGCGTCGGCCGCCGAGCGGGTATTGACCAGCACGTCCGCTTGGCTGGTGAAGTGCGGTGCCACCAGCGGGCCTTGCCCAAACACCAGCGGCAGCCATTCGCCGGTGCCGTCGTCGTTGAACTTGGCCACATACAGCGTGCCCTCATCGAGCAGCTTGGCGTTTTCTTTGCCGGCCGCAGCGCGATACCCCCCTTTGGAGACGTACTTGTAGATATACTCATGGCGCGCGTCGTCGCCGGAATAACACACGACCGGTTTGCCCTCCTGCGCCGGCTGAAACACCACCCCCTCGTGGGCAAAGCGCCCCAGTGCCGTGCGCTTGATGGGGGTAGAAGTTGGATCGAACGGATCGATTTCCACCACCCAGCCAAAAGTGTTGGCTTCGTTGCGGTAATCCTGCGTGGCATCGGCACCGAGCGCCGTGACGTTAAAGCGCACGAACTCATCGGCGCCGTTGTCGGCTCGCTCCCAGGCGTAGCGCGAGGACGCAGGTTTGCTTTCGGCGTGGCGCACACCGTAACGCGCCTGCTCACGCGGCAAATCTTTCTTAGCGACGTGGTGATAAAAATACCCCGCCCAGTTCTCTTCGCACGTCAAGTAGGTGTTCCACGGCGTCACGCCCATCGCGCAGTTGTTGAGCGTGCCGCGGGTGTGGGTACCGTCGGGGCTGTACTTGGTCTTGACAAAATCGCTGCCGCGCACCGGGCCGGCAATCTCCATGGGCGTCAGCCCGGTGATCCGTCGGTTAAAGCGGCTAGGTATTACCGGCGCCCACGAGCCATCGGCCTGGCGGCGAATGTGCACCACCGACACGCCGTGAGCGTTGAGCTCTTTCAAACACTCCTGCGCGGCGCGTTTGCCGTCGTCTTTAAGCACCACGGCGTCGCTATCCAGCGCCTTCCCCACGGCAGACGCGTGCATAAAGCGCGGCTCGATGTACTCGTGGTTGAGCACCAAAAGCCCTTCGCTTGAGCTGCCCTCAAAGGGGCTTTTGCCTTCGATTGGGAAGAAATGCATGCCGTCGTGGTGCATACCCACTTGTCGCGCCTGGTCAGCACCGGTGTTTTTGAGCGGATCGAACGCCGGCGCGTCCGGCGTCAGTGGCGTTCCCCACGGAATCAGTACCTGCACTTTGTAGCCTTTGGGGACGATCACCTTGTCGGCGTTGCTGACCGGGACCGCGGCAAAGCCGAGCAGCGACTTCGCGCTGGTCGCGGCACCGGCGGCCGCCAACGACTGCGCCGCCGCCCCCAGGCCGCCGAACATCGCACCAATGGACGCCGCAAGCGTGCCTTTGAGGAGCGCCCGGCGCTTCATGAAGCGCGCCAATACCGCGTCAAAATGCTCGTTGGCGCTGTAGTTCCCCAGCGGTTCGTCGCCGTTGCCGGCGTTGAGGATTTTGGGCTCGGTCATGATCGGTCTCCATCCCGGAATGATGCTGACAGTCTAACGAACAAATGTGACAAGGTGATGACAGCAGCTCGCGCGCCTTGGCCTTACCGCACCAGTGCCAGCAGCTCCCGCTCCATCAGTGCCGCCACGGCGTCCCAATCCCACGCCAGCACCTCCTGGCGCGCCGCCATTCCCAGACGCGCACGCAGCCGATCGTCCTCGGCCAGGCGTCGCGCCGCGCTGATGAAACTGTGTTCGTCCCCCGGCGCCACGGCAATGCCACTCAGACCGTCGCGGATACAGGTCGCGGCAGCGCCGCGGCGAAACGCCACCACCGGCAAACCGCTGGCCATCGCTTCGGTGATCACGTTGCCCCAGGTTTCCGTCAGGCTTGGGAACAGGAACAGATCGGCGCTGGCGTAATGCTCGGCGAGCGCCTCACCGGTTTGCCTACCGGCAAAAAAGTGCCCAGGGTAGCGCGCTGCCAATGGCGCTCGCATCGGCCCGTCTCCTACCCAAATCATGCGTGCATCCCCCCGCACCGCCGCAATCGCCGCAAACGCCTGCGCTGCCAGCGTTAGGTTCTTTTCCGCCGCAAGGCGACTGACGCACAAGCAAGCCAGACCCCGTTCGCCCACCCCCCACGCCGAACGCAACGCCATCGAGCGTTTGTGCGGCGTAAAGTGCTGCACATCGACCCCGCGCGGTACGACGGCCGTATGGCGTACGCCGGCGGCAGCGAGCTCATCGGCCAACGCTGCGGTGGGCACAAAGGTTCGGTCGGCGCGGCGATGCAAGCCCAGCACCGCCGCATGCACCATCGGAGCCAGCCACCCCAAACGGTAATGCGGCGCGTACTGATCGAAATGGGTGTGATATTCGCTGACCACCGCAATATGCCGCCGACGCGCCCAGTGCAGCGCCGCCCAAGCCAGTAGCCCTTCAGTGACGAGCAAAACGGCCTCAGGCCGGTGGGCATCGAACGCGGCGCGTAGGCTCTTAAGGAGTGGCACCCCCACACGTACCTCCGGATACCACGGCAGTGCCAAAGCCGGCACGAACCACTGCGGCACCGGAAAAGCCTCTGTCTCGCTCCCGTCGCCGGGCCGCGGGCGCAGCAGCGCCAGCGCGTGACCGCGCGCAGCCAGCGCCGTCATCACTCGGGCCGTCGTATGCGCCACCCCATTGACCTCGGGCAGATAAGTGTCCGTGACGATCAAAAGCCGCAAGCGCAACCTCCTAGTGAGCGCTCACACCCCATCGATCTCAGCGCCTACCGATTGCCTTTGGCGCAGTGCGATAGACCCCAACGCCACCTTCTCGAGCCTGACCTTGGCCCCAGCGCTCTTGCCAGCGTGCTGCGCCGCGATCGGCTCAGCTGCGGCGGCCGCCGCTTCTTCCCGCTCGGCATGTGCGGCCCAGGCCACGAGCTCCAAGCGGCCGTCGAAATGTTCGATGATCGCAGTGCAAGAATCGACCCAGTCGCCACAATTGACGTAGGTGATGCCACCAATTTCCTTGATCGCTGCCCAATGGATGTGCCCGCAAATCACGCCGTCGAGCCCGCGCTCGCGCGCGTGTTGTGCCACCGCGCCTTCAAAGTCGTAGATGAATTGCAGCGCCGTTTTGACCTTGCGCTTGACGTACCCCGCCAGCGACCAATACCCAGGCACCCCCAGCCAGCGCCGCAATCGCGACAGGCCCAGATTAAGGCGCACCAGCCCATCGTAAGCCACATCCCCCAGCAGCGCCACCCAGCGGTGATAGCGCGTCACCTGGTCGAATGCGTCCCCATGCACCAACAAAAACCGCCGCCCGTCGGCAGTTTGGTGGATCCACTCAAAGGCCAAGCGCACGTTGCCAAAGGATAGCCCGCAGTAGTCACGCAGCGCCTCGTCGTGATTCCCCGGGATCAACACCACCCGCTCGCCATGGCGGGCGCGGCGCAGCACCTTCTGGATCAGCGTGTTTTGCTCGGTGCTCCAGCATACCCCGCGGCGCATGCTCCAGAAATCGAAGATGTCGCCGATGAGGTACAGATACTGTGCCGGGTGTTCCCGCAAAAAATCCACCAGCGCTTCGGCCTGACAGGCACGCGTTCCCAAATGGACATCCGAGACGAAAACGGAGCGCACTTTCCGCATGAAAGGCATTGTGCCGCGCCAATGTGACATTTTGATGACGGCGGCCCAAGGCACCCCTTCCTTGGAGGGATGATGGCACGTCCTGCTACTACATGAAATCGCTTTGCCGGCCGGGGCACTGTGCGAACTTGAAAGAGCAACACCCAAGCGCACCGCTGCAGCCGCGCCGATGCCCATCAGCGACATCGAGCTTACCTTTGGGGGATGAGTTCGAGGCGTTGCGCTGGCTGCAACGAGAGCTTTGTGAGGTGTTGTGCCTGAGGGGATGCGGTTCTTAGCCTATGTCATCTTGTTGTCACAGTCGCCCATTAGAATTCGCACTGACCAGGTTTATTGCTGTGAGCAGACGATGAACGCCGCCAAAACACCAACCCTGATCCGGCAAATCGACCGCCTGATCGAACACGCGCTTGCTTTCGAACAAAAACATCGCGACAAAATCGATTGCGTTGCCCCAAGCTTTCGCGCCAGCGCCCGCAACCTGTTGCACTATCTGGCGTTGCGTCAGCACGACATCCGCACATTGCAAGACGAACTGGCCGACCTGTCGCTGAGTTCGCTCGGGCGCTGCGAGGGCCACACGCTTTATAGCCTGCTTGGGGTACGGCGTGCGTTGGCAGCGCTGACCGGCGCAGCCGAATCTGCCCCCCCTACTCCGGAGGAAGTCATTTCGCTGCAAGATGGCGATCTGTTGCTCAAAGAACATACCCGCCGGCTATTCGGCATGCCCAGCGGCAAACGTTCGGTACATGTGATGGTCACGATGCCCAGCGAAGCCGCCGACCGACCCGAGCTGATCGAATCGTTGCTGGCG
>FWWM01011015.1_pt1 | contig 15712 bp, 16 predicted proteins | sample 2228351 | NCBI WGS metagenome assembly FWWM01 (sample SAMEA103939774, study PRJEB20133) | metagenome | reverse complement strand
ACGATGAGCTCCATGGCGCCTTTCCCCGTGCTCTTCTCCACCACCAGCACGTAGAAGTGGTTGGAGAACTCCATGACCTCCTTGGGCTGCAGGTCCGAGTAACCGGAGGCGGCCAGGACCTCCTTCACCCGCTCGACGGCGGTGTCGATGGTCACGGCCCCTCGGACCGTGGCGCTGGGAGCGGCGGCACCGAATCCCCAGCACCCTGCACCCCATCCAGGCTGGGCCGCCGCGGGAACGGCGAGGGCTGCGGCCAGGGCCAGGACTCCCAGGCCCGCATACAAGTAACGGCGAGACATCCTCATCACCTCCACCGCCACCGTAAGGCCCCAGGGTGAATCACCTGTTAAGCCGTTGTGAAGAAGGTATGAATCTCTCCGGCCTAAGTCCTCATGGCGCGGAACCACAGCCGTGCCACATAGGCGGTGTAGACGCCCATGACCGCAATGGCCAGCCCCAGGGCAAACCCCAGGAAAAAGGCGAGAGAGCGGACGAACCGCATGATCGGCTACCCCCCTCCCTACCATAACACCGGGGTTCCCCGCCGTCCCCCGGTTCCCGCCTCCCCGGGGGCTCCCTTCCGCCTATCAGCCTCCTGCCCGAAGGATGGATTCAGCATCCGTCCGATGCCCGAATCAGCTTTTCGCCGTATTTCGCCGCCTAAACCTCTGGGGTAGGCTGTGGCCAGGAGGTGAGGGTCGATGGCAAGAGTCGTCGTCAGGGACCACGTGATCGAGGACCCACCGGTGGCCCGGTTCCTCTTCAGCAGCACCACCATGGCCTGGGTCTGGCTCGTGGTGCGGGTCTGGGTGGGGTATCAGTGGATCAACGCCGCGCTGCACAAGATCTCCGACCCCGCATGGATGCAGACGGGCGCGGCGCTGAAGGGCTTCTGGGAGCGGGCAGTGGCGATCCCGCAGGGCGGCAGGCCGCCCATCGCCTTCGACTGGTACCGGGAGTTCATCCGGTGGCTGCTGAACACGGAGAGCTACACCTGGTTCGCCAAGCTCGTCACCTACGGTGAGCTCCTGGTGGGCATCGCCCTGGTCCTGGGCGCCTTCGTGGGGGTCGCCGCCTTCTTCGGCGCCCTGATGAACTGGAACTTCATGATGGCGGGAGCGGCCAGCACGAACCCCGTCCTCTTCACCCTGGCCATCCTGCTGCTGCTGGCCTGGAAGGTCGCCGGCTACATCGGGCTGGACTACTACCTCCTGGCATGGCTGGGCACCCCCTGGCGGCCGGGAAGGATCTTCAGGGTGCGCAACGACGGCCAGTCGGAGACCTCACCCGCCTGACCCGCAGCGTGCAGCCGTACGGTGGGGCGGCGGCCGGTACGCGGCGCCGCCCCACTTCCTTAATAGCCTGCGGTCGGGCCATACCCCGGTAACCGCGTGAAAACCCCACATGCAGGGTTGTAGTATGGAGCGGGCACCCCGCAGCTCCTGGAGGAGGTGCACATGGCCCTGAGGGAACAGGATCCCGCCGTCTACACCATCCTGGAGGCGGAGCGGCGCCGCCAGCTTGAAGGCGTCGAGCTCATCCCCTCCGAGAACTACGTCTCCGCCGCAGTGCTGGCGGCCATGGGATCCATCTTCACCAACAAGTACTCCGAGGGCTATCCCGGACGGCGCTACTACGGGGGCAACGAGCACGTGGACGAGGTCGAGCGCCTGGCGCAGGAGCGGGCGAAGGCGCTCTTCGGCACTCCCCACGCCAACGTCCAGCCTTACTCCGGCAGCCCCGCCAACCTGGCGGTCTACTTCGCCACGTGCCGGCCGGGAGATGTGATCATGGGGCAGAACCTGCCCGATGGCGGTCACCTCACCCACGGCTGGAGCGTCAGCATCACCGGGACCTACTACCGCAGCGTCCCCTACCACGTGAGGCGGGACGGCTACATCGACATGGAGGAGGTGCGCCGCCTGGCCCGGGAGCACCGCCCGCGGTTGATCTGGTGCGGGGCCACGGCGTACCCGCGAGAGTTCCCCTTCGAAGAGTTCGCCGCCGTGGCCGACGAGGTGGACGCCTACTTCGCCGCCGACATATCCCACATCGCCGGCCTGATTGTGGCCGGCGTGCACAGGAGCCCCACACCCCACGCGCACATCATCACCACCACCACCCACAAGACGCTGCGCGGTCCTCGCGGCGCCATGATACTGGTCACCCAGCGCGGGCTGTCCCGGGACCCCGAGCTGGCCGAGAAGGTCGACCGCGCCGTCTTCCCCGGCCTGCAGGGCGGCCCCCACGACCACACCACCGCCGCCATCGCCGTGGCCCTGGGTGAGGCCATGCGCCCGGAGTTCAAGGCCTACGGGGCGCAGGTGGTGCGTAACGCCAGGGCCCTGGCCGCAGGCCTCGCCGCCCGCGGCTTCACGGTGGTCACCGGCGGCACCGACAACCACATGCTGCTTCTGGACCTGACCCCGACCGGCCCGGGGCGCGGGCTTTTCCTGCAGGAGGCCCTGGACCGCGTGGGCATCACCGTGAACAAGAACACCATACCCGGCGAGCCCAGCACCCCCTTCTATCCCTCCGGGGTTCGCCTGGGCACGCCCGCCGCCACCACGCGGGGCATGCGCGAGGCGGAGATGGAACAGCTGGCGGACTGGATCGCCGCCGTCGCCCGGCGTATCGAGGCATTCCAGATGCCCGCCGACCGCAAGGCCCGCGCCCGGGTGCTGCAGGAGTTCCGCCAGGCCGTGCAGGCCGACCCGACCCTGGCCCGCCTGCGCGAAGAGGTCCGCCGCTTCTGCGTGCGCTTCCCCCTCCCGGGGATTTGAGCGCGCCCCCAATTGTCGATGCACGGGACTGACGCCCCCTTGAGCCGACGCGGCCTGCTGGTGGTCAGCCTGCCGCGCAACGACCCCGAGCTGGCTCAGGCGGCCATCGACGGCGGTGCGGACCTCCTCAAGGCGCATGTCAACGTCCACCACCGCGCCGCGGGGACGGTCTTCGGCTCGCTGAGTGAGGAGATGGACCGCCTGAACGCCATCCTGGAGCTGGGTCTTCCCACCGGGCTCGTGCCCGGCGAGGAGCGGATGGTCACCCCCGGGGAGCTCCCTCTGCTGCGGCGCTTCGCCTTCCTGGACGCCTACCTGACGCACCTGCCGCTGTACCTGTACGCCGCCGGTGTGCCGGTGGTGCCCGCGATCCCCCACGACTATCCAGTGGAGGCCCTCACCTTTCTCCGCCGCCTCCCCGGGGAGTGGGCGGAGGCGGCCCTGGTCCCGCCGCAGGGTTACGGCCGGCCTCCTGCTGAGGAGGACTTCGCGGCGCTGGTGCGCGCGGCGGAGGCCAGCGGCCGCCGGCTGATCGTCCCCACGCAGAGGCGCATCCGCCCCGAGGACCTGGAGCACTACTTCGCGCTGCCCGCCGTCTGGGCGGTGATGATTGGCGCCGTCGTCACCGGCGCCGACCCCGGAGGAATCCGGTCGACCACCCTGGCCTTCCGCCGCAGGCTGGAGCGGATCTTCGCATGATCGTCGAGGCCACCGCCCCCACGCGCATCGATCTGGCCGGCGGCACTCTGGACATCTACCCGATCTACCTGCTCGAGGACGGCGCGCTGACCATCAACCTGGCCATCACCATCGGCACCCGCGCGCGTCTGGAGCCCTACACCGGCGGCGTCGCCGTCTACGCACGAGACCTCGGGATCGGGGTCGAGGCGCCGACCGCGGCGGCGCTGCCCGTGGGGGGACCGCTGGACTTGGTGCTGCGCACCATCCGCTACTGCGGACTCCCGGCGCGTACCCGGGTTGTCACCGCCTCCCAGGCGCCACAGGGCTCGGGGCTGGGCGCCTCCTCCTCGCTGCTGGTCGGCCTGCTGGCGGCGTGCGCCCGGTGGCGCGGCCGGCCTCCCGGCTTCCTGCCGCCCGGCGGCCGCCGGCCGGCGAGGCGAGGCACCGTCTCCTCGCTGCGCTCGCCGCGTCCCGACGTGGTCGACCTCGCCTCCCGCCTGGAAGCGCAGTCCATCAACGCGCCGACCGGCAAGCAGGACTACTACGCGGCGCTCTGTGGCGGCCTCAACGCCATCTGGTTCGGCCTCGACGAGACGGTGGTGGAGCCCCTGCTCCCGCCCCGCCGCCTGGCCGGCCTGGCAGAGCACCTGATCCTGACCTTCACCGGCACGCCGCACGCCTCAGGCCTGACCAACTGGAGCATGCTGCGGGCTTACCTGGACGGCGTCCCCGGGACGGTGCGGGGGCTGCGCGCCATCGGGCGCATCAGCCGGGAGATGCGCGACGCCCTGCGGCAGGGGGACCTGCGTGCCTGTGCCCGCCTGCTGCGCGCGGAGTGGGAGCAGCGGCGGGGACTGGCCGAAGGCGTCAGCACCCCGCAGGTGGAGCGGGCCATGGCCGCAGCCCGGCGGGCCGGAGCGCTGGCCAGCAAGGTCTGTGGGGCCGGCGGGGGCGGCTGCATGGTCTCGCTGGTCCCGGCGGAGCGCAGGGGCACCGTGGAGCGCGCGCTGAAGGAGGCCGGATTCCGCGTCCTTTCCTTCCGGGCGGCAAGGCGGGGGCTGCGGGTGGTCACCCGGCCCTCGCCGGGCACCGGGCGGCAGCAGTTCGCCCCGCCGCCGTCGAATAGGAGGTCGGTGCCATCATGAGCCTGCGCGGCAGAAAGTTCCTCATCACGGCCGGTCCCACCCGCGCCCCCATGGACGCCATCCGCTACATTACCAACAAGTCCACGGGGCGGCTGGGCGCGCTGCTGGCGGAGGAGGCGCTGCGCCGAGGCGCCTCCGTCACCTTCGTCCACGGACGCCCCAGCGTCGTCCCCACTGTCCGCGGCTGGGTGCACGACCACCTGACGCTGATCGCCATCGACACCGTGCACGACCTCATCCGCACCTTCCGCGAGGAGCTGCCCAGGGGCTACGACGCTGTGCTCCACAACATGGCCGTGCTGGACTTCGAGCCGGCGGAGTTCCGCCCGGGCAAGACCGGCTCCGAGGAGCCGGAGTGGGTGATCCGCCTGGTCCCCACGCCCAAGGCCGTCAACCTGGTGAAGGAGCTGGCGCCGCAGACGTTCCTGGTGGCCTTCAAGCTGGAGGTGGGCAGGCCGCGCGACGAGCTGGTGGCCAGCGCACTGGACCTGCTGCGCAAGAGCCGCTGCGACCTCGTCGTGGCCAACGACCAGAAGGAGATCGAGGCGGGCGAGCATACGGGCTACGTCGTCGACCCCTCCGGCGAGGTGCTGGCCGTGGCCCAGGGCAAGGAGGCCATCGCCCGCACCCTCATCCGCCTGGTCGAGGAGCGCCTGAATCGCCGTCGGCCCCTCGGGTAGGTCTGCCGTGCCGCGGCCGTGGGCGCCCCGCCTGATCCTGCTGGGAGCGGTCCTGGCCGGCGCCTGCCTTCTTTGGAATCCCGCCGTCCCGCACCGCCCCTTCGACGCGCAGAACGCCGTCGCCGCGGGCGCCCCCGCCCCTCCGCCTCCCGCGCCGACGCCCGCGGGCGGGGCGCAGCCCACCTTCACCGCGCTGAGCGTGGACATCCGCCCCGAGCACGACGACCCGCGGGTGCTGGTCATATACCGCGGCTCGCTCAGCGCGCAGGCGCCGCTGCCCTATCCGCTCGCCTTCTCCATCCCCGCCGGCGCGCAGGTGCACGCCGCCGCCTACCGCCGCGACGGGGGGCTCTTCGCCGCGCAGTACCGGACGGAACCGGACGACGGTCGGATGCGCGTCACCTTCCTGACCCCCGAGCCGGACTTCCAGTTCGAGTACTACGCCGACCTGATCTCCGGACGCCCCCGGAGGACCTTTGCCGTCCAGGTGGTCTTCCCGCTTCCCGTCGAGGCTCTGGAGGTCTCCGTGGAGCAGCCCCTGCGCTCCACCGGCTTCACGCTGACCCCGGCTCCCGCCCGCACCGCCACCGGCGGAGGCTTCACCTACTACCTCTACGCCGAGGGCCGCTGGCCGGCGGGCAAGGTGTGGAGCGTGCGCGGGACCTACCGCAAGGAGGACGATGAGCCGTCGCTGCCGCGCACGGCGGCCCTCACCGGTCCCCCATCTCCAGGCGTCCTGCAGCCGGGCGTCGTCGCACCACCGGCCGGACCTGGACCTCTCATCTGGCTGCTCCCCGCCCTTCTGGGGATCATCGCCGGAGTCGCCACGACTCTGGGGGTGATCTACCTGCGCGGGGTCTGGACAGGCCGGGGCACCGACGCCCGCAGGCGGAACAGGGACCGCGTGGACCGCCGCGGCCCGCAGATGCCGGAGCGATACTGCGCGCACTGCGGCGCGCCGGCCGCCCCGGGCCACCGTTTCTGCACCCGCTGCGGCCGCCCCCTGACCGGTTGAGGTCCCCGCGGCGAGCGGACGCCTGCCGCCATGGAGACCGTGGTTATCATCCCGTCCTCCGGCGGCCGTTTCGTGCTGAAGAGCGGCGGGAAGACCCCGTTCGACAAATCGGAGACGGGCCGCTTCCCGCCAGGGGGAGGTAGCAAAGGCGCTGGCCAGGCTGCTATAATTTGCGCTAGCGGGCGGGTGTAGCTCAGCTGGCAGAGCATCGGCTTCCCAAGCCGAGGGTCGCGGGTTCGACTCCCGTCGCCCGCTCCAATACTGACTTGGGTTTTCGCTGATCGGCAGGTGCGGTCGGGGCTCTGGAATTGAGTAGCAGTTCGGTAGCAGCCTCCCTCAGCTTGCCGACTTAGAGAGGGTGCCCTCCGGCAGCGGCCTTCCCAGAGCTTCGATGTCTACCTCTTGCTCCTCCACGTCCCCCCAGGTGTAGCGGCCGATTGTGAAGGCCGCCGATGCGTGCCCTGCCCGGTCCTTGATAATGCAGGGGTTAACGTTCCTGCGACGCAACACGGTGTTGTGCAGGTGGCGAAGGGTCGTGGAACCGGATAGGGGGGCACCCCGGCCTGGGCACACAGCCGCTTCAAGTCCCGCATCGTGACGTTGTGTCCGTGGAGGGGCTTCCCGTTGGGCTGGCAGAACACTAGGTTCCAGTCATGCCAATGCTTGCAGTGTGGGTGCCGACAGGCATGCCCTCCGGGCAGGGGCCGCTCTGGAGGCGTCGTGCAAGCTGCTGGGCACGCAGTGCTTGTAGCCGGTCGGCGAGCCAGCGCGGGATGAGGACCGTGCGGTCGGAAGAGCCAGCTTTGGTATCGTCGAATTCAGCGCCTCCACGGGAGCGATCCAGATCCTGCAGGAACGTTACCGCGGCTTCTGTCAGGCCTGCCTGATTCCAGGGCAGACCCTGCATCTCGCCCTGCCCCTGGCGCATCCATCCCATCAAGGTCTCCTCCGCAGAGGCGGCAATGGGGGCGGTGGCCGAGGCGCCTGCGGCCGTCGCGGGGGATCCCGGGGAGTTCTGCCACGTGCCGGCCGCCCCGGAGGAATTGTGGGCCGCGCATCCCACGACCGTCTGGGCCGCGGCGGACCTCGTCGCGGCGGCCCGCCTGTACGCGGCCTGCAGGGCGCTGGAGGGGGCATCGCGAAAGGCCGCGGTGGCGAGCTCCCAGCCGGAGACGCCCCTGCCGCCGCCCTCCGCCGGGGAGCAGGTCCCCGCGGCTGCTAATGAAGGCCCGGATGCGGTCCCCTGGCCGCAGGCGCAGGCCCTGCTCGAGCAGGTGGTATCTCAAGAAGGGCCGGACCTCGCGGGAGCCCTGTGGATGGCCGCGGTGCGGGAGCTGACCAGGGGGCGGGGAAGCCCTGTGCCGCGCGCTCGGCGTGGAGCCGGTCGGCGCGCGGGGCGGAGCTGCCTGCGTGCTGCGGGAGGGGCGGTGGTGGACGGTGTGTTGGGGCGTGGCTGCGTAGGGATGGTATCTCCTTCCGCTGGAGCGCTGAAGGCCTAGCCGGGGCGAGCCATCTCTCACCGGCGTATGACGCTTTCGTGCTCGTCAGCCGCGCCGGCCGACCATTGAAAAGCGCGGGAGCCTATCAAAGTCGTCCACCGCCTCAGCGCAGCAGGAAGGCCGGCTTGGCACCCTCCGGGGCTTTCATCACATATGCCCTGCGATACTTCGCCGCGACATCGTGGGTGGATGCCGTGACATGGCACAGGACGAAGTGTGGTGCCTCCTGGGGCACGAAAGCCTCAGCACCCCCGTGCGCTACAGCACTTTGGTGGGCGCAGACCTCCGGCGGGTCCACTGCAAGATCCGAGCGACTGAGCGCCCGAGGCTGTACTGAAGTGAAGGACCTTAGGGTTAGCGGCGGTGAATATGTAGAAGTAGTATGAAGGACGAACGGGAGGGCACCATCCGGGCGCATGCCGATAGGGGAGGATGACTATGCGGCTGGTTAACGAGGCCTGCCGGCGAAAACCTGAGGTCCTGGCCGGCCAGCTGCGCGAAGAGGAGTTCCCGGCGCGCCTGAACCGGGCACTATGGCCAACGCTGACAGCGCCGCGCGCCCATGCGGACCCAGCACTATTCTTCTCCTGCACCCTCCCGACCGGAGGATTGCGGACGCTACTCCAGGACGTGCCTAGCCGGTTTTCCGGGGAGGATCCTTCCGCGCCCGCGATCATACGGCTGGAGACTGGGTTCGGAAGGGGGAAGACCCATAACCCGATCGCGCCGGCGCACGCGGTTGGCGACAGAGCGCTTCGGGATCTCCTTACCCCGAGCGAGCTTCGGACAATTACAGTGGACGAGTGATTGATATGATCCGCGCCATCGATCTCTTCTGCGGAGCAGGAGGAAGCAGCTGCGGCGCCAGGGAGGCCGGAGCACAGATCGTTGCCGGGTTCGACATGTGGGACCTGGCACTCCGCACCTTCCAAGACAATTTCCCCGAAGCGAGGATCTACCGCGGAAACCTGCGGCGGATCAGTGCCAGGAAAGTCGCATCTGAGCTCGGTAGAATCGATATGATCATCGCATCCCCTGAATGCAGGGGGCATACGCCCGCGAGGGGTAACCGCCGGCCATCCGTCAACAGCATCATGACGGCATTTGAGGTCACGCGGTTCGCGCGGGTCTTCAAACCGAGATGGGTAATCGTCGAGAACGTCCCCCACATGCGCTTCTGGGACCTCTATCCGGAGTTCGTGGCGCGGCTGAAACTCCTGGGCTACAAAGTACGTGAACAGTTGCTCGATGCGAAGGAATTCGGAGTACCCCAGTCGCGGAAGCGACTATTCATCATGTGCGATCTGGAGCAGCTCCCTTCTGCAGTGGTCGGTCGTCATAACGCGTTCAGGTGTGCCATCAGCGTCGTCAATATGGATGGGGGGTATCCGTTCAGGCCGCTCGTGGCATTCGGGCGCGCACGCGCCACCCTGGAACGGGCCAAGCGGGCCATCCGGAAGCTCGGTCGGGGGACACCTTTCCTCATCGTGTATTACAGCACGGACGGGGCGGGTGGGTGGCAGAGACTCGATGTTCCCCTCAGGACCGTCACCACGGTGGACCGGTTCGCCCTGGTCAAATGGGACAGGAGCCGTCCCATCATGAGAATGCTGCAGCCGGACGAGATCCAAGTGGCGATGGGCTTCTCTCCGTCCCACGTACTCCGCCATGGAACACGGCGGGAGCGAATGCACCTGCTCGGAAATGCGGTCTGCCCTCCGGTGATGGAGGCAGTGGTGAGGGCACTGACCGGGTCCCACTCCTGGGGGTGAGATATGGACCGGAGAGCACCTTCCGTGAGAATCTCGCCCTCCCTGCTCAGGTCCTTCCGGAGCCAGCTGCTGGCGTGGTGGAGGGTTCACGGAAGATGGTTTCCCTGGAGACAGGATTCCGATCCATACCGGGTGCTGATTGCAGAGATCCTGCTGAGACGCACTCAGGCCACCCAGGTACTCCCAGTCTTCACGCATTTTCTGGAGGAGTTCCCGGACCCAGCGGCCCTTGCGAATGCTCGCGCCGAACGCATAAGAGAACTGTTGTGGCCTCTCGGGCTCCACTGGCGTGCCGGGGACGTCATCCGGCTGGGCAGGGAGATCTTGGAAAGGACGGGGGGAAGGGTCCCCGACGACCCGGACACGCTCCGCTCCCTTCCGGGGGTCGGAGATTACGTGGCGGCCACGGTCAGGTGCTTCGCCCTGGGCGAACGGGCGGCAGTCGTGGACGTAAATACGGCGAGGGTTGTCTCGCGTTTCTTCGGAATCGATTCGAGGGGTGAGCTCCGCCGCAACCGGCAGATTATCGAGGTGCTCGAAAGGCTGGTGGATCGCAGGCATCCCCGAGAATTCAACTGGGCGCTCATCGACCTTGCCGCCCTGGTATGCCGTCCGCGGGTGCCTGTCTGCTCCAAGTGCCCGTTCAATCAGGCCTGCAAGAGAGAAGGAGTAGAGAAGCGGGTCTAGGCTGAACTGTTTCGATTTACTGTTGACAGTGGAGGAGGGTCATATGACGTATCCTTCCCGTTGGATAGTACGCCTCTATGGGGAGACCCAACCACGCTCTTCTGGATCTCGTGGGCCAAGTTCGCCGCAAAGAGCGGAAGCCGCAATGAGAGCGGTGCCCGGTACGTAAATTGTGCCTATATGGCCGCTCTAAACGACGAACCCTGGAAAAATTTTCTGCTCTCCCATGCTGCCGACGACCTGCTTATGGTAGAAGGCAACCGGAGGCTTTATTACAACGGGCAGCCCATTCGTCTGCACTGGCTAGATCGGGTCAGTTTGCTGCTCATCCGCCAAGCATACATACGGCGTCGGTCACTGGCTCTCTGCTACCCGGTCCCAGTCTGCAATCTGGCGGTGCTGGCCGCGGCTCAACTACTGATCCACGATTTCATGCAGCACTATCCGGGTCGTCTTTTAGTACTGATGATAAGCTCCCGTACTCAGGTTCGTGAGCACTACCTGAATCTTAATGTGGAGCGGGAACCGCTGGCCTGTGTCCTGTCGCTGGCCCGCATCAGGGCTGACGGCGATCCGGCAGTGATCCCTGTACCGGGTGGTTCGTCGTCACAACGTCCCCGCCTGTACCATCTCTCCAGCCCACATCTGCTGGATGCCCCATGGCCTGAAGGCATCGGTGCCGTCATCGTGGATCACGCGGGCGGCAGCTTTGATGAGCACGTGACACGCTTACAGGAACTGGCCGCCAGTCGGGGGATTTCCACTGTCATTCACCTGTGCACCGATCCCTTCGCGCCCTTTCTTGAAGAACTGGCCTCAGCTGGCGTTCCTGTTTGGGTCTGGGATCACCATGGGCTGGCAGCCGACTTCGGCGGGCAGATAGCCACAGGTGATGGCGTGACAGGGCATCCCTTCGGCGTAAGTGTCCGGCAGTTCCGGAACATTGCCACCGGAATCCAGCACCATATCCTGGTCTGCCGCCATCCTGTCTTCGAGGCAGCCGCCCGGCGGGTGTGGGAAGACCTGGGGACAGTGCAGCACACATTCAGCGACCGGTCCGGCCAGGGTATTCAACGGGCCATCCGCGCCGCCTACGGCACTTTTTACACGATGCTTCAGATGCCCGTACCACTGCCGGTCTACGAAGAAGAGGCCCGCAACCTGTGGGGCATCCGCCCTGTCAGCCGTCGCATCGATGACCTGGAAGCCTTCACACAGTTGTTGCATGACGAAGCACCAGATCTGGCCGAGGTCTACTGGCCCTCGCTGATCCTGGATTTGAAAGAAATGCAGGATACCCTGGCGGCTGGCAACCCCAAGTATGAAACGCTGGTACAGCAGATTCGCGAACGGCAGACACAGGAAAAGGGGTTGGTCATCATCTGCCCCAATCAGGCCACCCGACGGATGCTGCGCCTCTGCCTGCATGCCCGTGAAGGGTTGCGCCTGAGCGAGCTTGAGGGGGAAGATGCTCACCGGGGGATGCTTCTCAGAACCTATCAGGAAATCCCGAGCCTGGAATCAGCAGATACGATCCTGTTCCCGGGTCAGTTCAGCTATGGTCGCCGTCAGTTCATCCTGACCGCGGCCGCCCCGGAAATTCGCTACCTGGCCTATGGCGACGAGGCAGACCGCATTGAGCAGCAGGTGACAGGAGTTCATCAGGCCCTTGCCAGGATGGGCGGGGCAAAGAAACGTAACCGGGCCTGGGCAGTGCTTGGTGGCATGAACGAAAGACTCCCGGATGCTGTTCTGAATGACAGGATGGTGATCATCGAGTTCACTCACAGCGAGGGTGAGCAGGTATCACGCAGGACTGTGACCGCTGTCAGGGAACCTGATCTGTCGCTCTGGACACCCTTCTCCACGTCAGAATACGATGTGGACAGGGGCCGGGACACGCTGAGCATGGAAGGGGAAGATGCCTTGCGCCCGTCCGGGTTCGCAACACAGCCTCGCCAGAATGTGCTGGTGCCAGCGCTGCGCATTGAGTTCGTGGATGGCTTCTGCCACGCCGAACTGGACAGCCGGTTGATGGTCCTCCTGCCGGCGACGGAGAGCGTGGAGGAACGCCGGGCCGATGCACTGCGGGTTGACGACGTGGTGCTCTTTGTGGATGGTGATCAGCGGCGCCGTCTGTATGAGGCCATTCTGGAACGTGTTGAACATCATCCGGCGATGGGAGCTACCTACATCCTGGTACGCTACTGGCAACAGGCTGTCCGTGAAGGGTTTTTCCGCTCACGGATGACTTACGATGAATTTCTCCAGAAATTGCAGGATCTTGGCAGCCAGATGCAGACAACACCCGGCATCCGGTGTTGGGTAGCCGGGGAAGTCCTTGGTCCCAGGGATGCACAGGACATCAGACGGGCAGGGGTTATTTTCAATGACCAGGCTCTGATTCAGGAATGGAGGGAGATTGATCGGGCGCTACGCAGAATCCGGGGACTTCACATTTCCTTGGCCCGCAAACTGAACCGGGTGATCGTCGAAGCCGGGCTTATGGGCCGTCGCCCTGACGCCGCTGAAGAATGTATCGACGAGGAGCTTAATCTCTACCTGGATGACTTCCGCGACAGCGTGACCGTGCATCGTATCACCGGCATCAGCCCAAAGGCGACACTGGTTCCTTATGTTTTCACCGGGCAGTTTTTTGAAAAGGGGACGGAACTGAGATGGTGACACCACAGCGCCAGGATGAGATCAGGCTGGCCGAATACCTGCTGCGGCGTACGCTGGACCAGCTCACCGGGCGGAGCGAGGACATCTGCCGTGATGACCGGCCGCGCAACCGGTACTTTGTAGGTTCGCTGGCCAACCGGCCGCCGCAGGATGAGAGCGATACCCCCGACTACGACCTGTTTTCCCATCTGGCTCCCACGGCGATGGGGCTGGATGTGCTGGTGGAGCCTGACGGGTCAGATGCCCGACTCGTCATCCAGCCTCACTTCAACGTCTACTATCGCATCTTCCCCGATCTGGAGCACCAACGTCGCATCTCAGGTTACGGAATCGTCCCGCCTGAGAGTCAGGAGGACGGTGGAACAGAAAACCAGCTAGGTGAGTGGGCCGTTGCCTATCGGAAAGTTCCGGTACAGGTCCCACCGATTGAAGTGCGCCTGCCGGGACAGGTGACCGGACGCATCCGTCTGTATGACCCGACGGTACAGCTGGCGCTGGACGCGGCACTGACCATTGCCCGCCAGCAGGCGGGTTCTGATCCGCTGTGCCACCAGATGCCTGATGAGCCACCGCCCGTACCCCAATCGGCCCTTAACAGCCAGGAGGCCTATAATGCCCTGCTCCAGAAGGTGAGGGCCGGGAGGAAACCGGTTATTCCACAGTGGCAGGCCCGGCTGGACGTCCAGGTTCGCCCTGCTGATAATGGCCTGCTGCGTGTGTCTGTGATGTTACGCAACACTTCACCGGATGACGGCGCCGAGCGCAATCCCACAGATCACTACCTGTTTGACTGCTCGCTGCGGGTTGAAGGCCAGAATGCCGTTATCCGGCCCTTCGTCTTCGATATTCTGCCTGAGGATTACCGGTACAATCGAGAGTTATGGGGGCTGGGACGCAATTGCAGTGTTCGCAGAGTGGACGGACGGAACGCTGTGGAGACCGAAAATGCTCCCATCTATCGTCAGCCGGTTTACACCACCCGAGACGCCGTGGATCCCACTCTTCCCCCGGCCAGTTTCCAGGCCCTGGCACAGGACCCGGTCCCGGTTCTGGAGTCCATTGCCGCCGCAATGGATCAGTACCGGACCGGGTGGGAACAGTTGATGGTTCAACGTCGATCAGATCTACCATGGACGCCCGAAATGCTGGCTGCTGCCCAGGATGACCTGAATGCCTTTGTGGATGAGATTGCCCGCTTCCGCAGGGGGATCCAGGCTCTGCAACGCCGTGACATGCTGCGTCGGGCCTTTCAGTTAATGAACCAGACCTTTGCCAGCGCTAGCAAAGGATTCGCCGCCTGGCGACTGTTCCAGATCGTTTACATCGTCTCTCAGCTGCCAGCCATCGCTGCCCGTGAGTATGATGAACCCGATGGTCGTGCTGACTGGAACTCTGTGGATGTCCTCTGGTTCCCCACCGGTGGTGGCAAGACCGAGGCCTACCTGGGCCTGATCGTCTGCACAGCCTTCTTCGACCGGCTGCGAGGCAAGAAGTCCGGCGTCACCGCCTGGATGCGTTTCCCCCTGCGTCTGCTCTCCCTGCAGCAGTTACAACGCTTGGCTGATATTATGGCTGCCGCAGAGCTGCTCCGTCGTCAGACATCCCCTATCAACGGTCCCGATTATGATCCGTTCAGCGTGGCCTACCTGGTAGGATCCGAGAACACCCCTAACCGGCTGACTGAGTATAGCGGGAGTGGAAATGTCTCCTGGCTGGAGCGGTTTCAGCAGAACCCGGCCCTGATGCAGCGATTCCTGACCATCCCCTGCTGCCCATTTTGCGGCCAGCAATCTGTCAGGATGGATCTGGACCGGGACACCATCCGGCTGGTTCATCGCTGTCCCAGTGCCCGGAGGCCTCAAAAGGTGGGGTGCTTCCCATCTTCATAGTAGATAACGAGATTTACCGTTATCTGCCCACAGTTATTGCCAGCACGATCGATAAGGTGACGGCCGTAGGCTACGAGCGTAAGTTCAGCCATCTCTTCGGCGCCGTCACTCACCGCTGTCCAAAACACGGATATCTGAGCCTGGGCGAGTGCACCGAGAAATATGCCCCCTGTGATCTGGAGCCCGGTGCCTTCGTCCCTGTGTCGTTGAAGGACCCCTCGCCAACATTGCAGATTCAGGATGAACTCCATCTGCTGCGTGAGGAGCTAGGTGCCTTCGACGGTCACTACGAAACTTTCCTGGATACCTATCAGCAACGCCGCCAGCGTGTGAGCCAGAAGATCATCGCCGCCACAGCAACCATCGAGGAGTATGCGAATCAGGTGGCCCACCTCTATGATCGCAGGGCCCGTCGCTTCCCGGTCCTCGGCCCTGAGCTAGGCGAGTCGTTTTATGCTACCACCCTGCGCGGCGATGTGCGCCGTACCTACGTGGGCATCATGCCTCACAACTACACCCACATCAATGCCGTGGTCCGTCTGGCGGAACTGTTCCATCGGGAGATCGAAGACCTGCGTCGCGATCCGGCTGAAGCCATCGCGCGCCTGGGCCTGACTTCAGTCGCGACCGCTGATGGGTTCCTGGCCTTGTTGTTAAATTATGAGGTCTTTCTGACCTATCTGCTCTCCAAACGTGAGGGAGATCGCCTCAACCAGAGCTTTGAAGGGCAGCTCAATCGAGAACTCACGGGGGCCGGCTACACTGCGGTTATCAACAAATCCATTATTGGTGAAACTCCCTTCCCCGACGTGGCTGCCATCCTGGAGGAGCTGGAGGAGCCAGATCCGGACTTCGCCCGTCGCCTGCGCTCGTTAA
>FWWM01011007.1_pt1 | contig 15723 bp, 10 predicted proteins | sample 2228351 | NCBI WGS metagenome assembly FWWM01 (sample SAMEA103939774, study PRJEB20133) | metagenome | reverse complement strand
ACCAAAAATTTAGCTTTCTTAAAAATAAGAAAAACAACTAATGGGATGTTTAAAAATAATAGAGACAATATAAGGTTTAATAATTCAAATTTAACACCAAAATCAAATAGAATGGCAATAACCCATGGAACTACTATTGACAATAAACAATAAATTAATACTAATATAAAAAAAAGAAAATATTTTAAAATTTTCATATCAACTAAGCTAATTTTTTATAATCTATTTCTATTTCAACAACTGTACCATTATCGTTATAAATTTTCATCTCTCCTTCATATTGCTTAACTATAGCATTAATCATATTAAGCCCTACTCCATAACAAAAATCTTTACCAATACCTTTACCATTATCTCTAACCTTTATACTAATATTATTGTTTTCCTTAATAACTTCAATTGTTATTAAACCATTATCATTTTCCTTAAATGCATACTTTATAGAATTCGTTATTAATTCATTAATAATTAAACCAAAATTATATGCATTCTTTGACTTAATTTTTATATTTTCATTAAGTTGAAGTTTTATTTTTAAATTATCCACCAAGGAATATGCTTCTCTAATCTTTTGTATCAATTCAGTTAAATATTTATTTATTTCTATATCGGTATAGCTTTCATCTTTTAATAATTGACTATATATCCTCTCCATCAATAAAATCTTACTTCTTATTTCATTAATCACATCTCGATCTTCTTCACATTTGATATTTTTTAAATAAATTCCAAGAAGACTTTGTATAATATTCATATTATTCTTAACTCTATGATGAGTTTCTCTTAAAAGATTTTCTTTTTCCTTAAGAAGTAGAGATATCTTCTCACTATTTTTCTTTCTCTCCTCAAAAATAGCCCCGAGTCCTGAAACACCCAACACCATAAAAACTGCAATAAAAAGTCCCAAAATATCCATTTTTACATCTATTAATTCAGGATGTCCAGATAATATTCTAAAAAGTGACACACTTCTTCTATAAGACATTAATATTAATGCTATTGAAATAAACACCCAGGAATAAAAAATCTCCGTCTTCTTTATAAGATATAAAGCATAGAATGTAGCAAAAAGTTGAAGAGCTAAAGAAAGAACTATAACTAAAATTATCATAGTTAAATTATAATTTAAGTTTTGTAAAAGTCAATCAAAAGATATTTATTTTCTATATAAGCCATAGCAAACCCAGAATTACAAGGTATTTTGTCAAACTAAAATTTGATTAAATCAATCAAAAATGATATAATACATTACAGTTAGTCTGTGATTTATGTATTACCTTAGCTATAGTAGCCAGAGAAAGAAAAAACCAGGGACTGTCTAAAAAGTCGGTTTTAAGAAGATTGCTTCGTCTCCAGCACCATTTTGTTTAGCTAAAATGATAGTCTTACAAAATGGTGCTGGTTCCTAAGAATGACGGGAAAGCCAGTCATTGCGAACCTCTGGAAAAGGTAAAGCAATCTAAAAATGGGCAACAGGCACTTTTTAGACAGCTATATTAAACCCTCGCTACCGTGGTAGAGGAAAATTTATTATAGTAGTATAAACTACTATAATATTATACCTTCTCGCTACCGTAGTAAAGGAAAAATTTATTATAGTAGTATAAACTACTATAATTTATACCAACTCGCCACCGTAGCTCAGTCGGTAGAGCAATTGATTCGTAATCAATGGGGCAGCGGTTCGATCCCGCTCGGTGGCTAAAAAATAAAAAAGCCCTGAACTAAATGTTCAGGGCTTTTATCTTAATATGTTACCATCTCAACTTTTCCTATACTTACTCCACTACTATTTGCTTTAATCGATAATGTTTTATTACCCGTGGTTTTCCAGCCAAAATCTACATTTACTGTCTGTCCTTTGTTTATAGATATAGGTACACTGACACCATCAAATGTAACAGTAATAGATCTACTATTCTGGGTAGAAGTGCTTGTAACAAGTACTCTATAATTTGCATTTGCTGTACAATTAACTGTCCAGCTCTTTGTCGAACCATTTGCAATAGCACCTACCTTTGATGTGACCACACCAGGAACATTTATAACACCACTGCTACTCGAAGAAGAACTTGATGAACTTACACTGGAAGAAGATGATGAAGAAGAATTAAAATTAAAAGTATAAGTATAAACCATTCCACCTGTATCATATTGAATACCATCTTTCTGATAAGTAAATCCATACTTTACAGTTGCTCCACTTGAAAGTCCACTAACTGTATATTCCCATCTTCCAAGAGAACTATTATAAGTCATATTAACATTCTGTTGTGCTCCATTATTCACACTATAGTGAACAATCACATAACCAGCTGTCCAAGAATTAGGTTTAAAATATAACTTTGCTGAAGTAGAATTTACAACTTCTCCACCGTGTGTAAAAAGAGAAGAAGCACTGCTTGAACTTGAAGTTACACTTGAAGAACTTGAGCTTACAGAAGAAGTTGAGGAACTGCTAACGGACGATGAAGATGAACTTGAACTCGACGAAAGTGAGGAAGAACTACTTACTGAAGAACTTGAGGAAGAAGTACTTCCAGTACCTGCGGTCCAGTAAACATTGTCAATATAAATCACAGCTCCAGATTGAGATGCACCACTTGAAGCAAACATAAATGGTAATGTCACATACTGAAAGTCAAGATATGGTTGGTTAGCAAAAAATCTTGACATAGGTATAGAAACAGTATGCCATTGTCCATCGGCAACAAAACCTACAGAAGAATCAAGTGTAACCCATGCCTCAAGAATTGCCCCAGTTTTAATACCAACCTTATAAGGACCTGAAGAAGTAGTTTTAATATCAAACTTTAAGGTACTGTTGGTATAACCAATCAAATTTGCCCCATAAGCTGCAAAAGAAACACCAAATCCCATCCATCCTGCATTACCAACAGTAACTTTCCATCCTTTTGTTCCTTCACTTTTATTGGCTGTATCTTCAGCAACTGTACAGGTATTAGCCCATGCATCAAGGGTTGTTCTTGTTTTTGAATCATAAAAGTTAAATACATTATTTCCAGTATTAGTTTCAGAAAATACTATAAGTTTATTTCCACTTGCTGGTTTCCATGTCCTTGGTTGAACACTGGCATTTGTATAATACCTAACCCAGTCAACTACCATACTCTGAGGAAGTGGTGCAGTCACTTCAGCTGGATTTAATATAGCAGGATTAAAGAATTTTCCTCCAACAGCTACATTAAGAATAAGATAAAAAGGAAATTGGAATTCATTATTTCCCTTGCCATCATTGCCATTATAGAAAAAGTCATTATAATAATACTGTACTCCATCAATCCTTCCTATTATACCATCTGGTGTCCATTCAATTTCATATACATGAAAATCATCAGAAAGCTTTGAAGAATTGGTGTAAGTTGTTCCATACATTGCATAACTTCCACTGTGATCCCAGTGCAATGTACAATATGCGATTCTATCTCCTATCTCACCATTCTGTCCACCAGCCATCTCCATAATATCAATTTCACCAATAGCAGGCCAGTTATTTCCATCAAAATCTCTACCAAGCATCCAGAAGGCAGGCCACATGCCTTTTCCGTAAGGCAATTTAATCCTTGCAGCAATTTTACCAAAATGAACCTGCACTTTGCCCTGAGATTTCAGTTTTGCAGAAGTAAAACTAAAACCATTAAAGGATTCTCTTTTTACATCAATATAAAGATAACCACCACTTACCCTTGCATTTTCCTGTCTGTAATACTGAAGTTCCTGGTTACCCCATCCACCGACACCGTTACCGATATCGAAAGACCACTTTGAAGTATTAACACTCGTTCCATCAAACTCATCGCTCCAGGCTAAATACCAGCCAGTGGTATCAAACGCCTTTCTAACTTCTTCTCCAGTTTCTATATCATTTTTAGCTTCTGGAGAAAAGCTACAAGCAAAAAACAAGAGAAGCACACTTATAAAAATAATAGTCTTTTTCATAAGACCCTCCTTATCATTTAATACGCTATATAGCATTTTATAGAGAAATTTTTACATAAAAAATTTTGCTATATAGCATTTATAAATTATTTGCAAAAAATATGCCAAAAAAATAAATGCTTAACTTATTTTAAAATATTAAAAGAAATAAATTTTTTAGAAAAAACATCTAATGCACTTTTTAATGTTCAAATTGAACAAATTTGTGCAAAACGAACATTTTTAAATTGAGAGGGTGCGATATTTCTTTTCAAGGGATTTTAAATACTGAAAATACTCTAGGTCAAAGCCACTTCGGTAGAGGTAAACAGTATTATTATGAAAAAGTGGATCAGATAAATCGGTAATTCTTGAAGCCTTTAAGAAATCCTTAGTATTAGGTATAGGAGAGAAAAAAGCAAGCATAGGTTGACCACCATTTGAAAAAACAAATTCCATTGTTCTTTCAATATTCCTATTTTCATATTCTGGAACATTTAAAAGTGTATACACCTTTATATTTTTTCTCTCAAAACCAGCCTTATAGAGAATTTCCATAGCTTTTATAAAATCTTCTTTTGATGTTTTGTTACCACTTTTCACCTGAAAATTTTCATCAATTGATTCAAGAGACAGCCTGATATCAACAAAGCCAGATTTTTTCATTAAATATGCGATTTCCTCAGTCAAATATCTTATATGTAGCCCATTAGGGGTATAAAAATTAACATTTATTTCCATCTCTACAATCTTCCTGAGTAAAGGAATTATATGATTATTAGCATTAACAAGTAAAGCATCATCATAAAAAACAAAATTTTTTGTGTTAAACTTTTTATGAAGCACCATAATTAGAGATGCTATATTTTCTGGAACAAATTGTTCAAACTTATTTAACTTACTACCAATACAATATGAACAATTAAACACACAACCTGTTGAAGTTAAAAGAGGAATATAATAATACTCTCCCAGTATTTCGTAATCTGGAAATTTAAACTCCCTTGAAAAATTTACATTTAAAATTTTTTCTAATTCTTCCAATACCTTATAGATGTTTTGAAAAGATACAATATAATCAAACTTTACATTTTCTTTTGCATGTTGTGGTAGAATTGTAGCATAAATACCACCTAAAATAACCTTACTATGCGGATAAATATCTTTTAAAATTGAAACAGTATATTTTAATCCCGTATACCAGTAAGTCATCCCCGAAGTGATAAAAATATAATCTGGTTTTGGCACTTCTTTTAATTTTTTTATAAAGCTTTCTTCTTTTATACCATATCTTTTAAATTCTCTTGGAATATCTTTTAAATTTTCAGGAACAGGAATCTTTCTTTTAGGAAAATCACCGGTTCCATCTGGTTTAAATTTTACTTTTTCATCCTTTGAAAGTCTGTAGAGAGCATTTATAAAACTAACATCAAAATGTTCTTTAAGGTAAGAAGATAACCAGATTAATCCAAGTGGTTTTGAAAAATGGTCATAAGCAGAAAAATCTTCAATATATGGATTTATAAGTAATACATTTTTTTTCATATAAATACACGTAAGTACTTGAATTTAATTCCCTTTTTTTCTACAATGGCAAGTAATTCATCATTTTTAACTATCTTATACTTTCCATCTAAAAGTTTTATACCTATAGCATCCTCTTTTAATTCAATACCATTCTTGATAAGACTTTCATCTTTATCCCACTCGATAGAAGGATAGTTTATCAACTTACCAACCGGTATAATAAAGGAAGAAATATTTTTAACATTCAAATCTTTAAGTTTCACACAATCTTTTAACTCTATATTTGCTGCTTTCGTTCTTAAAAGTGAATAAAGATAACCACCACATCCAAGCTTTTTACCAAGATCCCTTGCTATACTCCTTATATAAGTTCCAGAAGAACATTCAACTTTCACTTTGACAGAATCCTCTTTGTAGTCAAGAAGTTCAATGTTATAAATGAAAACCTCTCTTTCTTTCAAGCTAAAATCCTTACTCTGCCTTGCAAGTTCATATGCTCTTTTCCCATTAACTCTCAAAGCTGAATATAACGGTGGTAGCTGTTTTATTTTCCCTTTAAAATCAATCAATGCTTCTTCAATATCTTTTAACAAAGGCCACTTTTCGAATTTTTCAATAATATTTCCGGTTCTATCGTCTGTATCTGTGAATGCACCAAATTTTATCTCGGCAATATAAGATTTATCACTATCAAGAAAAAAACTAAAAGCCTTAGTAGCATTACCAATCATAATAGGTAAAACTCCTTCAGCAAAAGGATCAAGAGTTCCTGCATGTCCCATCTTTTCATTTTTAGAAGGAAGTATTTTTTTAATATATTTGATAACATCATAAGAAGTAAAATCCGTTTCTTTATAAACTGGTAAAACTCCATTAAGCATTTAGCCCTCTTAACTAGATTAAAAACTTAAATCAAAAAGTAAAATTAAATATTGCTTTCTCTTTCGATGGAATTTTTTATAGCAAATGCTATTTTATCTTCACTTCCGGCGATCAAAACCGCCTTCTTTGCCCTTGTAACTCCAGTATATAATAATTGTCTGGTTAAAAGAGAAGGTTTAACCTCTTCTGGAATTGATATTAAAACCCTCTCATACTCTGACCCTTGACTTTTATGAATTGTTATAGCAAAAGCAATACTATATTCTGGTAACATATTAAATGAAACTATCTTTTTATTTGCAAAAACACATTTTAAGCCATCCTTAAATTTTATTAATATTCCTATATTTCCATTAAATAGTTCAAGATTATAATCATTCTTGTTTATCATTATGGGAAAACCAGCCCCTATATTCATACCTAAATATTTTGCAAACTCCTCATTTATTCTATCACAGCCATAAAAACCGGAATTAGTAAGAGTTAAAATTTTAAAACCTTCAATCTTTGAAATTAGTGCTTTAATCTTATTATCAAAATATAGTTCTTTACTTTCAATCTTTTTAAATTCATTAATTAAAGAAAAATATTTTTCATCAAAATATGTTGAAAGCATTTTCAAATAAAATTTTTTAAAATTAGCTGGATTTTTATACTCAAAAACACCAATATAATCATCAAAAGAAAAGAAATTTTCAACCTCATTAAAAGAAAATTCATTAATGTTAAAATTTTCATCCCCACTATTGACCTTTGTTGCAAAATCTAAAATATTTTTAGTTGACCTGAAACTCTTTGTTAGTAAGACAATATCATCTTTTCCATCTTCTTTTATCCATTCGTCATCAACTATATCTTTAAGTAGTCTCGAAAAACTATTTTTATATCCTTCTGGAATAATTCTGGAAATAAAGGCTCCTGCTTCTACAGAAGGAAGCTGGTCCTTATCTCCGATTATAATAAGTTTTGTTTCCAGTGGTATAGCAGAGAGAAAATTTCTTAAAAGCACAATATCAACCATTGATATTTCATCTACTATGATACATCTATATGGCAATTTGTTATCATAATTATAATAAAAGCTATTATTGATATAATTATATTTAAGAAGTCTATGAATCGTTGAAGTTTCAATATTGTGTTCACTAATTATCTCTTTTATTCTCTGAGCAGCCTTACCAGTCGGTGTTGCAATTGCAATCTCTTTTTCTTCATAAACCTTATTCTGTAAAAGATAGTCTATAATAAACCTTATCACTGTGGTTTTACCAGTTCCAGGTCCACCAGAAATTATAACAAAATCTTTTATAATAGAAAGAAATATTGCAGCTTTTTGAAATTGATCAAGATTATCAAGTGAACTCACATATTTTTTAACTTCATCAATGTTATTATTCTTGAAAGAAGTCCCTTTTCTTTCTTCAAGACACTCTTTTACAGCTCTTTCACTTTTATAGAATTTTTGAAAATATAGAGAATTATTATCAAAAATAATAGGTGTATAGCTTTTTGAATCCCCAATTATCTCAGAGTATTTATTTATATTAGAAAAGAAATTGCTTATCCTTTTTTCTACCTCCGACACACCTAAATTAATCCACAAATTCTTTAAATTTTCGTTATTTTTTATACATATGCTTCCATTGTTAAGATATATAAACATAGAAAGAAGTATCAACAAAAGAGCTTCCTCATCTCTCTCACCCATCAAATCTTTAATCAGGTAAACATAAGAAAGAGGTAACTCATATTCTTCCACTGCTTTCTTAACAAAAACATTTTCAAGAATATCATTCATATCCTTTTCCCATATATTCGTTATATTTCTTCAGAACAAAATCTCTTACTTCAGAGATATTAAGTTCTCTATTTTCAAAAACACCTCCCTTTTCAAGACCTCTTAAATAAATATAAAAAACTCCCCCAAACTCTTCTTCTGGATTTTTATAAAAATTTTTTAAATATTCCATCAATGCAAGGTAATAAATCCTGTATTGTAAACCGTAAGACTTTTCAACACTCTGAATAAAATTTTCTCCTTCGTATTCTTCTAAAATATTTGTCTTCCAGTCAACAAGATAAAATTTACTTTCATATTCAAATACAAGGTCGATTGCTCCCGTCAAATAAAGATTGTCTTTAAGTCTTAAATAAAATTCTAATTCACTCTTTTTATTTTCTATTTCTGAAAGAGAAAAGTTAGAAATTTTTTTCTTTAAAGCAAGAAAAACCATTTTAGCAACTTCATCAAAAATTTCTACTCTATCGGGATAAAAATTTTTTATTTTATACGAAAGAAATTTATTAAAATCAGGGTTATTAATTAAACTCTGAACGTTATTGCTCTCTTTAACAATTTTAAAGTCAATTTCCTCTAAAATCTCATGAAGAAAAGTTCCAAAAATTGTGCCAGAGGGCAAATTATCATTTACAGAAAACTGATCTTCATCTTCTCCACTGATTTCTATCTTCACTATCTTTTCACTATCCAATCTTTTATGAATTGAACTAAAAGAGGTTAAAAAGTTTCTCCTATCAAAATCAATCTCTGTTGATATAATATCAATTTCCTCATCAATCTCTTCATTAAAAGACGTAAGACTACCAAGTTCCTGCCCTACCTCATACGTAAGCTCACCTACTTGCCTGACACCACTTCTCTCAACACATTCCTTTATATTTTTACAGAGAACATAAGCACTTTGACTTTTTTTAACATTTGCAATAGCAAAGTATAGCAAAAATTTTGCCCTTGTCAAAGCAACATAAAATAATCTTTCATCCTCTGCATCCCTTTCTTTATTGTGTTTTCTCTTAATTTCTTCTTCATCGTCTCCATCCACTCTTATCACAAAATGGTATTTTTCATCTTCATAATACTTATAAAAAGGATATTTATTTGTTGTTGTAAATCCATCACCTAAAAAAACCACATCAGATTGCAAACCTTTAGATGCATGAATGGTCATAATTTTAACAAAATCCTCTTCATTATCAAAATAACGTTTTATGCTTTCTTCTTTCTGTATCTTTTCAAATTCACTATACAATGAAAATATATTCAAATCTTTATTATAAGCTCTATCTTTAATGAGTGTAACAAGTTTTAGATAATTAAAAAATACCTCTTCACCATAATTTTTATAGAGCCTATTTATCATACCACTATCAAAAAATACCGAATCAAAAAGTTTTGCCCATTCCTTATTTCTTGAAAGATTAACCCATTTTAGAAAAAGATTATTAAAATTTTCTACCTCTTTTGATTCAAGAAAACTATTTAGATTATCAATCTCAATGCCAAATATTTCTGATACAAGTAATGTTTTCTTAAGGACAATATCCTCAGGAAAAGATAAAGAAAGAAGTAAAATAGATAAATTTTTTGCCTCTTTAGTTGAAAGAAGGCTACCCTCTCTCTCATAAAAATATGCTTTTATTCCTTTACTTTTCAATATTTTTTCATAGTCTTTTGCATTATTACCAGTTCTACATAATATGAGTATATCTGATTTTTTTATTCCTTTATTTATAAGTTTTATAATCTCATTTACAACAAATTGTTGCCATATTTCATATGCCTTCTTTGGTGTTTCTGAATTGATCTTATAAAGATTAAATTTTTGTAATTCATTATATTTCTCACTATCATTTTCGTTAGCTTCTACTTTTTCATATTCTATCTCTTCGTTATTGGCAAACCATCTTTTTATGTTTCCATCACTATCTTCTTCTTCCACTGAAAATATGGTATTAAGATTATCAACTATTTCTTTTATACTTCTATAGTTTTTCTTTAGAATATACTCTTTCCCATTTATTTCTTTCTTAGCTTTATAATATGTATGAATATCACCACCTCTAAACCCATATATAGCCTGTTTTGGATCTCCTACTATATAAATTCTTAAATTTTTATTTTCCTCAATTAGTTTCTTAAAAATATTCCATTGAAGTAGGTCAGTATCCTGAAACTCATCTATGATGATATACTTATACAAATTTGACACTTTCTTCCTGAAACTTTCGTTTTTCTGAATTGCCTGATAAACTTTCTCTATCATATCATCATAGGTTATGATCCAGTTTCTTTCTTTATAATTTTTTTCTTCTTCAAAAAGTCTTAATACAAAATAATATATAATATACCCAATAACGACTGAATTAACTTCACTATAATTCTTTAGACGTTCTTTGACTTCATTAGATGAGCTAAATTCAAAAGAATCTACTTTAAGAATATGTCCTTTTTCAAAAGATAGATTTTTTCTTATCTCTATAACCTGTTCCTTCATTCTATTAAGCTCAATGTTTAAAAGGTTTTTTTTATTCTCAAGTAAAACTGGTAATTCCTTCAATATAAGATCAGAAAGTATAATCTCAAATGGGACAACCGAAAGTTCAGCATTTATAGGAACATTTAACTCAAATGGATAATTTTTTATCAAGCTATTACAGAAACCATGAATCGTAAAAATATTAAAATCATCAAAGTTAGTAAATGCTTTCTCCAGTTTAATCTTTTTTATATCAGTTTGATTTTTCCACCTTTCTTCTGAAATAGAATCCCTAATTCTTTCTTTCAATTCAATTGTAGCCTTTTCAGTAAAAGTTAGAACAAGAATTTCTTCTGGCTTAACTTCCGTTTCTAAAATAATTCTCTTAACAAGCTCTTGAATAGTATAAGTTTTCCCTGTCCCAGCAGAGGCTTCTATTATACCATTTTGTGTTAAGTCTATATCTTCTATTTTTGATAAATTAATCATGGCATAAATAATAATTTAATAAATTTTGATTGTCAAATTTTACCTTAAAAACAAAAATAGTATTGCAAATTTTAAAAATCCAGATTAAAATAATACAAAATAAGTTATAGAAAATTAAAAAAAGAGGTTTTTGGGGGTAAAACTAATGTTTAAAGGATGGCTGTATGGAAAAACCCTTAAAGAATTGTACTACATCAAAGCAAAAAGAGCCTCTTTTTTTGAAAGAATATTTTCAAATCTTATCTATTCTAGTTTATATTTATCTTGTTTTATTTTTATTTCATTTTTCTCTTATAAAAACACTTTCGAAAGAAGATATAATAAGGAATATTACAAAATCACTTGAAAAACATCTTTCTTTAAATAAACAAGTAACTGATTTTAAATACAAATCACTTACACCAAAAAAGGATAGTGAAACTATAATTATTCCATTTATTATACGAAATGAAGTTATAACTTTAACTTTTGACAAAAAAGAGTTTGAAAGATTAATTTTTTTTAGATCAATAAGTTATTCAATTGGGTTTAGTTTTACAATTCTGTTATTCTCAACAATGATTTTTTTCCTTCTCAAAAGAAATTTATTTCTCCCTTTAGATACGCTTTATAATGCATTTAATAGATTAATCAATGGTGATTATTCCTTTAAACTCCCAACAAATTATTCAAATAAAAAAATCAAAGCAATATTTAATAAATTCAACTATCTCATTGATATTCTGGAATTAGAAGAAAATGAAAAAGAAAGAAATTTATACACCGATTCATTAACAAAACTTCCAAACAGGCAGAAAATTTTGCTCGATATTGAACAAACTGTAAACCCAACATTACTACTTATGAATATCGATCTTTTTCAGGAAGTTAACGATTGTTATGGTAATAATGTCGGAGATTTAACTTTAATCGCAATTGCTGAAAGACTAAGGGAATTTCAAAAAGAATATTACTATAGACTTTATAAAATGAGTGGAGATGAATTTGCTTTCTTATTCGACAAAAAAATAGAACTTGAAGAACTTTATTCATTTATAAAAAGCCTCTGTGCTGAAATTGAAGACTATCCCTTTAAAATACATGAACATGAGATTTTCATAAAAGTTACAATCGGAGCTGCACGCTCAGAAGACATTGACCCTACCAACCTGAAAGAAGGTAAGTGGCGAAGTCTTGCAACCCATGCTGATATGGCTCTCAAAAAGGCAAAAAAGGAACAAAAACACTTTATGATCTTCCATGAATCAATGCAAATATCAAAAGAATATGAAGCAAATCTAATATGGAAGAGAAAACTTAAAGATGCAATCGATACTCACAGGATAGTTCCATTCTTCCAGCCTATAATTAATAACTTTACAAATGCAATAGAAAAATATGAAACCCTTGTTAGAATAATAGATAAAGAAGCCGGAATTGTTAATCCTTCATACTTTCTTGACGTGGCTAAAAAATCTCATCTTTACTCAAAAATTACCACTACAATTTTAAATAAAGCCATTTCTCTATTTAAAGACACAAACTATGAATTTTCAATAAATTTAGCGATTAGAGATATCATAGATGAAGAAATAAATAATTTTATCATAAAAACTCTTAAAGATAATAAAAATATTTCTCCAAGAATAATATTTGAAATACTTGAATCTGAAGGTATTGAAAACTATGATAAAGTGAAAGAATTTATTAAAGAAGTAAAAGACTTTGGGTGTAAAATTGCTATTGATGATTTTGGAAGTGGATATTCAAACTTTGATCATTTAATGAAACTTGATGTTGATTATATTAAACTTGATGCCTGTTTAATCGACAATCTTGCTAATAGTGAAAATGCTCAAATAATCACAAAAACAATTGTAAACTTTGCAAAAGAACTAAAAATGAAGACAATTTCTGAATTTGTACATTCAGAAGACATTTTTAAAAAATGTAAAGAACTTGGTGTAGATTATTCACAGGGATATTTTATAGGTAAACCTTCTCAAAATATTATTCTTTAGTTTTCATAATAAAATAGAAGATTTGAAATAGCTACAATAGTAGCCGTCTCAACAGTGTATATCCTTTTACCAAGGCTCAAAGAAGTGAAGCCATTTTTTACTAAAAAATCTACTTCCTGATAAGAAAGCCCGCCTTCAGGACCAATCACTACATTAAGAATATGATTTTTATCTTTCGGTAAGTTCTTTATATTATTTTTTTCCTCATTTTCCCAGAAAACTATCTTAAGTTCATCGTCCTTTATATAGTTTTTTATTTGTTTTAACTCTATTATCTCCTTAATAATCAGTGGAGAAGCTATACCAACCTTTTTTGCTGTTTCAAGAGATATCCTTTTCCATCTCTCAATCTTCTTTTTGACTTCATTTTTATCAATCTTAAATATTGTTCTCTCAGAAATAACAGGATAAAACTCCCATACTCCAATTTCAGTTGTTCTGATTAAAATATCTTCTATTACTTTTCCTTTGGGAATGGATTGAAATAACCTTATCTTTATTGAATTTTCTTCAATAAAAGATTTTTCAATTATTTTCAAATAAATTTTTTTATCATCAATTTTAATCACTTCGGTTTTATACACCAAAGCACCATCAGAAATATCTACCAAATCACCTAAATTTTTTCTTAAAACATTCTTAAGATGATGAAAGTCACTACCATCAATTATAATTGTATTATCTTTTATTCTATCAGAAGAAATAAAAATTTTTTTCATTTCTTTCTTTCTATCAGTCTATCATAAACTTCATCAAGTGACATATCATAGTAAGCAAGAACAAGAAAAAGATGGAAAATGAGATCAGCTACTTCCCATGAAATTTCTTCTTTGTTTCCGTTTTTTCCTGCTATTATAACCTCTCCTGCTTCTTCTCCGACCTTCTTAAGTATTCTATCAATACCCTCTCTCATCTTTTTTGCTACATAAGAATTTTCTGGATTAAGCCTTTTTCTCTCAAGAATAATCTGATAAAGCTCACTTAAGATTGAAGCTTTATTTTCCTCTCCATTCTTCTCATAAGTTAAACTTCTATAGAAACAGGAATAATTGTTTGTATGACAGGTTGGACCAGAGGGAATAACCTTTATAAGCAAAGCATCCTCATCACAATCATAAAAAATATCTGTAACTTTATGGAAATTACCAGAGGTTTCTCCTTTATTCCATAAAGTTTTTCTTGAACGACTATAAAACCAAGTGGTTTTAGTCTCAAGAGTTTTAGACAACGCTTCTTTATTCATATAACCAAGCATTAATACTTTACCACTTATAGAATCCTGTATGATAGCTGGAATAAGTCCGTTGCTATCAAACTTCAACTTCTCGATATCAAAAAAATCTTGCATAAATTCCCCAATAATGAATTAACTTTCTTTTTCAATAAATGAAAAGGAGGAACCCTCTCTTTCTCCATATGATGTTATGGTATTTTTACCGGCTAATTTTGATTGATAAAGGGCTTTATCTGCTGTTTCAATCATTGATTCATAATCTTCTGCATCTCGTGGATAGGTTGCTATTCCAGCAGAAAATGAAACAATAACTCCTCTGCTTCTATATTCTTCTGTTGAAAATACACCCTGAAAGTTTTCTTTTATTCTTTCTGCTACAAACCTTGCTCCAAGACGACCTGTATGTGGTAAAACTACAGCAAATTCATCCCCTCCATATCTTGCTACAATATCTTCTTTTCTTATGCTTTTATGAATAGCATTTGAAAAATCAAGTAATATTCTGTCTCCAAAAAGATGCCCATAGCTATCATTTATTGCTTTAAAATTATCAATATCAATCAAAATTAAAGAAAAAGACAAACCATATCTTAATGAACGATTAATTTCTTTATTTACCATTTCTGACAAAAATCTTGCATTATAACATCCTGTTTTTGGATCTTCTTTTGTCTGCTTTACAATATTTTCAAAAAGTTCAAACTCTACAAATTTTGGATTTTTTAATATACCAGTAATATTGAAAAAATAATCCAGCGACGCGACCCTTAAAGGGATTTCTCTCTCCAGTTTCTGAGATAGAAATTTCTTGTGGTTGAGAATATTATTATATGCTTTTTCTGCTTCTTCTTCTGAAAGTTCTATTGTAGAAAGATAGTATATCAACTTTGAAAAAAATTTGCCATCTTTTTTCGGAGGAAGCGACTCAAAAATCTTATCAAGATCATACCCCTTGTTGAAAATCAAATCTCTTATTACCTGTTCCTCTTCTGCATCTTCAAAACCCTTAGCACATAACATTTCCATCTCCATTAACTCCATTTTTTAAATTCCCCCAAATTTTTTCATTTAAGCCCTACTATTTTATTATCTTATTTATTATAAAAAAATTTAGTTTTTTTTTCAATAAAGTTTATGTTAATTTTTTTTAAATTTTTATGTTATTTAACTCTTCTGGAAATCAAATGAGATGTTAGCTAAATCGAAAAACTAAGCTAACACTCCGAACGTCCCTAAGGAGCTTTAAAATGTTAGCTCAGAACAATGTTCTGACCTAATGGTCTTTTTTACTAAAAGTTTTCACTTTTTGTAAAAAGTGGTCAAAAATTACTTCTTACTTTCTTTCTCAGCGATGAGAAAGAAAGTAAGCAAAGAA
>FWWM01011000.1_pt1 | contig 15731 bp, 15 predicted proteins | sample 2228351 | NCBI WGS metagenome assembly FWWM01 (sample SAMEA103939774, study PRJEB20133) | metagenome | reverse complement strand
AGGCGGTGCCGAGGGCAAAGATGGTCGCCTGGAGGATGTTGAACCGGTAGTCAATGTTGAAGAAGGTTACTGCGAGGATGGCACAGTTGGTGGTGATCAGGGGGAGATAGATGCCCATTGCGGAATAGAGGGTGCGGACATAGCGTTTGAGAAACATCTCAACGAACTGGACCAGGGTGGCGATGACCAGGATGAAGACGGCGGTGCGCAGGAAGACCAAGCCGAGTGGTAGAAGCAGGACATGATAGAGTATCCAGGAAACCCAGGCAGCAAGTAGCATAACAAAGAGGACCGCAGCGCTCATTCCGATCGAGGTGTTAATGGATGTGGATACACCAAAGAAGGGGCAGAGACCAATAAAGCGCATCAGAATGATGTTGTTCACAAGAAAGGCGGCAAGGAAGATCTTTGCCGGGTTGGTCATTTTTTACCTCCGGGAAGGATGACTTTGTTCACCAGCGCCTTGAGGACACCAATCAGGAAGAAGGCACCGGGAGGAAAGAGGGCAAAGAGCATCGGCGCGGCACGGTAGAAGGAGGGCAGCACCGGTTGTCCAAAGAATGTGCCGTTGCCGAATAGTTCCCGCAGTGTGCCCATAATAAATAGCACCAGGGTGAAGCCGATAGATTTGCCCAGACCGTCAAGGAAGGAGTCAAAGATGCCATGTTTGTAGGCAAACGCCTCGGCTCTGCCCAGGATAATGCAGTTGACAACGATTAACGGGACAAACACGCCCAGGACCCGGTAGAGTGCCGGTTGATATGCCTGCATTACATAGTCAATGATGGTGACAAATGTGGAGATAATGATAATGAAAATCGGGATGCGCACCGAGTCCGGGACAAGTTTGCGCACCGCGGATACGACGACATTGGATGAGATTAGAACGAATGAGGCGGCGAGTCCCATACCGAGACCGTCACGCGCCGAGACCGTTGTTGCCAGGGTCGGACAGAGCCCGATCATCAGAATCAAAGTGGGGTTCTCTTTGATTATTCCGGATGTGAGGTAGGTGAGACGGGATGGTTTATCTTTCATCGTTGTCCCTGACAATTAGACTGGAATATTTTTCCATTCCTTCAAACAAAGCCTCGGTTACCGCCCGGGAGGTGATGGTGGCGCCGGTAATTGCTTCAATTGTGCCGCCGTTTTTCTTCAACCGGATCTCGGCTGCGGTTTTACCTTTGAACTGTTCACAGAAGGCAGGTTCAGTTGCCTTTAAGCCGAGTCCGGGAGTTTCTTTTACCCCTTCGGCAGCGCCAGCGACCCGGATGGCAATTATTCTGCCGGCAGGGTCAATAGCTGCGGTTACCGGGACCGGTCCAGCATAGCCCGGTTTTGCTACCCGCAGGATGGTGCCGATGCGTTCTTCACCCTGAAAGGCAAACCATACGGCAGAGTCGGGTGTTGCCGGCCGGCTCAAATCGGTCAGCGTCAGGGAGGACCGTACCAAAAGCCGATTTTAGCGCCACCACCTGACGCTGGTAGTCAATCTTTGGTTTGGTGATAATATAAATCTGGGACAGGGCAAAGGCGGAGACAAGGCAGGTAATGGTCAGGGAAAGTATTATCCAGAGTGGGCCCTGTTTCATTTGCGCCTCCTGGTACCAAAGACCCGGGGCGGGGTGAGCCGGTCAATGAGGGGTGTGGCGATATTCATTAAGAGAATGGAATAAGATACACCTTCGGGATAGCCACCCCAGAGCCGGATTAAGGTGGTCAGGACGCCGCAACCGATACCAAAGATAATTCTGCCTTTAGCGGTCAACGGTGATGTGACATAGTCGGTTGCCATAAAGAAGGCGCCTAGCATCAGCCCTCAGCCCGCCCGAGAGGAGATGGAAAAGGGTGTAGTTGACGATACCCGCCTTGTTGCCCGGCAGGATAATAACGAGGAGTGCAACAGTTAAAAGGTAGGAAAGGGGAATTCGCCAGTCAATCACTCTCAGGACAATCAAAAAGATACCACCGATAATTAAAAGCAGGGCAGATGTTTCACCAATACAGCCACCAACATTGCCCAGGAAAAGTTTTTTCAACACATCCCAGGACTGGAGGTAGGTGTAGAATAGTTGTTGGTCACACTCGGGAAGCAGGAGTTTTGCGCCCTGTTTCAGGACATTCAGCGGGGTGGCGGATGTTACCGCATCGGTGCAAAGTTTTAGCGCCGCCGCCGGTAATCCCGAGATGCTGCCGCCCTGCGGTGCCAGCCAGCGGGCGGTCATATAGGTGGGCCAGGAGACGACCAGGAATGCCCGGGCACCGAGCGCCGGGTTAATGAAGTTGTGCCCCAGCCCGCCGAATAACTGTTTGACAACAATCATCGCAAACGCGGCACCAACAATCGGTATCCAGAACGGGACATTGGGCGGTAGATTGAAGGCAAGGAGGATACCGGTGATCACCGCACTGCCATCAGTAAAGGTCAACCGGCGTCCGAACATTAACTGCCCCAGGGCGTCAAACACAAGCGCTGCGGCAACGCTTAAAGTAACAAGGGTTAATGCTCGCCAGCCAAAGAAGTAGATGGAACCACCCAGCGCCGGCATTAGTGCGATTACCACCGCCCACATCAATTTATTGACATCCACCGCGGAGCGGATATGCGGTGATGCGGTTACTAAGAGGGTGGGCGTCGTGCCGGCAGATTTATTTTCACTCATCTATCTTTTCCCCTGAGCGAGTAGTTCTGCCTTGGCATATTTGAAGTTATGCACCAGGCGGATTTTTGCCGGGCAGACATAGGCACAGCAGCCGCATTCAATACAGTCAAAGAGATGGTCGGCACGGGCAGCGGTCAATCTACCGGCACGGATATGGTAGTTTAAACGGGTGGGTGATAGTCCCATGGGACAGGCTTGAATGCAGCGGCCACAGCGGATGCAATCTCGCTCTTCGGGTTCTGATGCCGAGTTAAAGACAAGGATACCGGATGTGCCTTTTAGGGTTGGTGCTGAGTCGTTTGCCAGGGCGATACCCATCATCGGTCCGCCCATAACTATCTTTGCTGGTGTTCCCTGGTAACCGCCACAGAAATCAATCAGGTGTCGCAGGGGCGTGCCGATGCGCACCCGGAGGTTTTTGGGCTCTTGGACGCCCGGGCCGGTAACGGTGACCACCCGTTCGTATAGTGGACGGTTGAACCGGACCGCCTCCCGCACCGCAACCGCGGTCCCGACATTCTGAACAATACAACCAACATCCGCCGGTAAACCACCAGAGGGCACTTCCCGGTTCAGGCACGCTTTAATCAACTGCTTTTCCGCACCCTGGGGATATTTGGTTTTCAGTGCCTTCACCGTAATCTCTTTGCCGGCACTGGCTTCCTGGATGGCGGTGATAGCATCAGGTTTGTTGTCTTCAATCGCAATAATTATCCTTTTTACGCCGAGGGCCCGGGCGATGATCAGGGTGCCGTCAACAATCTCATCCGGCGCTTCCAGCATCAGACGATGGTCAGCGGTGAGGAAGGGCTCACATTCACAGCCGTTGATGATCAAGGTGTCAATTGGTTTGTCTTGGGGTGGTGATAGTTTAAAAAAGGTGGGAAATGCAGCACCACCCAGTCCTACCACGCCCGCCTGGCGGATTGCCTCAATGATTTCCTGCGGGCTAAGGCGGGCAATGTCCCGTTCCCGGATGGTATCCGACAGGGTGTCCAGTCCATCAGATTCAATAATTACCGTGGTGGTCAGTTTACCGGTAAGGGGATGGGGAAGTTCTTTTATCTCGGCGACGGTGCCGGAGAGGGAGGCGTGGGTCGGGACCGAGATTTTACCGTCCTGTTCGCCGATGACTGTGCCGGTCGTGACCCTGTCGCCCGGCTTCACCACCGGACGCCGGACGGGAGGGCGCACCGGTGTGCTGAGCAAGAGGGATAAACACCCGCGGCGGCAGTGGCGGCACCTCAATCGGTTTGTGTTCGGTTGCCGCCTTGTGCTCGCGGGGATGAATTCCGCCACGAAATTTACCCATTTAATGGGTGAATTTTAATAATCTCTAACCTGTTGTCAAATATTTTGTCTGGTCAGGAGCGCCTGTTACCACTGCTACGCATCGTTTTTGTCAGCAGGTAGCGGGTTAGTTGTCGTTATCGCCGGACAGAGCTAATCTGATGTTTATTTGTTGCGTCCTTTGCCCGAGTCGCTGATATCAGTTAGTTCAATTGGATATGGTTGAAAGAACACCTGGCGGGCAAGATAGGGTTCATTAAATCGGGCAATCCAGGCACGGATAATGCTTACCGGTGCGCTTAAAGGAAGTCTGCCGGCACGGTAATTTTCTATCGCATCAAGGAAAAGGCTTTTTTCCGGTGCGGTCAGTTGCCGGGAGAAGTAGCCGAGGGCATGGAGCAGGACATTTATCGCATTGGTGTACTTGGGGGGACGGGCAAGCGCAGCGGATATTATCGTTTCGTATTCAGGTAGAATTTCTTTCAGGGGGCGGTGCTGGAGATTGGCGACAACTCTGCCGGCGCGGCGCATCGCCTCCTGGTCGTAAGCCATCAGGAGGAGTTTATGCCGGGTGTGAAAATCAACCAGTTTTGCCATTGCGGGCTGATTGCGCAGGAGTCGCAGTCGGGCAAGGGCGAATATCCGGGTGAGAAAACTTTCCCGAATTAGAAAGTTTTTCAGTCGTCCTTCGTCTTCTACTGGCTGGAGCGGGAATTTCTCCATTACTGCGGCGGCGAAAAATCCCCGGCGCTGGATTGAGGGACGCAGGTTGCCATCCTCATTATAAGATTTGACATCCCGGGTGCCGCAGGAAGGGGAACGGGATTTTAACACAAAGCCATCAACCGCGCCGAGTTCGTTTAAAAACTGCCCGGAAAACTGACGCATCGCCGCGGAGAGGTTTTTGCCGGTGGCGGGTTGAATCAGTTGCTGTTCATCATTATGGTAGATTATCCGGATGGGTTCCCGGGGGACACCGAGACCGATTGCCATTTCCGGACAGACCGGAACCGGTTCAACCCAGGACTTGAGTTTCTCACAGAACTCATCGTGGATAATCTCGCCGTTATAGCGACAGTGCTCAAAGCCCAGACAGGCAGAGAAGACAATCCTGGGTTTTAGTTTGTTAAATTCTGTCGTTGTCTGTGATGCTGGCAGGTTCAGTGATTTCATGGCTAATTTTTCCTGCCGGAACGGGGATGGGCGTGGTCATAAACCCGGCGCAGGCGCTCAACGGTGAGGTGGGTGTATACCTGGGTGGAGGAAAGTGAGGCGTGTCCCATCAACTCCTGAACAGCGCGCAGGTCAGCACCGCGCTCCAGCATATGGGTGGCAAAGGCGTGGCGCAGGGCATGGGGGTTGGTGGCGGTGACACCCGGAATCCGGCCGAGGGTTTGCTGGACAATTCTCTGAACCGAGCGAGTGGTGAGGCGTTTGCCCTGCCTGTTGATAAATACCGCGGGTTCTTCCGGATAGCCACGGGCATTGAAATATTTCTCGAGCGCCTGTTTTGCCTTGCTACCCAGGGGCAGGATGCGTTCTTTACCGCCTTTACCGCGCACCCGCACGGTTTCTTCCTGGAGGTTAATGTCTGCCCGGTTGAGCCCGACCAGTTCGGCGGCGCGCAGTCCCAGTCCGTAGAGCATTTCCAGGATGGCGGTGTTGCGCAGGGTGTTGATGGATTGTTCGCTGCTATTCAATGCCTGGGCGAGTTGCGCCTGGGTGAGCAGGGGAGGAAGTTTCTTTTCCACCTTCCACCGGCGGTCCTTTAATGCCGCGGGTGGGGTTGGTTTTAATCCTGCCGGTGGTAACCAGGTAGCGGAAGAATGATTTTATCGTGGAGAGTTTCCGTGCCGAGCTTCGGGCGGTGTAGCCATAACGAAGTACCGCACCGAGAAAGTCACGAATATCATTGCGGGTGATGGCGGTAACTGGCTTTGCCTGGAGTTGCTCGGTGCAGTAGTCAAAAAACTGGTTTAAGTCAACCTGATAGGAACGGACGGTATGAGGCGAGAACATCCTTTCCTGCGCAAGGTAAGAGAGGAAGTCTTCCAGTAACCGCTGGTATTCTGCCGGCGGCATCACATTTTGAGGATAACAATATCCAGCAGGATGTCAATAGGGCGTGGTGGTGCCGGTTTCAGCACCACCACGCCGGTGTGTGTTGCGGTGTTTTTAACTCAGTTTGTTAAGACCATTACCCGGTTAACCGCACCATTACCATGCCGGATGCGAATGAGATATGTTCCCGCAGGCAGGGTTTCGGTGTTAATAATCTGCCAGACCGCTCTGCCGTCAGCCGGGGTTTTTGGTTCCAGATGGAGGACCGCTCTGCCGCTGCGGTCATAGATTGTGCCGGTGAGGTTTTGCGTGGTACGGGTGTGAGCGGTGATTTTTGCGGTCTTGCGTGCGGGGATGGGTGATATCATCACGGTTAGTTTTGCTTTTGTCCCGGGTGCGGTCCATTCTTTGATGGCGGTTGGCGGCGAGGTGACAAATATGCCCGCGCCGTTGGTTCCGGCAAATACCGTGGGATTGCCCGTGGTCCGCAGGGCGAGCGCCTGGATGTTGGTGCTGGTGAGTCCCTGGTTAATCTGCTGCCAGGAGGCGCCACCGTCGGTGGAGAGATAGACACCATTACTGGTGCCCGCGTAGATGAGGTTTTCGTCTTCCGGGCTGATGCAGACCGCACGGACCGTTGTGAATGTGCCGGTGCGTGTCCAGTTATAACCGCCATCGGTGGAGCGGAAGAGTCCCTGACCGGTGCCGGCATAGAAGAGTCCGGGGACGGATGGTGCGGCGGTAAGACAGGCGATGCTGCCGGTTAAGCCGTCGCCGATATGCGTCCAGGTGTTGCCCAAGTCGGTACTCAGTAGAAGGAGTTTGTAGGAGTAGATAGAGTCACCACCCATCAGGATGCGGGTGGAGTCAAACGGGTCAAACACAATCGCATAGGCACGGGCGATGGAGTCAGACAGGGTATCATGAATCCAGGTTGAGCCGCCGTCGGTGGTGAATGAGGTCTGGATGCGATAAGCGCCGTTGATTGAGCCGGTGCCGACAGTAAAGATTATGTCCGGATTGTGGGGTGAGATGGTAATTGCACCGCCGTCAATCAGGTAACTTTCAACCTGTGTCCAGACGGACCCGCCGTCTGTGCTCTTGAAGAGCTCGGCGTTGCCTCAACCCGAGCCTTCCAGTGCCCAGAGGGTTTGCGGGTCAGCGGGATGGACGGCGATGCCGCAGATATTACCGCAGGAGAGGAATTCCGGACACCGGTTCCAGGTGATGCCGTTATCGCTGGAACGGTAGACCGCATTATCTAGGCACTCGGTATAAATGGTATTGCCGGCGTGGTGTTGCCGTCGTTCGCCAGTGCGATAACCTTTATTTTGTTGAAGGAGATGCTGGCGGTGATGTCATCCCAGGTGTTACCATAATCGGTGGAGCGGAAGAGGCTGGCTTTTGTGCCGAAGTAGACGGTGCCGGGTGTTATCGGACTGGTAAGGAGGCAGTAGTAGGGTGTGCCGACAAAGTTGCCGGTGAGCTGAACCCAGGTTCTGCCGGTATCGCTACTCCTGTAGATACGACTGGAAGTTGTGGCGTAGATGACCGCCGGGTTGCCGTGGTCTGCCGCCATCCGGTAAACTGCGGTGGCGGTTGCCACCCTGGTCCAGCTGGCACCACGGTCGGTGCTGCGGTAGATGCCACTGGTATAGGCGCCAACAATGATGATGTTGTTGTTAATCGGGCTGATGTGGATGGCGTAAGGGTAATAACCGTTGACACCAAGATTTAATTCCTCCCAGGTTTCTCCTTTATCCTGGGAGCGATAGAGCATAGTAACCGAGCCGCTACGATAGCCGCCGACATAGACCACACTGGTATCCTGGGGGTCAACAGCGACAGAATAGCCGTAGGAGGGTGTTGTGGTGTCACAGAGAAACATCGTCCAGTTTGCTCCGGCGTTGGTGCTGCGGGCAAGCGCGGTGCGATAACTGCCACCAGAGTAGTTGTAACCGGCAACATAGATCTGGTCCGGGTTCAGTGGATTGATCGCCATGGCGCGGAAGTAACAACTGGTGGGCAGGGAGACCACGCTCCAGGAGGTGCCGCCGTTGGTAGTTTTATAAATTACGGAGCTGGTAAGGGCATATACAACATCGGGATTCTGGGGATGGACAATCATATCCTGGGGATAGGTGCTGAGCGAGGCAGGAGTGAACTCCCAGGTGTTTCCGCCGTCGGTGGAGCGAAGGATGGGTGAGGGTGTGGCATAGGGTGCTAAATAGATTACCGATGGGCTGGAGTTACCTATAGCACCAGAGTACACCGGTCCACCAGCAGGACCAACCGGATTCCACTGCGCGGTTACCGCTGTAAACAGGAGGATAACAAACAGAGCCGCATTTTTTATGCGCATACGGTTCTCCTTTTTTAGGATTATCTACAATATTTTTTTCCTGTCAAGATGTGTTGCCAGGCGCAGTGGTGCATTATGTATTATGGTTAGCAGGTAACAGGTATCATCAGGGTGATTTTCGGACCCGAAGGGGTTGAGCGCGCGGTCGCTTTGTTTACATAAAAGGCAACATCTTCCGGTGCGTTAATTTTTATAATGCTTTGATATTCTGATAGTTAATGAGATTTAGATTTTCCGTTTGTTCGGGGGCTAGCCCCGGGGCAGTTCCGGTGGCAAATCTGGATTCAGTAACAGGACAAGCATTAAGGGTTTTATCCCCGGTTAGTCCTTTAGCGGCAGTTTGTCCTGCTGGTTATACGGGAAGGGTGTTTGTGGTGCGTATAGATATCGCTACCGATTTGGGTGTTAACCGGTTCACTAATACCTGTCCGAATCGCTCCGTATATCTGGTGGCAAAGCCGATTCCGGCAACCGATGGCAAATAGCCCCGGGTAACGATGTCCTGGTGGGTTCTGGAGTAGGTGTTGACAGACATAGTTTGGCGGGGTAAATTTTAGGTGATGGAATTTAATAACCGAGGAGGAGATATGAAGAGTTTTGGTCAGCGAGGCTGGTTGCTGGTTCTGGTTTTTCCTTTGCTGGCGTTAGCCCAGCTGGATACGGTCTGGTTACGCCAGTTCAACGGCGGTGCTGTTGGTGAGAACATCTTTTCCGATATGTTTGTTGACCGGGACGGCAATGTTTATGTTACCGGAATGGCTAATACCGGCTCAGCCGGTGATATCTTTGTTGCCAAATACGACGCTGACGGGAATGTTTTATGGACGGCAACCTATGGCGGCCGGGCAAATCAGGACGATTCGGCATCAGCGCTGGTGGTGGACAGTCTGGGACAGGTTTATGTGTGCGGGTGGGTGATTGACACATTGTTTGATATGAATATGGTGACACTGAAGTTTTCCAGCAACGGTCAGCCCCTCTGGGTGAAGACCTGGAGCAGGGCGTTTAATGAAGATGATGCGGCGCATGCGCTCTGCCTGGACCAGCTGGGGCGGGTGATTGTTACCGGTTACTGTTCGGATGCGACAGGTAATATTGACTTTTGCACCATCTGTTACAACGGGGCAACCGGTGACACCGTCTGGGTGCGTTATTACAACCGCACACCGGAAAATGATGAGGACATCCCCTACGCTATCTGCGTGGATGATTCTAACAATGTGTATGTTACCGGCACAAGTTATGATGATGGAACAGATTATGATATCGTGACCGCAAGGTATGCGCCGAACGGAGTAAGAACCTGGTTGCGCCGTTTTAACAACTGGCCCTGGGTGGGCGATGATTATGGAGTGAAGGTGGCGTTTGACCCCGGGACTCGCTCGGTAATTGTTGGCGGGATTGTCTGGGATGACAATCAGGATTACAACTATTTTACCATCAAGTACCGGGCAACAGGCGAGTCGCTCTGGGCAAGGCCTTATAACCGCTATCCGGCAAATAACGAGGATTTGCTTTCCGGGCTTGCGGTTGACAACGCCGGGAATGTTTTTGTTACCGGCACAAGTTTGGACGATGTTACCGATTACGATATCGCGACCGTTTCCTATACCGCCAGCGGTGTTCCGAGATGGACCCAGCGTTACGATGCGGCTGGACTGGAAGATGAGGGGACCGATATCCGGGTTGATTCGCTGGGTCAGGCCCTGGTTTTGGGTAACATCGGGACAAGAGGGAGTGGTGATATTGCGATAATAAAATACGCTAATGAAGGGCAATTTTTGTACTCCTATCACTGGGACAACCCGGTAACCCGGGGGGAGGATTTCGCGTATAAACTCTTTCCTGGTGCTGGTGGTAATATCTATACCGGCGGGGTGAGTTACACCTCTGTCAATGAGTGTGATTTTGTCCTGCTGAAGTTGTATGAAATCGGGCACGACTTTGCGGTGCTGGAGCTGAATGTTCCTGATTCGGTGTGGATTAATGACACCCTGGTAGCCCGGGCGGTGGTGGGAAATCTGTCAATCAATCGTGACAGTTGCTGGGTCCGGTTGACGATTGCGCCCGGGGGCTATCAGGACAGCCTCTGGTTGGTCCTGGAACCGGGTGCGCGGGATACGTTGGAGTTTCTACCATTTCTGCCGGATAGTGTCGGTATCCTCCGGGTGACCTGCTGGTCGGATTTGGTTGGTGATGAGAGGGTGTTTAATGATACGCTCTGGGCGGATGTGGTTATCTGGGAGGAGAGCACCGCTGTTGCCGAGGGAAGGATGGACACCGGCTTGAGGGTAGTAACGGTAATGCCCAATCCAATCCGTAATAAAGGTGTGCTGCGAATTTCCGGTTATCCAGCCGGCATCACCGGATGCAAGCTTTATGACCGGACCGGCGCGCTGGTGCAGCGGTATGACCTGCCGGCAGTTACTGGACAGGGTGTGCCGGTGCAGGTAGAATTGGATGTTCGGGGTTTGCCTGCCGGGGTTTATTTCTTCCAGGTGGGTGACAGCGGAAGGGGCGAGATAAAGAAGCTGGTAATCCAGCATTAATTTGGTGCGGAGGCGGATGGGTGCTGGTGTGCCTGGCGGACTTCAAATCCGTATGGTCCGCGATAAGTGGACCGGTAGGTTCGATTCCTACCCGCCTCCGCCATATATAAAAAGGAAAGATTTGAAAAGCGTTGTTCTAACCTGCTTTTTCCTTCTCGGGGTGGTGGTCGCTGAGGTAACGGTTGTGCCCGAGCGTTTAACCTTGGACGGGGTTTTCCGGGGCGACGCCCTGTTCTGGCAGGGGAGCGAGAAGGGCTGGGCAAAAAGCGGGTTTGGTTTTTATAACCGGCTGGCTGCCCTGGGGATAAACGGGGTTGTGGTTAAGAATGTTAATCTCCGGGTGGATTATGATTTCGCCCAGCTGGCGCTGCGTGACCTGTTTATGGACTTTCGCTGGACGAACGGTCTGCAACTGCGCGCGGGTCAGTTTGTTCTGCCCCTGAGTTTTGAGGCTGAGGCGCCGGAGGAGATGATGAAGCTGGATGATTACTCGTTGTTTTATTCTACTTTTAATAAGCCAACCAATCCCCGTGATATCGGACTGATGCTGAGTTATGAGAACCCCTGTTCCAGTGCGACCCCGCTCCGGGTGATGGGTATGCTGGTTAACGGGACCGGACCAAATAGCGGAGACAACAACAGCTGGAAGGATGTTTGCGGTCGGCTGGTGTTTAAGCCCAAAAGGGGTTTAGATTTGTTGCTGGGTGGCGCTCTTTATTATGGCTGGGTGTTTCCCGAAGGGGTGCGGTTGTTATCTTTTTCGGGTGAGTGGTTTTTTCGCCAGTCGCCAGTTACCTTATTGGGAAGGGTCAGTTACCGGCGATTTAGAAATGTCGGGGTTCCGGCAGGGTATGCGGAGTTAAGTGCGGACCTGGGCTTTTTTGAGCCGGCGGCACGGCTGGAAGCGATTCGCTGGGAAGAGGAAAACCTGCAGTGGCGTGGTTCCGCGGGTGTGAATTTGAAGGTGTTTCCCCGGCGGTTGCAGGTGTTTATCGGTTATCAATATCACACGCTGGTTAACTCCTGGATATATCAGGGGATAACCGTACGTCTTAAAGCAACACTTTAATCTGCTTCCCGTTTCAATTCCGCATCGGTGCGCCGGAGATAAATTGGCTCCAGGATTTCAAGATTGTCCGGTCCTTCCTGATTAAGCGCTGTCAGTCCGAGTTGAGCAACTACAAGTGGTGATGGGGCGATGGTGTCGGAGATGATAATGTTGATTCCTGCTTTCTTCAGGGGTTCCTCGGCGATTTTTGCGCCATCACCAGCAAGATAGACCGGCTGAGCTGGGGCGAGGTGCATTTTTATCATTTCCGGAAGTTTTTCCGGCGGGGTGACGGTAGCCGGCACCAGCGGTTTGTTCTGATGGTAAAGTGCGGCATATAGTTCCTGTTTGCGGGCATCAATCAGCGCCAGCACCGGCTGGTTGGCGCTGGTGGTGAGGGCGAGCGCCGCAAGTGTATTAACACCCTTTATCGGAATATTGCGGGCGAGGGCAAGTCCCTTGGCAACGCTTAATCCCACCCGTAAGGAGGTAAACATACCCGGTCCAATGGTCAAACACACCGCGGCGAGCTGGTCGATAGTCGCGCCGGTGGATTTGAGGAGCTGGTCAATAAGCGGGATGAGCACCTCGTTGTGCCGGGCGCCGGTGGGCTGGCTGACAGTTGTCCCTTTGCCATCCGGGGTTAACAGGGCGAGCGAAGTGGTGGGTCCGCTGGTGTCCATCGCCAGATAAAATCGGGACATAAGGTTGGTGACGGTGTTATCTATTGGGTGGCGGTGGCACAGGTGGTTCGGGAGGTGTTTCCCAGTCGCGGTTGGAAAACTGGGGTTTGACCACGCCTTCGATTTCGTCCAGATTGATATACTCATCGCAGGCGCGGATAAGTTCCACTGATGTGTAACCACGCCCCAGCCCGATGGTCATCACCTTTTTGCCGCGTTTGGAGAGCCAGTCAACCAGGGCAACGAAGTCGCCATCACCGGTGACCAGGACAATCTCGTCCAGCCATTCGCTCATCGAGAGGATTTCCAGGGTGATTTCTATGTCCATATTTGCCTTGATGGTGCCGTCGGGTCGTTCCCGCACCGGTTTGGCAACCACCCGATAGCCCTGGAATGAAAGGGCATCGATCAGGCGCTGGCGCCGTTCGTCGTCACGGCGATAGGGGACAAAGGCGATGAATTTGCAGTTTTCTTTTTCCCGGTTGCCGGTGGTGAGGATGTGGCGGATAATCGCATCATAGCGAACCTCTTTTCCCTGACGCTCAAATGTCTCCTGAACATTCTGGACATCAATAAATACACCAGTCCGATTGTAGTTATTCATTTTTTCCTCCTATTGAGATAAAACAACTGGGCCAGTCCGAAACTGGCGATGTCCGGGTCAATTTTATTTATCCATCGCAGGTGGTGACGCAGGGAAGGAACGCCACCACCAGTAGCCACGACAAAATATTGTCTTTTTGTTTCCCGGGATATGAGGTTAACTATTCGCTCCAGCCCGCCGGTAATGAGATGGAATACACCGCTCCTGATTGCGGTGGTGGTGGTGTGAACCAGGGGATTGTTATGGGGTGAAAAGCGCACTTGCGGGAGTTGTGCAGTGTGCTCTGTGAGTGCGGCAAGCATCAGCTGGACGCCCGGCAGGATGGGACCGCCGAGAAACATCCCTTCCTGCTGGACGATGTTAAAGGTAATGGCGGTGCCGAAATCAACGATAATTAGGTTCCGGGCGTAACGAAGATAACCACCAACCGCGGCGCAGAGCCGGTCTGCACCGAGCAGCCTCCGGTTGTAGAGAATTTTGAGCGGCGCTGGCGTGCGGGCGGTGACGAGCAGGGTAGAAGTTGAGGGCGAGAAGTATTTGTAAACATCCCGGGTTATTGCCGGAACAACTGAGGCGATTGCTATTCCCGAGATATTTTCGCTTACCGGAAGGAGGTGCTGAGGATGAGAATCGCGGCGGTCGTTTTTGAGAAGATGCTGGAGGGTAGCGGTGGGCACAACCCTGCGCCGGCGGGGACGGGCTTTGTCCCACCAAACCAGACGGGTGTTGGTATTACCGATCAGGACGGTGAGAATCATCGCAGCTGCCGGACCTGTCCGGCACTTAACTTAACGCAACCAGCCGGCCGGAGTCGGTACGCAGGACGACCCGTCCCTCGTCGTCAATGTCCAGGACGGTGCCGATATGACGACGGAGGAGGGTGCGGATTTCTACCCGGCGGTGGATGATGGCAGAATGGGCGCGGATGTCATCCCAGACGCCGCGGGGGTCTTTTCCCAGGCGTTGCAGTGCGGCAAAGAATTCGGTCAGGGTCGCCTCCAGAAGGAGAAGGGGGTTGAACTCTTCCTGATAGGACAGGCGCAGGGAGCCGGCTTCCGGCAGATTTGCGGGCAGACTGGTTTGATTGACATTGACGCCGATTCCTACGACCAGCGCCCGACCCTTCTGTTCGCAGAGGATACCGGCAACTTTTTTGTCATTAATCAGGACATCGTTGGGCCAGCGGAGCAGCGGCCGGGGCAGGTAGTGCTGGTGCATTGGTGTTCGGGTGAGCGGGGCGATGAGTTGTTCAATCGCCCGGCACAGGGCAAGTCCGGCAATCTGGGTGACGGCGGTGGTGGAGGTAACACCGGGCCGGGAAAAGAGGAGGATGGAGGCGATCAGGCTTTCTTCGCTGGCAAACCAGTGGCGCCGGAAGCGGCCGCGGCCTCTGGTCTGCTTGCGGGCGATGACGATTGCCGGTTCCTGTTTGCCGGCGATGCTGAAGGCGTAGTCATTGGTAGAGGTGACGGTGTCAAGGAGATAGACCCGGCCGAAGCGGGCAATCCGGTTGAGCAGGTCGCCGGGTATCGGTTGCGCTTCGGACATATCGTTTCCTTAATCGCCAGCGAGGTAGAGGATTTTGACCGCCGGCAGGTCCGGGGTGGTGATAAAGTAGATGCCGCTTCTGACCGGTATGCCGGCGGCATCTCTTCCGTTCCAGAGGGCAGTGCGGTCATTTCCCGGGTTGATGGTGCGGACCAGCCTGCCGTCCCGGGCGTAGATGTTGATAACTCCCGGCGGGTTGAGCCAGCCGGGCAGGGTGATGGTGATTTTACCAGTGCCCGGGTTAGGAAATACTTTGAGGCCGCCGCGGGTTAAGGGGGTTTTGTGTCCGGCAAGCGCGGTGGCGGTGGTATTAAGGAAGAGGTGATTACCGTTCGTTCTGTCCCAGTTGGTTACCGCAAGGTCGTGATGGGTGGCGTAACGGTAGTGGACGGTGATGTTGTTGGTGCCGGCCGGGGGCGCGGTGCGAAAACTCACCCAGGCGATGTGCGGGTCAAAGCAGTAGTCGGTGTGGGGCAGGCGGACGCCGTCAATGCAGACGCTGTCAAGAAATTGCAGGGGGCGCCGGGAGAGGTTGAAGAGTTTGCGCATGCCGTTGCCATTGAATGTGTCGGTGCCGGCAACGGTATAGGCGTTGCGGACATCGGTCCAGATGAGTGCCTCGCAGACAAGGTTATTGGGATTTGACGGTTGCCAGGACCAGGCGGGCAGGGTGTCCAGAACACCGGCGTTGTTGGCATAGGCAACCACCGGTTGCCACCAGCCACCCGCGGCGAGTTCGGGATAGCCATCGCCGTTGGCGTCGCCCCAGCCAACACAGGAGGAGTAGAGGCTGGTGCCGCGGCGCTGCATAATGAATGCCGGGGAGGTGTCCAGGGTGCCGTTGTTGTTATGGAAGACCCGGATGCTGTTGGGGTCGCCGAGCTGGTCATTGGCAGCCAGCGCCAGGTCAAGATAGCCATCCC
>FWWM01010999.1_pt1 | contig 15733 bp, 14 predicted proteins | sample 2228351 | NCBI WGS metagenome assembly FWWM01 (sample SAMEA103939774, study PRJEB20133) | metagenome | reverse complement strand
GTCCGGCGTAATCGTGGTCCAGGCGGCCCCGCCGGCCCCGGCACCGGTTCAGCCCGCTCCGGCCCCGCCGGCCGCGGCGCCGGCTCCGGCCGTCGTCACCGCCGACTGGCCCCCGGTAATGGTCGAGATGCGGGCCACCCGCACCGGCAACCAGGTCACCTTCGTCATGCTGGTTACGAACCGCAGCGACCGGAGCTACAGCTACGAGCTGAAGGCCCGGCTGCCTTCCGGCTCACGCCTGCTCTCCTGCCAGTACGGAACCCACCGGACCGAATGGCGCCAGTGCGGTCAGGATGGCCAGGGTAATATCGGCTGGAACAACCCCGCCGGTATCAGGCCCAGGGCAGCGGTTGGACCTTACACGTTTACGGTCGAGGTTCCGGGTGCGGCGGCTTCCAGCTACGCCTGGGTCAACTTCTATAACAATTCGCCGGCCGGCAACTGGACAAGCCCCCTGGTAATCTCGCCGGCGCCGGCCACCGCCGCAACCGTGCGGGCGGCAAGCACCGGTCTGGGCACGGTCCTGGTTGACGAGCGGGGCCTCACCCTTTACATGTTCGCCCGGGATAGCCGGGAGCCCTCCACGTCGAACTGCTACGGGACCTGCGCCATCAACTGGCCGCCGCTTCTGACCACCGACCGGCCCGTGGCCGGCCCCGGCGTGCGGCCCGAACTCCTCGGGACGATTACCCGGGCGGATGGGACCCGGCAGGTAACCTATAACGGCTGGCCCCTCTACTACTGGTTCCAGGATGCCCAGCCCGGCGATACCCGGGGTCAGAACGTTGGCGGCGTCTGGTTCGTGGTCCGGCCGGACGGAACCCGGGTAAGGTAGAACCCACGCGTGCCCCCTTAAGGGACCGGGTGCGACCGGCATTAGGTGCCGGTCGCACCCACCCTTTTGGCGCCGTTGACCCGCAACTGGTCTGCCCCCCTATAATGGGGCAGATTCCGCTGACGAGCAGGGGGACCGTGAAAATATGGGTGTCCGAACCGTTATTCGCCTGCTGGCCTGGGCCTCTTACGACTTTGCCAACAGCGTCTGGGCCATTAATATTCTTACCCTCTACTTCCTGCTCTGGCTCACCGACGAGCTAAAGACCCCGGAACTCGCCTACAGCCTGGTCTACTCGGGTCTGATGCTACTGGTTGCGGTCTCGTCGCCCCTGCTCGGGGCCGTCTCCGACCGCTACGGCCGGCGGATGCCTTTTCTGGTCTTCTTTACGCTCCTGTGCATCATTCCGGCCCTGCTCTTTGGGCTGGTCCGGTCCGGCGCCGAGGCCCTGGGCCTCTTTGCGGTGGCCACCTTCGGCTATATGGCCGCCGCCGTCTTTTACAATGCCCTCCTGCCCGACGTGAGCTCGGCCGGGAATCGGGGCTTCGCCTCGGGGGTGGGAATCGGGGCCGGCTACCTGGGAAACGTCCTCGGGGTGCTTTTGATAAAGCCGTTCGTCGACGCCGGCGGCCGGGCCGCGGCCTTTTTGCCGTCCGCCCTTGCCTTCCTCCTGTTTGCCCTGCCGTGTTTTCTCCTGGTGCGGGATACCGGGCCCCGGGCACCCTGGTCGTGGGATTACGTCCGGGCATCTTACCGCCAGGCTATCGACACCATCCGCCGGGCGGGCCATTACCGGGAGCTGTTTAAATTTATCCTCGCCCGGTTTTTCTACGAGGACGCCATCGCAACCCTTATGGCCTTTATATCCGTCTTTCTCACCCGGGTTGCCGACTTTACCACGTCTGAGCTCCAGCTCATCGTTATCCTGGCGACGGCCTGCGCCCTGCCCGGTGCCCTGGCCTACGGCTGGGTCGCCGACCGGCTCGGGGTCAAACGGACCCTCATTCTGGTGCTGGCCCAGTGGGTTGTGGTCTTTACCGGCGGCCTGACGGCAACCGAAAAGCCGGTCTTTTTCGCCCTGGCCGTCCTCACCGGCATCAGCCTGGGGGCGGTGGGCGCCTGCGACCGGGTGATGCTGACGCGGCTTGCCCCGCCCGACCGGGTCGGCGAGTTCTTCGGCCTCTACGTCCTGGTCGGACGGGTCGCGGCGGTGGTCGGGCCAGTCCTTTGGGGACTGACCCTTACGGCCTTCGCCGACCTCGGGACCACCAGCTACCGGCTGGCGCTGCTGGTTCTGTTTGTCGTCTTCTGGGTCGGCTTCGGCCTGCTCCTCCGGGTCCGGGAATTCCCCATAACGGCCCCCGCACCCGCCGGTCCTTCGCCCCACCCGGTCGATTAGCCGCCGGCCCCGCTACCGCTCCCCGAGCTGAACTACCAGGCCGCCGGTCGACGCCGGGTCGATATTGACGATCCACCAGCCGACCGGGCTCTGGAACGATGCCTCCTCCCGGAACTTAACGCCCCGGGCCGAAAGCTCCTTTATCGCCTCGTCGAGGGGCACCGGCGTGCTGAAGGCGACGTGGTGAAGGTGGTCGCCCCGCTCCTGGAGGGCCTGCCAGTAGGGCGAGCGCTCGGTATATGGGCAGATCAGCTCGATCTTAACCTGCCCGGCCTGCAGGACGGCCGCATCGAACCCGTAACCCTCTTCGGGGGTCCGTTTGCGGTCGAGGAGTTTAAGGCCGAACTTTTCTTCGAAGATGCGGATGGCCCGGTCCAGGTCACCGACCACGTAGGCGACGTGGTGGACGCCGTTAAGCATCGGATACCTCCTTACTGGCCTGGCTGTAAGTACTTGTTAAACCAGTTGAGCATGTGCTGGAGTCGCTCGGTGCGGTGCCGGGGCTTGCCGGCACTGCGCATCCCGTGGCTCTCGGCCGGAAACCGCACGAAAAGAACCTCCTTGCCCAGGCGCTTGAGGGCCACGAAGAGCTGTTCGGCTTGCTCGACCGGACAGCGGTGGTCGGCCTCGGCGTGGATGATGAGCAGGGGCGTTTTGACGTTCTTGACGTAACTTAAGGGCGACCGTTCCAGGTAGACGTCCGGCCGGTCGAACGGGGCGGCCCCAAGCTCCGCCTCGGAAAACCAGGTGCCGATATCGCTGGTGCCGTAGAAGCTGAGCAGGTTCGAGAGGCTGTTTTCGGTCACGGCCGCCCGGAACCGGTCGGTGTGGCCGACGACCCAGTTGGTCATGAACCCGCCGTAGCTGGCCCCGGTGATCCCCAGCCGGTCGGGGTCGGCGTAGCCCTGGGCGAGAATAAAGTCGACCCCCCGCATCAGGTCCTCGAAGTCCTTGCCGCCCCAGTCGCCGATATTCATCGTCGCAAAGGCCTCGCCGTAGCTCTGGCTCGCCCGGGGATTGGTGTAGAGGACGACGTAGCCCGCGCCGGCCTCAAGCTGGAAATCGAACATGAACATGTTGCCGTAGGCGGCGTGGGGCCCGCCGTGGATGTGCAGGATTAGCGGGTAGCGGCGGCCGGCCTCAAACCCGAGCGGCTTCATTACCCAGCCTTCGATTTCGAGGCCGTCGGCCCCCGGGTAAACGAACCGTTCCGGCCGAACCAGGCTGATTTCGGCCAGGAAGTCGGCGTTGATGCGGGTGAGCTGCCGCTCCTCGCCCCCATCGAGGACGAACAGCTCCCGGGGGTTCAGGCTGTCCCCGGCGATGAACGCCAGCCGCTGGCCGTCGGGCGAAAGGCTCAAATAAAGGCATGTCCGCTCGCCCCCGACCACCCGGGTAATTTTCCCGGTCAGGTCAACCCTGAAGATGTGGGTGTTGCCCCGGTCGGCGGCCGTAACGATGAGGCCCTGACCGTCAGGGGTCCAGACCGGGGCGTGGGGCTGAATCGGGCCCGGCAGGCTTCCCATGATAAAGACGCCGATGGACGGGTCCCAGTCGGGCGTCAGGTTCCGGGGCGTGCCGCCTTCGGCGGGCACCACCCAGAGGCGGTTGTTGGCGCCCGGCAGGTTTCCCCGGTCGTGGCCGACGTAGGCGATGAGGCGCCCGTCGGGGGACCAGCTCGGGGCGTCGGCGTCCCCGTTGCCGGGAGTGAGCTGGCGGGCCTCACCGCCCCCGGCCGGGACGACGAAGATGTCGGTCCGGAGGGTAAAATGGCGTTCTTCGGACCGGTTGGATGCGAAGGCGATGTAGCGGCCGTCGGGCGACCAGGCCGGCCGGCCATCGTCCCAGTCACCGTCGGTCAGCCGGGCGACGTTCCCGTCGAGGTCGACCGTCCAGATGTGGGTGTGGCCCTCGAGAAACCCCACCCCGTCAAACTTGTATTTAACGGTCGTGATGACCCGGACGTCGGACTCCGGGTCGGGGTCGTCGCCCCGGCTCACCAGGGCCAGCCGGCGGGAGTCCGGCGCCCAGGCGAACTCAAGCACCCCCCGGCGCAGGCGGGTGAGCTGGCGGGCCTCGCCCCCGTCGGCCGGCATGACCCAGACCTGGGGCCGCTCGCCGGCCCGGTCGGACAAAAACCCAAGCCAGCGGCCGTCGGGCGACCAGCGGGGGAAGGTGTCCCGCTTGGCGCCCTGGGTGAACCGGCGGGTTTCACCGGTGCGGAGGGAGGTCACCCAGACGGCGCTGCGGTACTCGTTGGCTTCGGGGTCGGTCTCGGTTACGACGTAGGCGATGCGGTCGCCGTCCGGGTGGAACTGGACGTCGGTCAGATTTTTCAGGGCGTAAAGGTCTTCGATTTTGAGGGGCCGCGGCGACATGGGTCGGCTCCTGGCCAGGATTTGCAAAATTATAATCTGCCCGGTCGGGACCCGGTCAAAGGCCGCCGCTGGCAGAACCGGGGACCGACGGGGTAGTATTCTGGTGACTTCACCGACCGGAGGAGTGGCACGATGTCCAGCGACCTCGCCGAACGGCAGCGCCGGGTCTTTCCGGGCGGGCATTTCGGGGGCTTCCGGCCGTCCGACGATATCGAAATCATCCCGGTCCGGGGCGAGGGCAGCCGGGTCTACGACCACCAGGGCCGGGAGTACATCGATTACGTCCTCGGCTCCGGCCCCCTGATCCTGGGCCACGCCCACCCGGCCGTCGTCGAGGCCGTCCGCCGGCAGGTGGCCCTCGGCTCAACGTTTTACATGGTCAATGAGCCGGCGATTGAGCTGGCCGAACTCATCCTCTCGGCCCTGCCCGCCGGCTGGGTCCTGCGCTACTGCAACTCGGGCGGGGAAGCGACCAACTACGCCCTGCGGCTGGCCCGGGCCTATACCGGCCGCGAGAAAATCCTGCGGTTTGAGGGGGGCTACCACGGCCACCAGGACTACACCATCGGCCCGGCGTCGGCCGGAATCCCCCGGGCCGTGCGGGATACGGTTATCGTTGCGCCGTTTAACGACCTGGAGGCGGCCGTCGCCGCCATCGAGGCCCACGCCGGCGAGCTGGCCGCCGTCATCGTCGAGCCCCTCCAGCGGATTATCCCGCCGGTCGGCGGGTTTCTTGAGGGCCTGCGGGAGGCCACCGCCCGCCACGGCATCGTTTTAATTTTCGACGAGGTGGTAACCGGATTCCGGCTCGCCTGGGGCGGGGCGGCCGAATACTACGGGGTCGTCCCGGACCTGGCCACCTACGGGAAGATAATCGGCGGGGGTTACCCGCTGGCGGCGGTAGCGGGCCGGCCGGAGATCCTGGGCCTCACGGTCCCCGGGGCCGCTGGGCCGGACCGGTTTGTTTTCCTGAGCGGGACCTTGAACGGCAACCCGGTTGCCTGCGCGGCGGGGCTGGCCACCCTCCGGGAGCTGAGGCGGCCGGGGGCCTATGACCGCCTCCACGAGCTGGGCCGGCGGCTGCGGGCGGGCTTTGCCGAGGTTGCCCGCCGGCGGGGCGTGCCCGTGCAGGTGCTGGGGGACGGGCCGCTGGCCGGGGTCTATTTCAGCCCGGAGCCGATCCGGAACCAGGCGGGAATTGACCGGTCGGACCGGGCCCGGTTGAACCGGCTCAACGCCGAGCTTTTGAAGGCCGGGGTGCTGGTGAACCTTTCGGCGAAGTTTTACATCTCCCTGGTCCACACCGACGCCGACCTGGACCGGACCCTGGGGGCCTTCGACGACGCCCTGGCCCGGGTTTAGACCCCCTCTGGTCCGGTTGGGGCCGTTTGGCCTATAATTCACCGGACGGTTTCCGGCAATGGTAGAAACGACCGACCCCGGCTGGGCCGGCTGGCGCTACTGCCCGAAATGCGCCGGCAACCTGGAACCGACCGGTGACACCGGGCCGAAACGGTGCGTCCGGTGCGGGGCGGTCTTTTACCTTAACCCGAAGCCTACCGCCAGCGCCGTCGTCACCCGCAACGGCCGGGCCCTGCTCGCCCGGCGGGCCCGGGCCCCGTTTGAAGGCTACTGGGACCTGCCCGGCGGGTTCATTGAGCCGGACGAGGACCCGATTGCGGCCGTAAAGCGTGAGGTTCGGGAAGAGACCGGCTTGGAAATCGAAGTCCTTGACCTGCTCGGCATCTTCCCCGACCGCTACGGCGAGGCCGGCGAACCGACCCTGAACATCCACTACCTGGCCCGGGCCGGGGCGGACCAACCCCGCCCGGCCGACGACGTGGCCGAAGTTTGCTGGTTCGGCCCGACCGAACTTCCCGAAACGGTCGCATTTAAAAACGTCGCCCGGGCCCTGGCCGCCTGGGTCCGGCGACTTGAACGCGGGACGGTTTGACATTTGTGAGAATTTGCACTATCTTTTTTTTACTGGTACTGGCACCGGTGCGGGGTTTTGGGCGAGGGTCCCAGTAAATCGAGGCAGGAGCAGCGATGGACCCGTGGACTTTGCAGCCGGGCGTCATTGATTCGGCGACCTGGGCCGAAATCTTTACGGCCATAACCTACCTGGACCTCTATCTTCTGTTTGCGGTCATTGCGGCCTTTGCGTTCCTCATCGGGCTCGGCTTTATTCCATCCCTGGCCGCAACGGGTGAGGCCCCGGCTGCGGCCCGCCGGCTCCAGCCGTTTTTTTATGTGATTGCGGCCGTAGCGTTTGTAATCGCCCTCTACTTCCTGGTGCAGTTTTTGGCGGTCGCGCCCGGGGCGATTACGAAGTTCTACCCGAAATTCGTCTTCTAACCCTTAAACTCGGGGGCCCGCATGCGAGCTACGCAGAACCGGATAGTCAGGCTATTGCTAATCGCCGGGGGGCTGGTTGCGGCCCTCATCCCGCTGGCCGTTCTCGGGGTGGTCATTGTCTCGGCGGCCGGCCTGCCGCCGGCTTTCCTCAGGCCCCAGGTTACCCAGCCCATCGCCTTCCCCCACAACGTCCACGTCCAGGTGGCCCGGCTGGACTGCACCTTCTGCCACCGGAACGTAACCACCGGCGACGCCGCCACGGTGCCGGCCGTCGAGCAGTGCATGTTCTGCCACCAGGTGGTGGCGACCGAGCGGCCGGAAATCCAAAAGCTTATAAGCTACTGGCAGCAGAACCAGCCGATTAACTGGAACCGGGTCCACCGGCTCCCGGACCACGTCCAGTTCGTCCACTCGGTCCACATCCAGCGGGGTTTCGACTGTGCCACCTGCCACGGAGCCGTCGAAAACGTCGGTAAAGAAGGAGTCCAGCAGGTGAGGCCCCTCAAGATGGCCGACTGTGTTAACTGTCACCGTGAAAACAACGGACCCACCGACTGCGGGGTCTGTCACTACTGAGAGGGTATTGAGATGGGCGTTACCCGACGGGACTTTATGAAAATCGCCGCCACCTCGGCGGCCGGGGCCGTCGTCTTCGCCGGATGTAGCATCCCGGAACACGAGTTTCAGATTCAGAGCCCGGTTCGCATCCCCGAAGATGTCCTGGCCGGGGACGACATCTGGTTCGCCACCGTCTGCCGCCAGTGCACGGCCGGCTGCGGGATTATCGTCCGGGTGATGGAGGGCCGGGCGAAGAAAATCGAGGGCAACCCCGACCACCCCCTGAACCGGGGCAAGCTGTGCGCCCGGGGCCTGGCCGGCGTCCAGCTCCTCTACCACCCGGACAGAGTCGCCCGGCCGATGGTCCGGACCGGCGACCGGGGCCGGGCCGAGTTCCGGGCGGTCTCGTGGGACGACGCCCTCCGGGAACTTACCCAGCGGCTTCAGGGCCTTATCGGCCAGCAGGCCGGGAACACGGCGGTCATCATCACCGGGCCCCTGACCGGGTACCGGGCCGAGATTGTCCGCCGGTTTGCCCGGGCCCTCGGGGCCGAGCACCTGCAGCTGGCAAGCCCGGACGAAACGGTCGTGCGGACCGCCCAGCGGCGGGCGTTCGGCTCGGACTTTCTGGTCGACTTTGCCCTCGAGCAGGCCAGCTATGTCCTTTCATTCGGGGCCGATTTCCTCGGAACCTGGGTTTCGCCGGTCCGCTACAGCCGGGGTTACGGCGAGTTCCGGCAGGGCCGGCCGGGTAACCGGGGAACCCTGGTCCACATCGACCCGCGGTTCTCGACCACGGCGGCCAGCGCCGACGAGTGGGTTGCCGTCAAGCCCGGGAGCGAGGGCCTGCTGGCCCTGAGCATTGCCCACGTGCTGGTAACCGAAAATCTGGCCAACCCGGCGGCCGTTCAGGCGCTCACGGCCGGAGCCGGGCCCGCCGCATTCAACCAGTTCCGGCCGGAGCTGGTCAGCGATGCCACTGGGGTGGCGGCCGACAAAATCCGGGAGATTGCCCGGGCGTTCGGGCGGACCCGGCCGGCCGTGGCGATTGCCGGCGGGGTTGCCGGCGCCCACACGAACGGCACGTTCAACCTGGTGGCCGCCTACGCCCTCAATTACCTGGTCGGGAGCGTGGGCCTCGGACGGCCGGTTCGGCTGGTGGCAAGGCCCCCTTACGGCAACGTTCCGTATACGCCGAACCCGGCCACCGTCAGCCAGTGGCAGGCCCTCATCTCCCGGCTGGATACCGGCCGCCCGAGGCCGGTCCAGCTCCTCATTTTGTTCGATGCCGACCCGGTCTACCACCTCAAATACCTGGGGTTTGAAAAGGTGGTCGGCAAGGCCGGGTATATCGTGAGCTTTGCAACCCTGCTCGACGACACGGCCGCCTACGCCGACCTGGTGTTGCCGGCCCACACCTACCTGGAGGACTGGGGCGACGAGGTGACCGACCCGGCCCCGAGCTACCCGGTTATCGGGTTCCAGCAGCCGATTGTGAACCCGTTCTACGACAGCCGCTCCTTCTTCGATGTGCTCCTTACGCTGGCCCGGTCGGTCGGCGGCCCCCTGCAGGCCGAGCTCCCGTGGCCGAACCTGCGGGAGGCGGTCCGGGACGGGGCCCGCCAGCTCCACCGGTCCGGCCGGGGTTCGGTTCAGGCCGTCGACTTTGAGGCCTTCTGGAACGGGGTCCTGCAGCGGGGCGGCTGGTGGGATACCGCCGCGGCCGTGGACGCCGCCCCGACGCCCCCGAGCCTGCCGTCCCAGCCGCCTGTCGCCCGGTTCCAGGGTGAGGCCCGGGAGTACCCGTTCTTCCTGGTGCCGTTCGAGCCGGTCGGGGTGGGGTCAGGCGGACCGCTCGCCGGCCTGCCGTGGCTTCAGGCCGTCCCGGAGCCGACCACCACCACGGTCTGGCACACCTGGGCCGAAATCGGGCCGGAGACGGCCCGTCGGCTCGGCCTGACCGAGGGCGATGTGGTGGCGCTGGAGTCGCCGGTCGGCCGGATCGAGGTGCCGGTCTACGTCAACCTGGGGATGCCACCGGGGGTGGTGGGGGTGCCGTTCGGCCGGGGCCAGCGCCACTACGGCCGCTACGCCCAGGGCCGGGGCGCCAACGTGCTGGAGGTCCTGGCGCCCCTGACCGACGAGGAGTCGGGGGCGCTCGCCTACGCCGCAACCCGGGTCCGGCTGGTCCGGACCGGCCGTCGGGTGCGGGTCATCAAATTCGAGGGGGCGGTGACGCCGTTCGGCTTTGAGCACGAGCGGCCCGTGCAGGTCACGCGGGGCTAAGCCTTTGGACGGGGAGTAGCCGCTATGGTCCAGCAGCAAAAAATCCGCTGGGGGATGGTGGTCGACCTCGACCGCTGCACCGGCTGTCAGGCGTGTGTGGTTGCCTGCCAGAGCGAAAACAACCTGCCGCTGAATACCGAGGACCTGTTCCTCCAGCGGCGGGCCTTCGAGTGGATCCGGATCGAACGGTACTGGGACGGCACCGAGTACCCCAACGTAAAGGCCCGGTTCCTGCCGATGCTCTGTCAGCACTGCACGAACGCGCCCTGCGAGCCGGTCTGCCCGGTCTACGCCACCCACCACGACAGCGAAGGGCTTAACGTGCAGGTCTACAACCGGTGCGTCGGCACCCGCTACTGCCAGAACAACTGCCCCTGGAACGCCCGGTTCTTTAACTACTGGGAGCCCCGCTGGCCGGAGTCGTATTACAACTACCTCAACCCGAATGTGACAGTCCGGGGCCGGGGCATTATGGAGAAATGCACCTTCTGCATCCAGCGGATCCGGCGGGCCGCCCGGAAGGCGAAGGCCGAGGGCCGGGAGCTGCGGGACCAGGAGTTCCAGCCGGCCTGCGCCCAGGCCTGCCCGACCGGGGCCCTGGTCTTCGGCAACCTGGCCGACCCGACGACGAAGGCCTCGCAGCTTGCCCGGGACCGGCGCCGCTACCGGGTGATGGAGTCGCTGGGAACCGACCCGGGCGTAATCTATCTCAAGAAGGTGGACCCGCATGCCGAGGAACACGCATAGGGCCACGGCCCACCACTACCGCCCCCACGTGATTACGGTGCCGCCGGCCCAGGTCGTGGCCGACGGCCGGCGGCTCATGCGGCCGGGCGGCATCTACGGCCTGGCGGTGGCCTTCTTCGGACTGCTCTTCCTCCTGGGCGTGGTGGGTTTTATCCTGCGCCTCTCGGGCGGGTTTGAACACCGGGAGCGCTGGGCCTATTTCGGCGCAACGATTGCGTTTATCCTCTCCACGTTCCAGGCGGCCCCGGTGGTGGCAGTGGCCGGCCGGCTGGCTAAGGGCCACTGGCGGCGGCCGGTGGCCCGGGCCCTGGAGATGTGCGCCCTGCCCGGCATTATCTCGCTGCTCATGGTGATACCGGCCGCCCTGGTCCTGCCGCCGACGTTCGGCCGGCCGAGCCTTTATTTTGATTCGCCCCTGGGGATTCCGCTGGTCTGGAACGTGGTCATTCTGGGTGCCCTCTTTCTGGCAGGCCTGGGACTGGTGTTCCTTTCGGCCCGGCCTGACCTGGCAATGGTGAAGGCCGCCGAGGGTGACCTGAACAGCGCCCGGGCCTGGCCGGGGACCGCGAAACAGTGGCGGGTCCTCGAAAAGGGGATGACCCTGCTGAGCGCCTTCTACCTGATGGCATACGTGGGGGCCCACACGGTCTTTTCGACCGATTTTGCGATGAGCCAGATACCCGGCTGGCACTCGGCCGTATTCCCGGCCCTCCACGCCATCGACGGCCTGCAGGCGGCGTGCGCCACGGCGATCCTGGTGATGGCCCTGGTCCGGCGGTTCGGCCGGCTCGAAGCGTATATCAGCGTCGACCCGTTCTGGGGCGTCGCGAAGCTGATGCTGGCCCTCACCCTGCTATGGATGTACTTTCACTTTGCCGAGTTCCTGACCATGTGGTACGGCCGGACGCCCCGGGAGGTCGCCGTGCTCACCATCCTTTATGGCGGCCCTTACCTGGGGCTCTTTATCGTCGAATTCCTGTTCGTCTGGCTGATACCGTTCATCATGCTCCTTATCTTTCCGGTCCGGCGGAGCATCCGCTGGAACGTGCTGGTGGCCCTGAGCATCCTGCTCGGCCTGCTCCTGGACCGGATCCGGCTCTACAGCGCCGCCTTTTCGGTCGAGAACGTCTTCGAGCACATGCTTGAGCATGTTCCGGGCCCGTACCTGCCCGACGCGGTGGACATCATGGTCCTGGTCGGGGGAATCTCGGGCGCAATCCTGGTTTATCTGCTTGCCGTCCGCCTGGTGCCGTTGCTGGCCCTGTGGGAGGTGCGGCAGGCGCTGGTCCTGTCGCGGGCGATTCCGTACCTGCGGACGGAAGCCACGGTAGTTGCAAAGCCGGAGTAGGGGGCCATGCAAGAGCGACCTGTCCTTTCCGACCGCCAGATTAACCGGGAGCTTCTGGACTTCGTCCTGCACACGCCGGTCTGGTTCTGGGGCGTGCTCCTGCTGCTCGGCCTCGTCTTCGGGGCCGGGTTTATCGCCGTAGTTTATCTTATTGCCGTCGGCGTCGGCGTCTGGGGCGAGAACTGGCCGGTGATGTGGGCCTTCGAGATCACGAACTTCGTCTTCTGGGTCGGAATCAGCCACGCCGGGGTGATGATTTCGGCAATCCTGCGGCTCACCCAGGCCGAGTGGCGCCGGCCGGTGACCCGGGCAGCCGAGGTGCTCACGGTGTTCGCCCTGGCCACCGCCGCCCTCCACCCGGCGGTCCACGTCGGCCGGTTCTGGCGGGTGATTTACTGGGTTTTCCCGTACGACTTTTTCCGGGGGATCTGGCCCAACGTCCGGTCGCCCCTCATCTGGGACCCGAGCGCCATCTTCACCTACCTTACGGGAAGCAGCCTCTTTATCTACTCGGTGCTCATTCCGGACCTGGCGGTGGCCCGGGACCGGAGCACCGGCTGGCGGCGGAAGTTCTACGGGATTCTGGCCCTGGGCTGGCGGGGTAACCCCCGCCAGTGGCGGCTCCAGACCCTGGCCGGGATGCTCCTTTCGGGCCTGATTTTGCCGGTCTTCGTCTCGGTCCACAGTATCGTCTCGTTCGACTTTTCGATGGCCCTGGTTCCGGGCTGGCACTCGACGGTCTTTGCGCCTTACTTCGTTATCGGGGCGGTCTGGTCGGGGGTTGCGGCGGTGGCCACCCTGATGGCCATCCTGAGGTTCCTGTTTAAGCTGCACAACTACATCCGGCCCGACCATTTTGATGCCCTGGGCCGGCTGCTCCTGGTGGTGGGTAACGCCTGGTTCTACTTCTTCCTGCTGGACTTTATCTTCGGCCTGTACGCCCGGGAAGAAACGGAGATTGCGATCTGGCAGGCCCGGATTTTCCAGTGGCCTTTCGGCGCCCTGTTTGTCATCTTCCTGCTTACGGCCTACATCCTGCCGGTGCCCCTGCTGATGCTGCGGTCGGTGCGGCGCAGCGTCACGATGATGTTCTTGACGTCGATTTTGATAAACATCGGGATGTGGCTCGAACGGTACATTCTCATCGTGCCGGCCATGCAGTACAAGCAAACCCTGCAGTTTAGCTGGAGCACCTACCAGCCGCAGCTCCCCGAGTGGGGGCTGGTGATCGGTTCGTTCGGCCTGGTCGCCCTGGGCGTATTCCTGTTTGCGAAGATCTTCCCGATTATTCCCATCTATGAGCAGAAAGAGAGTCAGGTCTTTGCCGCCGAGATCAAGGTGGGCAAGGTGACCGTGCCCGGAGTAATCCGCGAGTGAGGTGGTAAAGATGGTTGCACAGCGGCAGAGTTTACTCGGACTTTTCGCCACCGCCGACGCCGCCGCCGAGGCCCTCGACCGGCTCGAGGAGAAGGCCGGGGTAACCCCGGACGACTTCGACGTCCTGACCAGCTCGCCCTACCCGGAGGGGGCATTTGGCGAGAAGCCGGTCGCCCACCGGCTCTACATCTTCCCCCTTGCCGGGGCGCTTTGCGGGTTCTCGGTCGGCCTGCTCCTTACGGTCGGGACGCAGATGGCCTACCCCCTGATTACTCAGGGCAAACCGGTCCTCGCAATCCCGGCCATGCTCATCCCCATGTACGAGGGGACGATGCTCGGGGCGATCCTGTTTACGGTCCTGGGCATCCTGTTCGAATCGAGGCTTCCGGCCTTCAGTGTCGGCCTTTATGACCCCCGGATAAGCGAGGGCTACATCGGGGTGGTGGTCTCGACGACGGCGGATAAGGTGCCGGTGGTCGAGCGGATCATGCGGGACGCCGGGGCGGCCGACGTCATTGCCGGGCCGCCGAGGGGGAGTTAACGATGCGCCGGGCCGGCATTCTTTTCGGCCTGCTGCCCCTGGTCCTGCTGGCGTCGGCCTGTCTGCCGGGTAGCTATCCGCTTGACATCTTCAACGAGATGCACTACCAGTGGAGCTTCAAGAAGCAGGAGCCGCCGCGGCTTAGCCCTCCGGCCGGGGCGGTTCCGATAACCGGCCGGGAAGTCGACTACACCCTTGAGCAGGCCCGGAACCTGACCAATCCCCTGGCCCGGAACCAGCAGACCATCGACCGGGGCCGGCAGGTGTTTGCCGTAAACTGCGTGTCCTGCCACGGGGACCAGGGAAAGGGAAACGGGATAATTGACGCCTACTTCCGGGCGGCCCAGAAGCCGACGCCGTCGGACTTGACCGCCGAGCCGGTCCTGAGCCGGACCGACGGCGAGCTTTTCTGATACATTACGAATGGGGTTGAGCGGGACGGCGTCAAGTACATGCCACCGTGGCGCAACCTGATCTCGGAGAATGACCGCTGGGCCCTGGTGGCGTTTATCAGGTCGCTGCAGGGCCGATAGAAGGATGAAACAGTCAGCCGAAGGTTTATACCGAGCGCGCGGAAGCAAACCGGAAGTAGCTATGTTAAAATTAGCTTTGTGAAAATTGTCACCTTTAGGGAGGTACGGTATGCGCGTGCGTATTCCCCTGCTGGTAGCGGCCGTCCTGGTTGTCTTGCCACTTCTGCTCGCAGCATGTGGTGGCGGGCCGGGCGCCGGAGGGGGTGGGACGACCGTTGTGATGACCGAGTTTAAGTTCGAGCCGGCCAACCTGACGGTGAAGCGGGGCCAGGAGGTCGTGATAACCCTGCAGAACCGGGGCACGGTCGTCCACGACTGGGTCGTAAAGGATCTCAACGTCACCAGCCCCAAGGTTCAGCCCGGCCAGTCGGCCACGGTCAGATTCACCCCCAACCGCACCGGGACCTTCAAGATCGAGTGCCTTGAGCCCGGCCACGCCGAGGCCGGCATGGTCGGCCAGTTGACGGTCACGGACTGAAGATCGCCCCTCGGCCGCAACCGGATAAGGCTTCTGGCAGCGGGCGGCCAGATTGCCGCCCGCTGCGTACTTTTTGCCCGTGAACCCGGATGGGGCTCGGGATTGGCTCCGGGCGGCGGGCCGTGTTAAGCTCGTGGTGTGACCTTTCGTCCAGCGGGGAGGTATCTGCCAATGGAAGTCAAGCTTTCCGGCCGCTGCTGCGAGTTTATTCCCCTTAACCGCCGCCAGCGTAAGCCCCGAACCCGGGGCATCACCGAAATCCGCGGCCCCTACTACACCCCGATGGGCCGCCGCTACCTCGAGGATATCCTTTCTACCGTCGGCGAGTACGTGGACATCTTGAAGTTCGCCGGCGGCTCCTTTGCCCTGATGCCCCGCCGGGCCGTCAAAGAGATTATCGACCTTTGCCATGAATATGACGTCCGGGTCTCCACCGGCGGCTTCATCGAGACGGTCCTCCGCTACGGCCCCGATATGGTCGACCAGTACCTCGAGGAGTGCCGGATGCTCGGGTTCGACATTGTCGAAATCTCCCGCGGCTTTATCTCGATCCCTGAAGACGATATGGTCCGCCTCGCCGAGCGGGTGATGCAGTTCGGCCTTAAGGTCAAGCCGGAGGTCGGAGTCCAGTTCGGGGCCGGCGGGGCCACCGCCGCCGAGGAGCTCGCCGTCGAGGGGGTCATGGACCCGATGGTGGCCATCCGGGCGGCAAAACGCTACCTGGACATGGGCGTCGAACTCATTATGGTCGAATCCGAGGGCATAACCGAGAGCGTCCGCCAGTGGCGGACGGATATTGCGGCCAAGCTTATCGACGCCATCGGCCTCGAGCATTTGATGTTCGAGGCGGCCGACCCGGCCGTATTCACCTGGTACATCAAGAACTTTGGCCCCG
>FWWM01001428.1_pt1 | contig 15743 bp, 16 predicted proteins | sample 2228351 | NCBI WGS metagenome assembly FWWM01 (sample SAMEA103939774, study PRJEB20133) | metagenome | reverse complement strand
CTGTACTTCACCCTCAATTCCATCTCACTAGAAAGGATCAAACCATGGACTTCAAACTAACCGAAGAACAAGAACTTTTATTGAACAGCCTGACTGAGCTGTTACAGCGCGAGGCGCCGGAAAGTCTGATTGCCGAACTGGACGAAAAGCACGAATTCCCGTGGAAACCGTGGCAGGTCCTGGCCGACAACGGCTTTCTTGGACTGGGGATCGGCGAAGCGTACGGAGGCACACCGGCGGATGTGCTCACCCAAACGCTGGTTGCCGAAACGCTGGGCAAATACGCTTTCCCGCTGGGCGTCATCTACGGGCTGGGCGTGATCACCATCCGCGACATCGAGCAGTTTGGCTCGGAAGAACAGAAGCAGCGCGTGCTGGGCGGCATCTGCCGCGGTGATCCGCCGGTGGCGCTGGGCATCAGCGAGCCGCAGGCCGGATCGGATGCGGCCGGGCTCAAGACGCGCGCCGTGCTGGAAGGCGATGAGTGGGTCATCAACGGACAGAAAATTTACTGCACCATCTCCAACATTGCCAAGTATATCCTGTTGATGACCCGTGATCCGCAGATCGAGAATCCCTACAAGGGCATGTCCATGTTCCTCCTGCCTACCGATGCCTCGGGTGTGCGCATCAACCCGCTGCCCAAAGTGGGGTGGTGGTCAGTGCCGACTTGCGAGGTGTTCATTGACAACGTGCGCCTGCCCAAGGATGCCCTGGTCGGACACTTGAACAACGGCTGGATGCAGTTGATGGCCAACTTCGAGATCGAGCGGGTTGTCCTCTCGGCGGCCTGCATTGGCGCTGCCGAAGCCGCCTTCGAGGATGCGGTGGTGTATGCCAATCAGCGGGTTCAGTTCGGGCAGCCCATCGGCCGCTTCCAGATGATTCAGGAAAAGATCACCGATATGGCGATCAAGATCGAAAACATGAAGAACTACTGCTACAAAGTGGCTTGGATGATGGACAACGGTATGCCGGTACGCCATGAGCACGCCATGGCCAAACTGTATATCACCCGCTCGGCTTTCGAGGTGATTGACGACGCCATGCAGATCATGGGCGGGCTGGGCTACATGATGGCTCACCGCATCCAGCGCTTGTGGCGGGACGTGCGTGTCATGCGGATTGGCGGCGGCACTGACGAGATCATGTACAACATCGCCGGCCCGCAGCTGCTGAAGAAGTACGCGAAATAATCGGCAATTCAACCCTCAAATCGAATCCCTTATCCTTGAAAGGAGTTTAAACGATCATGGCCAGTACCAAAGATGTTCCACAATTCGGGCAGCTTTCCGGGTTGAAAGTGCTCAGCACCGGGACTGTTGTAGCGCAGCCCTTTGCTGCCATGTTGATGGCGGAGGCCGGCGCAACCGTCATTCACGTCGAAAGCGCCGTTGCGCCGGATACCTGTCGGGCAATCAAGTATGCCTGGAATCAGGAGCACCGCAACGAACTGACAATGGCGCTCAATATCCCCTCGCCGGAGGGACGGGAAATCTTTCTGAAATTGATCCGCTGGGCGGATATCTGGATGGAATCGTCCAAAGGCGGCACCTACCAGAAGTGGGGTTTGACCGATGAATACCTGTGGGAACACAACCCCAAACTGGTGATCGTACATGTATCCGGTTTTGGGCAGGAGGGCGATCCGCAATATGTTTCCCGCGCCTCCTACGATGCCATCGGACAGGCCTTCGGCGGTTACATGTTCATCAACGGCATGCCCGAACCCAACCCGCCCATGCGCGCCGTTCCCTACACCTGCGACTATGTGACCGCCCTGAATGCCTGCTGGGCAGCCCTGGCCGCCTATATCAATGTTCAAAAGACCGGCAAGGGCGAGAGTGTGGATATTGCCCAGTTCGAAATGATGATGAAGATTCAACTGCACTACCCGATGACTTACTTCCAGGATGGGGTGGTGCTGCCGCGCTTCGGCAATGCTGATCCCAAGTTTGCCGGTTACAGCGCTTACAAGTGCAAGGACGGTAATTATGTCTTCATCGGTTTGGTGGGTGGCGGCCCGATGAAACGCGGCCTGCCGCTGCTTGGGCTGACCGGCGATCCGGACTTTCCGCCGGGAATCCAGCTGGCTCTGCGCGGCACTCCTGCCGGCGAAAAACTGGATGCGGCCATCCAGAAGTTCTGCGATGAGCACACCGCCGAAGAAGTGGATAAGATCTTCCTAGAAGCCGAAGTGCCCTGCAGCGTCATCCTCAATGTGGCCATGGCGGAGAAGAATCCGCATTATCAGGCCCGCCATGTCTTTACCGAGTGGGAAGATCCGCAATACGGCAAAGTCAAGGGCGTCAATACCATGCCGCGCTTCAAGCGCAACCCCAGCAAGATCTGGCGCGGCGCGCCGTTGTACGGCATGGACAACTCCGACATTCTGCGCGAATTGGGCTACACCGAGGAGCAGATTGATCAACTGTACGAAAAAGGTGTGCTGAGAGCCGGCGAAGGCTGTCACTGATTCAAAGAAACCCGGGGGTGACTCGTCTTGAGTCACCCCCGATCGCAGGAGGGCATATGACTACCTCGTTTGAAACTTTGCAGGTCGCCATCGAGCAGCGTGTGGCGGTGGTCACATTGAACCGTCCAGAAAAACTGAACGCGTTAAGTTTGAAAATGCTGGCAGAATTGCGCAGTCTCTTCGAGGGATTGCGTGTAGATAAACAAGTTGGGGCAGTGGTCCTGACCGGCGCCGGAAAGGCTTTTTGTGCCGGCGGCGACATCAACGACATGCTGGAAGGCAACCTGCAACTGGATTATGTTGCCGGGCGCACGCTTGGCAAGACCATCATGGCCATTCAGGGTATCGAAAAACCGGTGATCTGCGCATTGAACGGGATTGCGGCGGGCGGCGGGGCCGGGGTGGCGCTGGCTTGTGATGTGATTTATGCCTCGCAGAAGGCGCGCTTTTCGGAAATTTACGCCAACATCGGCATGGTGCCGGATTGCGGCAACCTGTGGCTGCTGGCTCGGGCGGTTGGCCCGTACAAAGCCAAGGAGTTGTGCTTCAGCGCTGAAATCATGGATGCCGCTGAAATGTACCGGCTGGGCATTGCCCAACGCCTCTTTCCGCCGGAGGAGTTGCTGCCGGCTGCGATGGAATTTGCCCGAAAACTGGCCGAAGGCCCGGCGAAATCCTATGCCATGATCAAGACCCTGATTGACCGCGGCTGGGGACTTTCGTTGGAGCAGTTCTACGATCTGGAAGCGCTGGCCGTGGAAATCATCATGCAGAGCGAGGACTTCAAAGAGGGTGTGGCCGCTTTTGTCGAAAAACGCAAGCCAACCTATCGCGGCCGGTAATCCTCGCATGGCAGCCCCGCGGCTTCGCCTGTCCATATCAGCAGCACGGTTGGCTCTGATATGGACATTGTTATAGAAAAGGCTCACTTTAAATTGCTCAGGAGGCGTGATGAACATTATCGTTTGCTATAAATATGTGCCGGATCCGGAGGACATGCAGGTCAAACCGGATGGGAGAATTTCGTTTGAAGGCGCCGAATGGATCATCAGCGATTATGACCTGATGGCCATCGAAACCGCTGTGCGGCTGGTGGAAACTCACGGCGGCAAAGTGACCGCGCTGAGCGCCGGGCCGGCTCAACTGTCCAGTTCCAAAGGCAAGAAGGATGTCCTCTCGCGCGGGCCGGATGAACTGGCGCTGGTGGTGGATGACGCCTTGCAGGGGGCCGACACCCATCAGACTGCTCAGGTGCTGGCGGCGGCGATTCGCAAAATCGGCCTGTTCGATCTGATCATCTTCGGAGAGGGTTCAGCCGATCTGTATTTCCAGCAGGTTGGGTTGCAAACCGGCGAGCTGCTGGGTCTGCCGGTGGTCAACGCGGTCAACAAAGTGGAGATGGCGGATGGCAGGCTGGTGGTCGAGCGCAGCCTGGAAGAGGATGTGCAGGTGCTGGAAACCAGCCTCCCGGCGGCGATCGCGGTAACCACCGATATCTGCCAGCCGCGCTTGCCCAGCATGAAGGAAATTCTCAAAGCCGGTAAAAAACCGGTGACGGAATGGTCGTTGACCGATTTGGGGCTGGATGTGCACAGCCTGCGCTCCACGCAGGTGCTGGCGGTGCGACCGCCCGATCAGGTCGAGCGGAAGCGCATCAAAATCAGCGGCGAACCTGATCAGGCCGTCCAGCAGTTGTTGAATTATCTGAGTAAAGAAGGAGTATTATAGGAAGGAGCGGCGGCATGAGTAAAGAAATCTGGGTATTCAGCGAAAAAGAATCCTTGCAGGGCGAGCTGCTCGGGGCAGCCCGTTTTCTGGCGGGTGAGCTGGGCGGTCAGACGGCTGCGCTGGTAGCCGGGGATGCCGCCCGGCTGGAATTGGCTTTCCGGCAGGGGGCGGATAAGGTCTACCCATTGGGGCAGGCCGAAAGCCATCCGCCGGAGGACTACCTGCCCACCATCGCGCAGGCGGTGCGGCAGTACCTGCCGGCCGCCGTGTTGATCGGCGCGACCTGGAGCGGTAAAGCGCTGGCCGGTCGTCTGGCGGCGGTTTTAGGGCGTTCGGTGATCACCGACGTCAAAAAGTTTCAGGTTCAAAATGGCGAAATCCAAGCCACCCATCTGATTTTGGGCGGCGGCGCGGTGCGGGTGGAAAAAACGCTGGCCGAGCCGCTGATTGCCACGCTCGGGCTGGGCGTGTTTGAAGCCCTGCCGCTCGACCCCGCTCGCAGCGGGGAGGTGGTGGCGGTGGGTTTTGTGCCGCCTCAAACCGCCTGGCAGTTGCGCGAGCGAAAACCCAAACCGCCCTCTTCGGTCAATCTGGCGGCTGCAAAGAAAGTCGTATGCCCGGGACGCGGCGTGCAAAAGCAGGAAGACCTGCAAATGATGTTCGAACTGGCCCGTCTGCTGGGCGGCGAGGTTGGCGCAACCCGCCCGCTGTGCGAGGGGCTGGACTGGCTGCCGCGTGAGCGCTACATTGGCGTTTCGGGGGCGTTCGTCAAACCCGATCTGTATCTGGGCATCGGGGTGTCCGGTCAGGTGCAGCACACCGTCGGCATCACCGAATCGCGGGTGGTGGCAGCCATCAACAAAGACGAGGAAGCCCCCATCTTCCAGCAGGCCGATTACGGCATCGTCGGTGATTTGTATCACGTCGTACCGGCCTTGATTCGCGCCCTTCAGGCGCGCAAATGAGCAGGGTTGCCTATGGACGATAAAGTGGATGTCATCATCGTCGGAGCCGGGCTGGCCGGCTGCGCGGCTGCCCTGCAACTGGCCAGAGAAGGGCTGGAAGTGGTGCTGGTGGAGCGCGGCAATTACGCTGGCGCCAAGAATTTGAGCGGTGGTGTGCTTTATGGGCGTGTGCTGGAGCAGCTGATTCCCGAATACTGGAAGGAAGCCCCCGTCGAGCGGGTCATCACCCGCGAAGTGGTCACCTTTCTGGACGAAGGAACCGCCTTCAACATGGATTTCCGCAATCCGGCCTTTGCCGAAAACCACAATGCCTTTTCCGTGCTGCGCGGTAAATTCGACCGCTGGCTGGCCGATCAGTGCGAAGAGGCCGGCGTCATGCTGGTGACCGGAATCAAAGTCGAGCGGGTGCTGGTGCAGGATGGCAAGGCCGTTGGCATTGTTGCCGGCGAGGATGAAATGCTGGCCGATGTGGTCATTCTGGCGGACGGGGCTAATTCCTTCCTTGCCGAGCAGCTCGGTTTGCGCCGGCGTTTTGACCCGGCTCATCTGGCAGTGGGCGTCAAGGAATTGATCGGCCTGCCGCGTGAGACGATTGAGGAGCGCTTCAACCTGAGCGGCGAGGAAGGCGCCGCCTACGGGCTGGTTGGCTATGCCACCCGCGGGATGGCCGGGGGAGGTTTTCTTTACACCAACCGCGAGAGCATCTCGATTGGCGTGGTCATGCATCTGGATGAGGTGATCGAACACGGAATCAAGCCGGCCGAGGTCATCGAGGATTTTCTGGCGCATCCCTGCATCGAACCGCTCATTCGCGGCGGAAAATTGCTGGAATACGGCGCTCATCTGGTGCCGGAGGGTGGGCTGGGAATGCTGCCCAAATTGAGCATGGCCGGTTTGCTGGTGACGGGGGATGCCGCCGGTTTGTCGGTCAACAACGGCTTTGTGGTGCGCGGCATGGATTTGGCGATTGCATCGGGCATGCTGGCGGCTCAGGCCGTATTGCGCGCCCGCCAGAAGAATGACTTTGGCGAAGAGAGTATGCGCTATTACGCGCAGTTGATGGAAGAGTCTTTCGTGCTCAAAGACATGCGCACCTACGCCGGAGCGCCAGCCTTCATGAAGAATAAACGCCTCTACCAGAATTATCCGGCTTTCCTCTCTCATCTGATGAGCGGCATTTATCAGCATGACGGCCAACCCAAACCACACCTTTACACTCTGGCGCTCAACAGTTTGAAAGAAAGCGGCCTTTCGGCGCTGGATGTGGCTCGGGATGGCTGGAAAGGAGCGCGCAGCCTATGAAACGCATGACCATTACCGAAAAACTGGCGGTCAACAAATACGAATTGGATGAAGGGCATCCGCACATTGAAGTCAGGCACGAAATTTGCGCCCGGTTGTGCAAAACCAAAGCCTGTTTGTTCGTCTGCCCGGCCGGGGTGTACAGCGAACAGGACGGTAAAATCATGGTGGACTGGGCCGGTTGCGTGGAATGCGGCACTTGCAAGGCCGCCTGTCCGGAGCAGGCGCTGGTGTGGGAGTACCCGCGCGGCGGATTTGGGATCGTTTACCGCTTCGGCTGATTCAGGGGAGCAAATCCGCCCGGTGATGAGTTTGGTTGCGAAAAGGAGGTGCAGCCATGCAAGATAGTGGCATGGATCAGGTCAGGATCCGCGTTCGAAGCGTGGCCGGTGAGTGTCAGGCCGGTCACCAAGCCGGCGATGAGATCATCGTGGACACTGTCAGTCTCTCCGGCTATATCTGCCCGCATGCCTTACACAGCCTTTGGCCGTTTGTGTTGACGCTGCAAATGCGCGGCAAATTCCCGTGGGGAGACGGCGATAGCGCGGTGATTGCCTGCCCGGATGGCGAAAATCTGGCGGTGTTTGAAGTCAGCCGGGTAAGGCGCCAAACCTGACCGCTTGACAGGCTGCGGAGATTTGCCGCCTGCAAGCCGTGAGGGGGCGATCCATACAGCGCTGACCGGCTGCGCAGGAAAGTTCTTCAGCCCGTTTTTGACCAAAAACGGGCTTTTTTGATGGGAGTTTATCGGCTTCACAAATTATCATGGAAAAATCAATTTGCACATTTGTGAATTTATTTCACAAATGTATTGAAAAAATTGGTTGAATTTTGTAAATTATTCTCAATCTTATTTTGATTTAATGTTGCTTCTTATGGAAACCCAACGCATCGAACTGCTTGCCCGCATAGCCGAGATGTATTACGAGCAAAACCTGACCCAGAGCCAGATTGCTCAGAAGGTGGGTTATTCGCGTTCGATGATTTCGCGCATGATCAGTGAGGCGCGTGAGAACAACATCGTTGAAATCCGCATTCATTATCCCTTGCAACGGGTGCGCGAGTTGGAAGTTTATTTGCAGGATGCGCTTCATCTCGAAGAGGTGCGCGTCCTGCAGCGCGGCGCCCTGACCCATTCCGAAATGCTGCGCCGCTTGGGCGCGCTGACCGCTCTGCTGCTGGAAGAACATCTGAGCGAACATCTGACCATCGGCACCTCTTGGGGCACAGCCGTGTACGAAACGGTCAATGCGGTGCGCACTCAAACTCTGGAAGGGGTGCGCGTCATTCAAATGATCGGTTCGCTGGGCACGCCCAACCCGGACATTGACGGCCCGGAACTGGCGCGGCGGTTGGCGCGCATTCTGGGCGGGCAGTACGCCACCCTGCCCCTGCCGTTGATTGTGGACAGCGAAGCCACCCGCCAGGCCCTGCTCAATGCGCCCCATATTCAGCGCGTAATTCACCAGTTCAAACAGATTGATCTGGCTCTGGTGGGGGTCGGCACGGTGGATTTTGAGTATGCCAGCCTGATGCGGGCCGGTTATCTCGATTACCGCCAGTTGGAATCGCTCCGCGAAGCCGGCGCGGTGGGGGATGTGTGCGCCATTCACATTGATTTGGAAGGGCAATTGGTGGACACCCCGCTGACCCGCTGCATTGTCGGAGTGGATGCCGATACGCTGCGCGCCATTCCCGTGCGCATCGGGGCGGCTGGTGGGCAATCCAAGGCCCTGCCGATTCTGGCGGCCAGCCGGGCGGGCTTTCTCACCCATTTGGTGACCGATGAAATCGCTGCAATCCGTATTCAAAAATACCTCGAAGGAGAAAAGACGAAACCGTGATGGAATGGACAACGCTGGTCGAAAGTGAAATTTATCAACCTGACCACAGGCGGCTAATGGACGAACTGGGAGAAACCCGCCTGCGGGAGTGGGTTTTGCAAATGAATATCATCCGCGCTTTCGAGGAAAAAGCCGAGGACTTGTTTGCGCGCGGTCTGGTGCACGGCACCATGCACCTTTCGATTGGGCAGGAGGCGGTCGCGGTAGGCGCTTCTGCGGCCATGCAGGACGGCGACTACCTGCTCAACCATCACCGCGGGCACGGCCATTGTCTGGCGTGGGGCAGTGATGTGCGGCTGATGATGGCTGAATTTTTGGGAAAAGAAACCGGCTACTGTCGTGGGCGGGGCGGTTCGATGCACATCGCCAATGTGGAGATGAATAATCTCGGCGCCAACGGGATCGTGGGGGGCGGCATTCCCATTTCGGTCGGGGTTGGCTTGAGCATTAAGAAGCGCAAAACCTCTCAGGTGTGTCTGACCATTTTTGGGGACGGCGCCGCCAACGAAGGCGCCTTCCACGAATCGCTCAACATGGCCAGCATTTGGGATTTGCCGGTGGTGTACCTGTGCGAAAACAACCAATACGCTATGTCCATGCCGGTACAAAAAGCCTTCAACATCCGCTATATCAGCCAGCGGGCGTGCGCCTACGGGATCGCCGGCGTGACGGTGGACGGCAATGATGTGCTGGCGGTTTATGACGCCGTGCGTACGGCTGCCGAGCGGGCGCGCAACGGCGAGGGCCCGACCCTGATCGAAGCGCTCACTTACCGCTGGAAAGGCCACTCCAAGAGCGACCGTCAGGCCTACCGTACCCGCGATGAGGTCAAGGAATGGCAGGCGCGCGATCCGATTCACCGCCTGGCGCATCTGCTGGATATGAGCGAAGCCGAATACGAAGCCATCGTCCAAAAGGCGCAGGCTGCCATCGAAGAAGCGGTGGAGTTCGCCAACGCCAGTCCCGAACCCGATTTAAGCACCATCATGGAGGGAGTTTATGCGTGAAATCACCTACGTCGAAGCCATTCGCGAAGCCCTCTTTCAAAAGATGAGCGAGGACGAAACCGTCTTCCTCATCGGGGAGGACATTGGGGTGTATGGGGGGGCGTTTGGCGCCACCGCCGGGCTGATTCAGCAGTTCGGCGAAGACCGTGTCATGGATACGCCCATTTCCGAAGCGGGCATTGCCGGAGCGTGCATTGGCGCGGCCCTGACCGGTTTTCGCCCGGTGGGCGAAATTCAATTCATGGATTTTGTCACGCTGAGCATGGAGCAGTTGGTGCTGCAGGCCGCCAAAATCCGCTTCATGTTTGGCGGCAAGGCCAAGGTGCCGTTCGTGCTGCGCATGCCGGGCGGTTCGGGTACCGGCGCGGCGGCTCAGCACTCCGAAAGTCTGGAAAACTGGTTTGTGCATATTCCGGGTTTGAAAGTGGTCATGCCCAGCACGCCCTACGACGCCAAGGGCCTGCTGATTGCCTCGATTGAGGACGATAACCCGGTCATTTTTGTCGAACATAAACTGCTGTACAAGATCAAAGGCCCGGTGCCGGAGGAGATGTACCGTGTGCCGCTGAGCAAGAGTAACATTGTCCGGCCGGGTAAAGACCTGACGATTGTCGCCACCTCGATCATGGTGCAGCGCGCTTTGCAAGCCGCCGATCAACTGGCGCAGGAAGGCATTGATGTGGAAATCATTGACCCGCGCACGCTGCGCCCGCTGGACGAGGAGCCGATTCTCGAATCGGTGGTCAAGACCGGCAAGGCGCTGATCGTGCATGAAGCGGTGAAGATGGCCGGTTTTGGCGGCGAGATTGCGGCCATCATTGCCGAAAGTTCGGCTTTCGACTATCTGGAAGCGCCCATCCGCCGACTGGGCGGGTTGGATATTCCCATCCCCTACAACCGCAATCTGGAGTACCATGCCGTGCCGCAGGTCGAGAATATCGTTGAAGAAGCCCGCAATCTGGTGGCGTTGAAGGTGTGAGGCTGAGATGGCGCGCGAAGTGATCATGCCCAAATTTGGCTTCACGCAGGAAACCGCGGAAATCGTCCGCTGGCTGAAAAAAGAAGGCGATTTTGTCGAGGTTGGCGATCCGATTGCCGAAGTGACCACCGACAAAGTCAACATGGAGGTGGAAGCCACTGCCAGCGGCATTCTCGCCGACCTGCGCTACAAAGAGGGCGATGTGGTGCCGGTGACCGAGGTGATTTGTACCATTCTTGCGCCGGGTGAGCAGTTGCCCGCCAAAAGCAAAGGTCAGGAAACGGCCTCCGCCGCAGCCGCGTCTATTCCGGCACAGGCTGCGCCGGCGCAAGAAGCCGTCGAAGGCGCGCCAGCCGTCAAAGCCACCCCGCTGGCCGAGCGAATTGCCCGCGAAAAAGGCCTGCCGCTGGAGCAGATTCAGGGCAGCGGCCCGGGTGGACGCATCACCCGCAGCGATGTCGAAGCCGCGCTTGACCGTCTTTCGGGTGGCAAGGTGCGCGCCGTGCCGGCTGCTCGCCGCTTGGCGCGTGCGGCCGGCGTCAATCTGACGGAGGTACAAGGCAGCGGCCCATCCGGGCGTATTCAGTCGGCAGACGTACAGCGTTATCTGGCCAGCCAGCCGGTTGTGCGCGCAGCAGAAGCCGCGCCGGTGGCGCAGGCGCCCGAACCTCCCGCCCCGCCTGTAGCGCAAGTTGCCCCGCTCACTGCGCAGCCGGGTGCGCAGGTGCTGCCGCTGGCTGGTATGCGCCGCACGATTGCGCAGCGGTTGCAGAAAAGCGCGCAGGAAGCCCCCCACATTAATCTGGAAATTCGCGTGGATGTCAGCCAGGCCGAGGCGCTGCGCGCCAAGGCCAACCAGCAGCGCGGCGAGGATCAGCCCAAGGTCAGCCTGACGGCCGTGCTGGCAAAAGCCACCGCCTGGGCGCTGCGGCGCAATCCCTATCTCAATGCCTGGCTGCAATCCGGCCCGCAGGGCGATCAGATCGTGCTGATTCAGCAGGTCAACCTGGGGATTGCGGTGGCCTTGCCGGAGGGTTTGATCGTGCCGGTCATTCGTCAGGTGGAGGACAAGGGCTTATTGCAGATAGCGCAGGAGATGGACGACCTGACTCGCCGAGCGCGCGAAAACCGTCTGCGCCCGGAGGATGTGATGGACGGCACTTTCAGCATCTCCAATCTGGGCATGTTTGGCGTGGAGCGTTTCACGGCGATCATCAACCCGCCGCAGGTGGCCATTCTGGCGGTGGGCAGCGTGCGCCGCGAAGTGATTGCCGACGAGCAGGATCAGGTTGCCATTCGCCCGATGATGACGATGACGCTGTGCGCCGATCACCGCGTGGTGGACGGGGCGGTGGCGGCAGCCTTCCTGCGCGATTTGAAGAATGTGCTGGAAGACCCGCAGTTGATGGTGTTGTGAGCATCGAGATAAGGAAGCGTGCGAAGATGAGCGTTTATGTAAATGAACAATTGCCCCTCAAGGTCGAAAATATCTTAATTATAGATCAACCGAAGGATGCGAAGGAAGTGCTTTTCCTTTTATCTAAACTGCTGGAGAAGAATGGGGACGTGAAGCCCTCTTTTTTTGATGCGGCTTGGCAGCGCGAACAGAGTATGCCCACGGGATTAGAACTTGAGGGCGGTATTCATGCAGCTATTCCTCATACGGATATTGAACATGTCATTCGCCCCTCGATCGCCTTGGCGATTTTAGGTCAGCCGGTCGTTTTCAAGTCTATGATTGAGCCGGAAAAGGACATCCATGTTCGCATCGTTTTTCTTTTGGCGATGAATCAACCTAAAAAGCAGGTTGAAATTTTGCAAGAAGTAGCGACTATATTACAAGACAAAGAATTGATTCAAAAACTAAGCGCTTGTAGTTTTCCAAAGGAGGTGATTGAGATCTTTTCGAATGATAACTAATCGCTTACATAGGTCAATCTCTAAATGCCAATCTGTTTTTAGAAGAACAAAAAGGAGGAAATGGTGAGTCAAAGTAGAGTAAAGCGAATTTTGGTTGCTTGCGGCACTGCGATTGCGACTTCGACGTTGGTTGCTGTTCAAATCAAGGAAGAAATGAAAAATCGCGGCATTGAAGTGGAAACTCGACAATGCAAGGCTACCGAAGTCCCAAGCTACGCTCAAGATGTTGACCTGATCGTGTCAACTACCCCTGTACCCACTAGTTTAGGAAAACCGGTTATTCAGACCTTAGCTTTCTTGACTGGTGTAGGGAAGGAGGACGTCCTAAATCAAATTGAAAAAGCATTAAGAGAGGAGTGAGAAAGATGGAGGCGATTCTTGAAGGAATTCAAAATTTGTTCAATACCCTTGGTGCAACGGTCATGCTGCCGATCATAATCTTTATTCTCGCAGTCGTACTCGGCGCAAAACCGGGACGCGCCTTTCGGGCAGCGGTTACAATCGGGGTTGCATTTGTGGGTATTAACTTAGTGATTGGGCATCTGTGGAACACGCTGACAGAAGTTGCGCAAGCCATCGTTACCAACACTGGCATTCGCCGCGATGTTGTGGATGTGGGTTGGCCGTCCGCTGCGGCAATCGCCTTTGGCTCTGCGGTGGGTTTGTGGGTCATTCCAATCGCTCTGATTGTCAACATCGTTTTGCTGGCAACAAGGCTGACGCGAACGCTAAATGTGGATGTGTGGAACTTCTGGCATTTTGCGTTCATTGGTTCGTTGGTGCTTGCCTTGACTGGCAGTTTGGTCTACGGGCTGATCGCGGCTGCGGTTGCTGCGGCATTGGCTCTCTTCTTTGGCGACTGGACAGCCAAGGCAGTACAATCCTTTTACAAATTGCCGGGCATCTCGATTCCCCACCTTACGTCAGCGCCGATCGTGCCGATAGCGATTGTGGTTAACTGGATCATCGAACGAGTCCCTGGTTTAAAAGATATTGACATCAACACGGATACGATCCAGAAGCGATTTGGTGTGTTTGGCGAACCGGTCATTCTTGGATTGGTGATTGGCTTGATCTTAGGCGCAATCGGGTTCTTCAATGTTGAAGGTGGCTTCTTCGCAATTCTGGGCAAAGTTTTAGGAACGGGTATCTCGCTTGCCGCAGTGATGCTCTTGTTGCCGCGCATGGTTGCCATCCTCATGGAGGGCTTAATCCCGGTTGCTGAAGCCGCGCGGGAATTCATGCAGAAGCGGGCTGCCGGTCAAGAAATCAACATCGGTTTGGACTCCGCGGTTCTCATCGGACATCCGGCTGCAATATCTAGTTCGCTTTTGTTGGTCCCGATTGCCATCCTGCTTTCGGTTATTTTGCCAGGCAACCGCGTTATCCTTTTTGCCGACTTGGCGGTAATTCCGTTCGTGGTGGCAATGACTGCCCCGGTTTTACGCGGTAACGTATTCCGTATGGTGATTGCGGGGATTGTTACCCTGTCGCTTGGTTTCTACATTGCGACGGCGATGGCTCCGCTGTTCACTCAAGCGGCTGTCGCTTCAGGTTTTGCCTTGCCGGAAGGCGCTGTCCAGATCACCAGCATTGCTGATGGCTTCCTGTGGACGCCGTATGTCTTTGTGCAATTGACAGGCCTTCTAGGCGTCGTTGGGTTGATCATAATCCTCGCCGTGGTTGGCGCAGGAATATTTCTGTTCAATCGCAATCAACGCGCATGGGAGATTGCCGCTGGCGCTCCAGCTGAAGCAGCCTCTCCGGACTAGTTTCGTTTCGCAAAGTGACAAGGGGGGCTGTATGAAACAGCCCCCAGTTCTTGCATAGAGCACGAATGGAGTAAATAATGATCTCTACCACCCTTACGATTGAGCATCCGGCCGGGCTGCACGCCCGTCCGGCGGCGCAGTTCGTCAAGACGGCTGCCCGCTTTCCCTGCAAGATCACCGTGCGCAAACTGGGCTCGGAGAAACCGCCCGCCAACGCCAAAAGCCCGCTGAGCGTCTTGACGCTGGGGGTCAATCAGGGCGATCGGGTGGAAATCACTGCCGAAGGCGAGCAGGCGCAGGAAGCGCTGGCCGCGCTGGTGGAGCTGGTACAAAGCAACTTTGGCGAGCCGGCCGCCGCTCATTCCTGAACGAAAAGGAGCCGTCCATGCCTCGATTTCAAGGTTTGCCTGCCTCGCCGGGGATTGCGATCGGTCCGGCGCTGATCTACCGCACCGAAAAGGTGCGTTTCACGGAAGATCGGGTGGATGACCCGCGCATCGAGTGGCGCCTGTTGGAGCAGGCCATTCGCCGGGCGCACACCCAGTTGAGCGCGCTGGAAGCGCGCGCCCGCAAAATGGCAGGCGAGGAAGAAGCCGCCATCTTCGAGGCGCACCGCCTGTTTCTGGATGACGAAGAATTGCTGGCAAAACTGCGTCAGCGGGTTTTGGAAGAGCGCCTCAACGCCAAAGCGGCGGTGCATCATGCGTTTGAAGAGTATGCGGAAGCCCTGCTGGCATTGGAGGAAGAGTACTTTCAGGCGCGGGCGCAAGACCTGCGCGATGTGGCGCAGCGGGTGATGCGCTGTCTGGAGGGGGATGGGGACGAGATGACGGTGGAAAACACCGGCGAGCCGGTCATTCTGGTCGCCGAAGACCTGACGCCGTCGGACACGATTCGTTTCGACCGCGAGCAGATTTTGGGGATCGTTACCGCGCGGGGCGGGCCGACCTCGCACTCGGCCATCTTGGCGCGGGCGATGGGCGTGCCGGCGGTGGTCAGCGCGCCGTTCGACCTGAATGACATCCGCAGCGGGACGCTGGCGATCCTGAACGGCAGCGCCGGGTTGTTCAATGTCGGCCCGACCCTGCACGAGTTGGAAGTGGCGCGCCGCGAGAAGGAGGAGTGGGAAGCCAGGCGCAGAGCGGAGCTCAGTCAGGCGGAGAAACCGGCTGTGACCAGAGATGGGGCATTGCGGGCGGAAGTGGTTGCCAACATCGGCAATGTGGAAGACGCCGAGCAGGCGATCCGCTTTGGGGCGGAAGGGGTTGGGCTGTTCCGCACCGAGTTTTTGTACCTGCAGCGCAGCAGCATGCCGAGCATAGCCGAGCAGGCGCGCGCCTACCGGCGGGTGTTCGAGGTGATGGCAGGGCGTCCGGTGGTGGTGCGTACGCTGGACATCGGCGGGGACAAGGAGGTGGCCTATCTGGGGACGCAGAAGGAGCCCAATCCGTTTCTGGGGTGGCGGGCGATCCGCATGATTCGCGAGCGGCCGGACGTGCTGGAAAATCAGTTCACCGCCTTGCTGCAAGCGGCCGGGGAGGTGAGCGCGGCGGGGATGGGCTGCGATCTGCGCATCATGCTGCCGATGGTCTCGTCGGTGGCGGAGGTGGAGCGGGCGCGCGAGATTTACGAGGAGGCCAAAGCCGGGCTGCAGGCGCAGGGCAAACCCCTGCCGGAGCGGGTGCAGTTTGGCATCATGGTGGAAGTGCCGTCGGCGGCGCTGCTGGCGGATCACTTTGCGCGGCTGGTG
>FWWM01010987.1_pt1 | contig 15744 bp, 4 predicted proteins | sample 2228351 | NCBI WGS metagenome assembly FWWM01 (sample SAMEA103939774, study PRJEB20133) | metagenome | reverse complement strand
CGCCGCCCGAAATGCCCCCTCCGGAATTCGCCCCGCCCCCTGGTAGGGGGCGTCCCCTCCGCCGCGCTCCAGGGAGGCAAGCACGGGATGGGGGTGGGGGTCAGATGCCGCGGGCTGTAACATCTAGCCTGGCGAAGCACACGCGCCGTGTTCATCCGCGTCCCATTGTCAGACCAGGGGGCGAGAGTGGCCAAAAGCAAAAAACCAGAATCCGACCTGTCGGAGGAGCAGGTCGGTGAAAGAGCAGGGCAGATCGAAACGAAAGAGGGTTATTCCTGGGGCAAGATGCCGTGACGAATGGCGTAGCGCACCAGGTCGGCAGTGGAGCGCAGTTCGATCTTTCGCATGATGTTGGCGCGGTGTGTCTCGACCGTGCGCGGGCTGAGCACCAGGCGCTCGGCGATCTCCGGGCTGCTGTAGCCTTCGGCGATCAGCTTGAGCACTTCCCGTTCGCGCAGGGTCAACGTCTCATAGGTGGAGCGTGCGCCAGCAGCCGCTTTCTCCAGATAGGTCGCGAGCGAGCGTTCCGAGAGGGGCGGGCTGAGGTAGTGGCGACCGGCCATGACCTCGCGAATGGCGTAGACCAGATCGTCGGAGCTGGACTCTTTGAGAACGTAGGCCAACGCGCCGGCGCGCAGCGCCTCCAGCACATAGGCCTCATTGGAGTACATGGAGAGCACTACGATGCGCGTCTGAGGCGACGCTACTTTCGCCTCGCGCGCCACTTCGAGGCCGCCCAGGCCGGGCATCATCAGATCGAGCACGGCGACGTTCGGCTTCAGGCGTTCGATCAGTTGCGCGGCCTCCAGGCCGTCGCCCGTCTCCCCGACGATGCGGAAATCGGGCTCCGCGGTCAGCAACAGCCGGATGCCCTGACGTACAATGCGATGGTCTTCGGCCAGAACAATCGTGATCATAGGCAAAACATCTCAAGCAATCGGCAGTTCGGCCCGCACGCAGGTGCCCTGGCCGGGCGCCGACTCGATGACCAGGCGGCCGCTCAACAGGGCAACCCGCTCGCGCAGACCTGAGAGGCCGGCCGCGTAGCCGGCCGACAACGCTGCAGCCGGATCGAAACCGCAGCCATCATCACGCACCTGCACGGAAAGGGTGCTATTCAACGCCACAACCTCGACCGTCGCGCGATCGGTCCGCGCGTGACGTGCGACGTTGGTGAGTGCCTCCTGCACGATCCGGTAGGCGGCCGTCTCGATCTCCGGCGCAAAGCGCCGATCCTCCAACTGCGCGTGATGAAAGCTGACCTGGATGTTGGTCTGTTGGGTGTAACGGTCCAGCAGCCACAGCAATGCGGGCAGCAGGCCCAGGTCGTCCAACATGCCGGGCCGCAGGTCGAGCGACAACTGACGCACTTTGCCGATCAGTTCGTTCAACAGCGCCTGGGCCTGACGCAGCTGCAGGCCGGCGGTGGCCGGCGCTCTGAGGGCCATGTCGAGCATGATCTTGAGCGCGGTCAACGACTGACCGATCTCGTCATGCAGCTCGCGGGCCAGGTTACGGCGCTCCTCTTCTTGCACGCGCACGAGCTGACGCGACAGTGCCTGCAGGCGCTCATGGGCCGCCACGACCTGCGTCATCAGCTCATCGCGGACGGCAGCCATGCGCAGCCGGTCGGTGATGTCCTCGCCGATGCCGGTCACGCCGATGACGCGCGCGTTGATGTCGCGCGTGGTGGTAAAGCTCCAGGAAATGGTACGCCGCTCGCCAGACATGGTCAGCAGGTCACTCTCGAAATGCGCTGACTGCGAGGAGACCTCCAACAGGCCCTGGAACATCGCGGCGAAGTGCGATCGCTGGTCGGCCGGAACGAAACGCTCCAGCCAGTTGCGGCCGATGACCTCCGGCCGCCGCGCGCCCACCACCCGCGCCAGGTACTCGTTGCAAAAGGTGACCTCGCCCTCGCAGTTCAGCGCGATCACAGCCAATTGTACACTTTCCAGCATTTCGCGCAAGCGGCGTTCCGAGACGAAAAGCGCTTCGAGGAGCTCATCGCGTTCGGCGTCACTGCGCAATGAGGCAATGCCGAGCGAGACGTCTTGCGCCAGCGTTTCGAGGAAGCGCAGTTCCTCGGCGTCGAACGCATCGGCTTCGGCCGCATAGATGCCCAGGGCAGCCACGGCACGGCCGCGCACGAGCAGAGGCAGGGCCAGCACCGAACGCAGGCCATGGCGAAGCGCCCGCTCAACCCAAATGAAAGCGGGATCGGCAGTGATATCGCGCGAGAGGAAGGGTCGGCCAGTACGAATGGCGCTGCCCATCGGGCCGTGGCCGCTGGGCGCGTCAGCCCAGGTCACCGTGATCTCGTCCACGTAGCTCCGGGCCAGGCCGCGGCAGGCCACGGGGCGAATGGTGTGTGCCTCATCCTGTTCGGCACGGCCCACCCAGGCCAGGCGATAGCCGCCCACGTCCACGAGGATGCCGCACACCTGATCGAGCAGGCCGGCCTCATCGCGGGCACGCACGATGGCCTCGCTGCACTGCATCACCGCGCGCAAGGCACGGTTCAGCCGCGCCGCCGTCTCCTCGGCGCGGCGACGCTCGGTCACATCCTCCAGGCTGCCTTCGAAGTAGAGCAACCGCCCCCTGGCGTCATATACCGGGCTGAAGGTATCGCGCACCCAAATGGGAGTGCCGTCCTTGCGGCGCAGACAGATCTCGCTCACCAGCGGCGCCCGCGTCCGTTCGATGATCTCGATTTGGGCGATCCGATCGGCGGGAGCCACATAAAACGAAGAAACAGGAAGCCCGAAAAGCTCATCCACGTCCGCGTACCCCAGGAGTCGGGCCAGGGCGGGATTGGCCATCAGGAGGCGGCCCTCGCGCGTGGTGCGGTAAAGGCCGATCGGCGCGTGGTAGAAAAACGTACGGTACTGCGTTGCGCGACGTCGTCGCACTGCTGCAGTACGCCGGCCGTGTGTGCTGCCCGGTTCGCTCATGGTCATCTCAGGTGCATGGATGGAACGGCCGGGGGCGAGGAGACCTCGCCCCTGCGTGGCCAGACTCCAGATCTCGCAATGACAACGTACACAACATGCGCCGGGCAATGCCTCAACGCACTTCGATCGCCGACACCATCGGGGCGTAACGGCCACCCACCTTGATGAAGGTGATGTCCAGAACCCCGTCGCTGACCGTGACCGTATAAGTTCTGTCCAGGGCGACCGCCTTGCCGACCGCCTTTGCCACGTCGAGGGCCAGTTCCACGTCGGCCCCTTCCATGGCGATGCGCATGACGCGGTCGCCGGCCTTGCTCGTCGCGAACTCGGCAAAGCGCAACGTGACCTGGTAGCTGCCGTTCGGCACCGTGAAGCGATAGGCGCTCATCCCCTCCCGATATTTCTGGTAGAGCAGATCGTCATCGGTGCCCGCCACGGCCAGCGTGGACGATTTGGCGCTGCCGGCCACGTAGCCCCAGCCGGCCGCCGCATAGGCCTGATCGGCCGACCAGACGCGCGCCTGGCTGTCGGTAAAAGTGACGCCGCCGGCGTTCACCCGTCGGGCATAGGAGGCGCTCGTCGCGGTGGCCGTCGGCGTCGCGGTCGGCGTCGCGGTCGGCGTCGGCGTCCGGCTCGGGGTCGGGCTCGGCGTGATCGTCGGCGTGGCGGTCGGCGGCAATGCGGCCGCCCATTCGACCGCGATGGCCGAGACCAGCGCCTTCTTGCGCGTGCTGCTGGAAAAGACCAGGTTCAACTGGCCGTCGGTCACGGTTGCCGTGTAGACCCGCTCCAATGGCTGTCCGGCGCCTGCCAGCGCGTAGATATCGAGCGCAGATTCGACCTGCTGCCCCTCGATGGCGACCTGAATCACGCGCTCGCCGACCTTGTTCACCTGGAACTCGGCGAAGCGCAACACGATCCGATAGACGCCGGGGTAAACATCGGCCAGATACTTGAACTCGCCGTCCTCACGCCAGGTATAATAGAGCCTGCCGTCTACGATGGCATCGTCGCCGCTCGCCACCGAACCGACCGCGCCATCCTGATAGCCCCAGGTCGGCGCTTTCCTGGCGTCGTATTTCTGATCGGCGAGCCAGACCAGGCCGAGCGAATCGGTGTAGGCGGCGCTGCTGCCCACATCCACCCCGACCCGCAACATCGGCGGAACCGCTGTCGCCGTGGCCGTAGCCGTCGGCGTGAAGGTCGGCATGGGGGTCGTGGTGGGAACCGGCATGCTGCCGTCCAGCGCCTGCACTTCGATGGCCGAGACCATCGGCTTCAGCGTGCCGCCCACCTGCACGAACGCGATCACTATCTGGCCGCCGGCATCTGCGACAATGTAGCTGCGGTCGAGCGCGGTGGCCTTTCCCACGGTCTTGAAGACATCCAGCCCGCTTTCCACCAGCAGTCCGTTGATCGTGATCCGCATGACGCGCGCGCCGGCCTTCGTCGTCGCGAATTCAGCAAAGCGCAGAGTCACCCGGTACGCGCCATTGGGGACGGTGAAGCGGTATTCGCTCATACCTTCCCGGTAGGTGCGATAGAGCGTGTCATCCGCGGTATTATTGACTGCACTCCTGGAGGACTTGAGCGCGCCGCCGACATAGCCCCAGCCGCCTGCGCTGTACGCCTGATCGGCCGGCCACACCTGGCCCAGGCTATCGGTGAAGGTCACGCCGCCGGCATTGACCCGGCGCACCAACAACGGCGCAGGAGTAGCCGTAGCGGTCGGCGTGGCCGTCGAGGTGGCCGTGGGGGTCGGCGTCTCGGTCGGCGTTTCCGTCGGCGTCGGTGTGGCGGTTGGCGTCGGGGCCGGCGTCGCGGGAAGCCAGCTCCCTGCTGCGCCCAGCGCGGTTCCGGCGTTGATGCGGCCGGCGCCGTACAGCAGATCGGGGCCTGGCTCGCCCAAGTCGTCCGCGGTCTCGCGCATGATCTGGCGCAGGTCGGCGGCCGTCAACGTCGGATTGACCGCCAACAACAGCGCGGCCAGGCCGCTCACGTAGCCGGCAGCCATCGAGGTGCCGCTCTTGAACATATAGGTTGCCGGGCTGGCCGCTGTCCAGTAGGTGCTCCAGATGCCGGCGCCCGGCGCAGCCACGTCCAGATAGTCGCCGTAATTGCAGGAGGTCCAGCGCACATCGTGGCTGTCGGTCGCGCCGACCGCCATCACCTCGGGGTAGCTGGCCGGGTAGAACGCGCCGCCGTCGGGCACATTGCCGGCCGCCGCGATCAGCAGCGCGCCCTTGCCGGCCGCGTAGCGCACGGCATCCAGCAACACCATGTCATCCACCGGACCGCCCAGGCTCAGGTTGATGATCTGCGCGCCCTGGTCGGCGGCATAGACGATCCCGGCGGCAATATCGGCCCAGGAGCCGGTGTTCATGGCGTTCAGCGCCTTCACCGGCATCAGGCTCACTTCCGGCGCCACACCGGTCAGCCCCTCGCCGTTGTCCATCGCGGCCGCGATGATGCCGGCCACATGGGTGCCGTGGCCCTGATCGTCGCTGGCATCGGCATCGCCGTTGACGAAATCATAGCCCGAGACGATCCGGCCAGCCAGCTCAGGATGTGCGGCCGAAATGCCCGAATCCACCACGGCCACCGTGATGGTCGGGCTGCCGCGGCTGACATCCCAGGCGCTCTCCGCATGGATCTTGCGCAGGCCGTAACTCTTGACCAGATCGCTGTAGTCCGGATCGTCGGGCTCGTAGGCGCCGGACGCCAGGTAGTTGCGCTCGGCATAGCGCACCAGACCATCGGACGCCAATCCCTGCAGCAGAACGTCGGCGACTGCCTCCGAGCTCTGGATGACCACGGCGTTCAGTGCGGGGATCTGCCGCACAATCTGGGGCGCTGCCGCCGGCTGCCGACCGCTTCCTCTGGCCAGTTCGATGCTGCGCGCCATCACGGCTTGCGCCGCCTCCACAACAGGAACACCCCGTCTGAAACCGATGATCACCTGGCCTTCGACGTACGGCTGCGTGGCATGGCCGAAGTTCTTGCCGTAGAACACGCTGCTGGCGAGTTCACCCGCCGGCCGCAGAACTTCGGCGGTCGCCGGCTGGCGCGTGCTGACATCCGTCCCATCGTCCACGGCCGCGGTTGCGATCACCCGGCGACGGTCAGGGAGCACGACGAATGCATGCTGACCGGGCGTAGTCAATCGCTCGCCGGTCGGCAGAGAGCGCACATCGAGCTGCACCACGAAAGCGCCGTTCTCTGTGACAAAGAGCCGGTATTCGCCAGCCCCGTCAGTTGTGGTCCATGCTATCACAGGATCGGTGCGATCGGCCAGGCCATTGCCGTTGAGGTCGCGCACCAGGCGCACGACAGCGCCCGCCGTCCCCCCCTCTGCCCCATCGAGCATGCCGTTCGCGTTGACGTCGAAGAATACCTTGCCGCGAACCTGGAGATCAGGGGCGCCTTGCACGGCCGAAGTCGCTGCCAGAACGACGACTAACGTCATCGCCAGCGCCATGCCGCACAACAACCATCCCCTATTGTGCATCGCTTTCCCTCCAATCATCCGCTGCCGTGAGAACAGAGTGCGTGGCTTCTATCGCTGATTATACATTGGCCCGCTCGCAAAAGCAAAGCAATCGTCTCCAGCAGATGCAATGTCCATTGTCGCCCCGACCGGAGCCCGGTTGACGACTTACCAGGTGATCCCTTCACGAATTCTTCACGGTTTTCTGTTATACTTATTTTCACATGAATGCGCGTGTTTGTAATGACATTTGTAACAGACTAACGTTACGTTTAGAATTACAGAAGATGATCCGCATTCTGAAGCACATTTCAACGTCTCACTAATTGGGCGTCTGACAATCGTAGAACTGCAAGCAAGCTCCTGAGCACAGGCAAGGAGGGACATTCGATGAACTACAAATCCGCTCACGCGGCGCAGCGGCGCTTCGGTTGGGTGGCGATCGCTACTGTGCTGGCATTGCTGCTGAACCTGGGCCAGGGCATCTTGCCCGGCGCCAGCGCGCCGACCGCCAGCGCGCACAACTTGCAGACCAAGATGGTCTACATGTACTTCGACCCGGACACCCAGGCGTTTCTGGACAATCGCATTGCCGGACTCGATCCGGGGTATCCGGGCTTTGGGCCGGGCAGCCCGCTCCTGAAGGTCGGCGATGAGCTGGGGCTGATCATCAAGGTGGTGCCGCGCGACGGCACCACCACGGGCGTCGGCGGCTACATTGACTTCTACGTGCCCGACGGCGTCACCGTGCTCGACGCGGCCTACGTCATCCCCGGCAGCAACCCGACCGACGGCCTGAGCGGCTACGACAAGGTCCCCATGAAGGGCCAGGCGCCGATCCCGGTGGGCGCGGGGCCGATCGGCGCGAAGGTCAAGCCTGAGCTGATCGGCCTGACCCTGGGGCCGAACATCAACGGCGTGACCGAAAAGGCCGTGGCCGACGGCACCGGTCTGATGCGCGGCACGGTGGCCGGCGTCTACGGCGACACCGGCATCTTTTTCTCGACCCATCCCGACACGAACTACGATAGCTGGGTCGAATCGGGCGGCTACGACCAGAACACCGGTACGTCCGACAACACCCTCACCAACAACTCCGGCGATGTGATCGTCCCACTCAACAAATGGGACGCCGAGCAACTGCTGGCGTTCGGCGCCAAGGCGCCCATCCTCGCCATCGTGGACACGCCCGATCAGCGCGGCAACGCGCCCTGGGGCCTGGCGAACGGCGTGGCCGGGCCGCAGAGCGGTTACGCGTGGGACTTCGACTGGGACTACTGGCGCAGCAGCGCCAAAGATGCGGCCGCCATGCGCGAGGCCAGCAACCAGATGGGCCCGTGGCAGCGCATCCGCTACGACGGCAGCCGCATCTCCTTCGATCAGGCCGGCTCGCTCAGCACGGTGAACGGCTACGCCTCGGTGGACGGCAGCGCGGTCGGCTTCAATCTCAGCCCCAGCACCCCGCTCACCTCCACCGTCTCGCAGAGCGACGCGGCCAGCCCCAAGGCGATCCGCTGGAGCATCGGTCAGACCACGCAATACGTGCCCGAATACGCCTGGGTGAAGATCCGGGTGGACAACTACACCCGCGGGCCAGGCGGCTTCCTTGACAATTCCGGCTGCCCCTACTTCAACGGCGGCACCTTCGGCGGCGACGCGGGCGGCTCGGACAACGGCAAAGACCACCTGTGGCGCTACTACGAGCCGACGCGGGTAAGCTGGCAGGCGTGTCTGGCGGTGGGCAAGCCGGCCACGCGCGAAGTAGTGCGGGTCGGCGAGACCTTCCAGTACAAGATCAAGATCTACAACGCGGGCGACAACGACCTGTACAACGTCGTGGTACGCGACACCCTGCCGGCCGGCGTCAGTTTCATCAGCGCGGTGCCGGCCCAGAACAGCGGCCCCAACCCACTGACCTGGAACGTGGGCACGCTGCTGCGCGGGCAGAAGTTCGAGGCAACCGTCACCATCAAGGCCACAGTGTCCGGGCCGCTGGAGAACAACGTCACCGCGACCGGCCAGACCGTCTCCGGCGAGACGATCACCGGCAGCGCTACCGAGGTCACCCCCTCCGGCGCGATCCCGATCCTGACGCAGCGCAAGACCGCCGGCCCCACGACGGTCACGCCCGGCGGCAGCCTGACCTACACCATCACCGTGGACAACATCGGCAGCGGACCCACGGGCAATCCGGTGCAGATCACCGAATATCTGCCGTCCGGCTTCACCTACGTCAGCAAGCAGCTCGTCACGATCAACGGCGCGGACGTGACTGCGGCGACGGCCGTGAACGCGACCAATCCCAACCAGCCGATCTTCACCGTGCCGGCCGCGCTCAACGCGGGCCAGTCGCTGTTACTGCGCTTCACCGCGCAGGTCAGCGCCACGGCCACCGGCGGCGTTCACTGTAACACCTTCACAACCGTCCAGAACGGCGTGCCCCTCACCAGCGGCTCGGAGGCGTGCGTGACGGTTGCTTCGGGCACGATCGGCGACCTGATCTTCCGTGACTGGGACGGAGACGGCGTGCGCGATCCAGAGGACGAGGGGATGGCCGGAGTCACGGTCAACCTCTACGCAGGCGCCTGTCCGCCTTCCGGCAGCCCGATCGCGACCACCACGACCGACGCTGCAGGCGCCTATCTCTTCACCGGGTTGAACACCCCCGCCGCCTACTGCGTGGATCCGGTCGAGCCATCCGGCTACACCGTGACCGCCGACCCCGAGGGCGCGCTGAACGGCCAGGCCGCCGTGAACCTGGCGCTCAACCAGACCGACCTGACGATTGACTTCGGCTACCGGCCGGGCGGCGCGGGCAGCATCGGCGACCGCGTCTTCGAGGACATCGGCAACGATGGCATCTTCGACGGCAGCGATGTGGGCATCAGCGGCGTGACGCTGAGCCTCTACGAGGACACGAACGGCAACGGCGTGGTGGATGCGGGCGCCGACGCCCTGGTCATCACGACCACCACCAGCATCACCGGCTACTACTCCTTCGCCGGCCTCGACCCGACGCGCAACTACAGCGTTGTGGCCGACGATGGCCCAGGCAGCGCGGTGGACGCGCACTTCGCCGCCCCATACGTCTCCAGCACCGGCGGCAGCACGCAGGCCGTCGGCCCGGCCGACTTCACGGCCCAGGGCAACGCGGTCTCCGATGCGGACTTCGGTTACTTCGGCCAGACCCCCGGCTCCATCGGCGACATGGTCTGCTTCGATGCGAACGGCAACGCCCTGTGCGACGCGGGCGAGACCGGCCTGCCGAACATGACGGTGACGCTGGCGCGCGACCTGAACGGCAACGGCCTGGCTGACCCCGACGAACCGACCATCACCACCTCGACCAGCGTCACCGGCTACTACACCTTCGCCGGCCTGGGGCCGGGCGCCTACGTGGCGACGGTGGACACGGCCGATCCCGATCTGCCGCCCCCCTACCTGGCCTCAGTCGAGAGCATCGCGCTGACCCTGGCAGCCGGCCAGGACATCACGACGGCCGATTTTCCCTTCAACCAGGCGCTGACCAAGCAGGTCAACCGGACGTCGGCCAATCCGGGCGATACGCTGTTCTACACGCTCACCCTCAACTACAAGGGGGATGCGCTCTTCAGAAACGTCAAGATCACCGATCCGCTGCCGCCCGGCACGACCTTCGTGACCGTCACCGGCAGCAGCCCGAATGCCGGCGGCACATACGGCCCATACACCTCGCAGCCGCGCGTGCCAGGCATTGACGAAGGGGACGCCTTCTCGACCGGCATCAGCCTGACGGTGGCGCCGACGGCGATCGCGGTGGGCGGCCTGGTCACAGTGACGATGCAGTTGACCACCACGCAGACGATCACCCAGGTGACGCCCTCGCTGACCGTCAACGGCGGCGATGCGACGTGCAGCGGCCCGACGCCGGCCCCGCCGCAGGATGTGATCGCGGGCACACCGCGGCTCTTCACCTTCACCTGCACGCCGACCACGGTGGGCGAGTTCACCTTCGACGGCGACGCCGAGGGCGGCCTCGGCTACGTGTTCGCCACCGGCACGTCCAACAGCCTGCTGGTGAGCCTGAGCGGCGGCGCCAACGTGGTCACGTGGAACCTGGGCAGCAACAACCCGGCCTCGATGGGCCAGGTGGTCAGCGGCGGCTCGCTGCCGGGCATCTATGCCTTCCGCGGGGCCAACAAGCCCGACTTCTGGCGCTACGGCCCCCTCGCCAACGCATGGGCAATCAAAGCTCCGGCGCCGGCCAATATCGGCACCGGCGGCGCCCTGGCCTACGATGGCGCGTACATCTATGGTCTGCGCGGCGCCGGCCAGAAAACCTTCTATCGCTATGATCTGACGGCCAACACCTGGACGGCGCGCGCCAATACGCCTGGGAATGTTTCAGATGGCGGCGCGCTCACTTACCTGAATGTCGGCGGCGCGAATTACCTTTATGCTTTCCAGGGCGGCCGCAAGAACGTCTTCTGGCGCTACAACATCAGTGGGAATAGCTGGTCAGCCATGGCGCCGGCGCCGGGCACTGTGGGCAAGGGCGGGGCGTTGACCAACGACGGCACGTACATCTACGCGCTGCAAGGCAACAACCAGACCGCTTTCTGGCGCTACGATCCGGTGGCCAATAGCTGGACCACATTGGCGAACACGCCCGCCAGCATCGGCAGCGGCGCCGGCCTGGCGCGCATCGGCAACACCATCTACGCCACGCGAGGCGGCGGTCAAAAGAGCTTCTACCGCTACGACATCTCGACGGGCGTGTGGACGACGCTGGCGCCCGCGCCGGGCAATATCACGGACGGCGGCGCGCTCGTCACCGACGGCACATATCTCTACGCGTTCCAGGGCAAGACGACGACTTTCTGGCGTTATGATCCTGCCACGAACACCTGGACGACGCGGGCAAACGCCCCGGCCGCCACAGGGCTCGGCGCAGCCCTGGTCTACGTGCCCGGCACAGGCACGGTGGAGCGCCAGACGGCTATGGACGCGACCCCCACACTGGTCAGCAGCGGCGCGCCGATCAGCGTCACGATGGCGCTGCTCTCCAACTCGGGCGACGTCAACAACGTGGCGCCCACCAACCCGCTGACCGTCACCGCCAGCAACGCCAGCGCGGTCTGCACCGGCCCCACGCCGGCCAGCCAGAACGTCATCAGCGGCACGCTGGCCTACTTCCGCTGGAACTGCACCCTGAGCACGACTGCGAACGCAACCGGCATGATCACCTTCACGGCCAGCGCCAGCGGCAGCGGCACGCAGTTCGCCGCGGCCAACACCGAGAGCGTGATCGTAGTACCGCCGCTCACCTTCCGCGTGACGGTCAACACCCCGCCCGGCGTCAACGTGGTGAACAACAGCGCCACCCTGATTGACGGCAGCGGCGCGCTCACGCCCAAGCCGAGCAACACCGTGCAGACCGCGGTCACCGGCAACATCGGCGACTACGTATGGGCCGACGTGGACGGCGACGGCGTGCAGGATCCCGGCGAGACTGGGCTGGCAGGCGTGGAGGTATGCGCGACGCCGACCGGCGGCGGCGCGGCCGTCTGCGCCACAACCGACGCGCTCGGCTACTACCGCATCGTCGGCCTCACCGCAGGCGCCAGCTACAACGTCAGCCTCAATCCGGCGACCGTTCCGGCGGGCTACAACGCCACCACGCCCGTGCTGCTCACCCGCACCGCGACCGTCGCCGGCGTGAACGACGCCGACTTCGGCCTGCGGCCGCCCGGCCAGGCGCGCATCGGCGACACGATCTGGATCGACGCGGACGAGGACGGCGTGCTAGACGCCGACGAAGAGGGCCTGCCGGACATCACCGTGCGGCTGTACGATAGCACGGGAACGACCCTGCTGGCGACCACCACGACCGACGCGTCCGGCGTCTACAGCTTCACGGCTCTTTATTCCGGCACCTATCGCGTGCTGGTGGACACATCGAGCGTCGTCGCCAGTCCCTACGGCGTGACCAGCACGCTGGCCGCGGCCATGGATCTGGTGAGCGTGGCCGGCGCCACCAGCCCGCTCGACAACCCGCTGACGGTGGTCGTGCCTTCAGATACTGCAGTCGTACCTACCGCCGATTTCGGCTTCAACTGGGGCGGCTCGATCGGCGACACCGTCTGGCGCGATGACAACGCCAACGGCGTCTTCGACAGCGGCGAAGCGCCCATCGCCGGCGCGGTCGTGCTGCTCTACTTCGACGCCAACGGCAACGGCGTGCTCGACCCGCTCGGCGGCGACTACCAGGTCGGCATCGCATTCACGAACGGCAGCGGCCTCTACTCGTTCGACAACCTGCCGGCCGGCAAGTACCTGGTGGACGTCTACGAGGACAGCATGACGACCCCCGGCGGCGCCTATCGCGAGCTGATCCCGACCACGGCCGATGTGCTGGCGGTGAACCTGGCGCCCGGGGAGGACTACGTAGACGCCGATTTCGGCTACTACGAGGGCGCGCGGCTGGAAGGGGTCGTCTTCTGGGATGACGACCGCAACGGCCTGCCCGATGCGGGCGAACAGCGCCTGGAGCCGATCACCGTCACGCTGACCGGCTTCGACGCCAGCGGGACGCCGGTGAGCCGCACCACGCAGACCGACCCGTCGGGCCAGTTCGTCTTCATCGTGCCCGAAGGCACCTACACCATCACCTATAGCCAGCCATCTGTGCTGGCGGTAAACCCCGACCTGACCGATGCGACCACGGCCGCCTCGTATCAGGTCGTCGCCGAGGCCGGGCCGGACAGCCATATCCCACTCCTCTTCGGCGTGGACTCCACCGGCGCAGTGGGCGACCGGGTATGGAACGATGCGAACGGCGACGGCGTGCAAGATGTCGGCGAGCCGGGCCTGCCGGGCGTCACCGTGCAGCTTTACGACGCGTCGGGCGTGACCTTGCTCGCCAGCACTGTCACCACGGCCACCGGCGGCTATCTGTTCGAGGGCCTGGCCGACGGCACGTACATCGTGCGCGTGCTCACGGGCACCATCCCGCTGCCCGCCGGCTTCACCCAGACCGGCGACCCTGACGCCACACTGGACAGCCAGGGCACGGCCACGGTCAGCGGCGGCGGCAGCGACCTGACCATGGACTTCGGCTATCGCGCCAGCACGCCCACCTACAGCGTCAGCGGCACGATCTGGAAGGACCTGGTCAACCTGGGCGTGCGGGATGCGGGCGAACCCGGCATCGCGGGCGTCCGGGTCTCGGTCACCTTCACGCCGACCGACGGTTCCGCCGTCACGGTGCTGACCACGGTGGACGCCAGCGGCCAGTATACCGTCACCGGCATCCCACAGGGCAGCGATGTGGCGATCTCGCCCGTGAGCAGCAGCCTGCCCGATGGCTCATACACGCCGACGACGGCCACGACGCGCACGATCAACAACATCACGACAGATCAGACGAACCAGGACTTCGGCTACCAGCAGGTGTTCGGCGGCATCGGCGGCGCGGTGGTGATCGGCCCGAACGCCAACGGCATCGCCGACGTCGGCGAGACGCCGCTGGCCGGCGTGACAGTCACGCTGGTCTATGCCGGCGCGGACGGCATCCTGGGCACGGCCGATGACACGACGACCGGCCAGCAGACGAACGCCAGCGGTCAGTACAGCTTCACCAACCTGTTGCCCGGCCTCTACCAGGTGATCGAAACGAACCTGCCCGGCTACCTGAGCGTGGCCGACCGCGACGGCGGCAATCCGGATAACATCACCGTCAACCTGGCGGTTGGACAACATGTGGCCGGCCGCGACTTCGAGGACGTACCGCCGCCCGCGGCGACGCTGAGCAAGACGCTGGTCGCGCCGGCGTCGGGCCTCGCCACGATCGGCGATACGATCACCTTCACGATCCGCATCACCAACACCGGCGACACCCCGCTGGCCAGCCTGACGATCAGCGACACATACGACGCCGGCGCGCTGACGCCGGTCGGCTTCAGCGTCGCGGCGAACAGCCAGGCCGCCGGCCTCATCGTCTGGACGACGAACATCTCGCCGTCGTTGCCGCTGGCGGCCGGCGCCAGTCTTAGCCTGACCGTGGCCTTCCGCGCAGATGCGGTCACAACGCCGGGCGTCACGACCAACAACGCGACGGCCGCCGGCCAGGATGTCTTCGGACAGCCCCTCGGCCCGCTGACCGACCAGGCCAGCGTGCAGATCCAGCCGGAGGCCAACGCCCAGATCGGCGATCGCGTGTGGTGGGACGTGAACGGCAACGGCGTGCAGGACGTAGGCGAGCCGGGGATCGCGAATGTGGACGTGTGGCTCAACGGCGGCAGCCAGATCACTGCCACGAACGCGGCGGGCGACTACCTGTTCAGCGGGCTGGCGGCCGGCGTCTACACAGTGACGATCAGCCCGGACGAGTTCCAGCCCGGCGGCGCGCTCTACAACTGGTACGCCACCGCGCCGACCGATCTGATCTACACCGTCACAGTGACGCCGACCCAGGCCGTACTGACGGCCGATTTCGGCCTGAACATTCCATCGGGCTACGCGGTGTCGAAGCAGCTGGCCATGGCGGATCCGACGCGGCCGGGCGAGCCGATCACCTTCACCATCCGGGTGACGAACACCGGCGCGACCTGGCTGGCCCGCCTGCCGCTGCAGGACACGTACAACAACACCTTCATGACCTACGGCTTCGGCGGCGACTTCGCGCGGCCCGACAGCAATGACCACGTCAACGACGGCGTGATCAACTGGACCGACGCGCTGAGCGTGACGCGCGGCGGCCCAGGCCTGCTGGCGCCGGGCGCCAGCACGGTCATCACGGTCTGGTTCACGGCCCGCGAGGACACGCAGACCGAGGGCAGCCTGGGCACGGCGAACCGGATCACCGTCACCGCGCCGCTCTTCGATCCCGATGGCCCCGGCCCGCTGGAGGCGCTCGCCTCGCAGCCGGCCCAGGGCGCCGCCGCGTACGTGCGCATCTACCGGCCGACCGGCATCACTGTGACGAACTTCCGAGCAGTAGCCGGCAAGGGCCAGGTGACGCTGAGCTGGCAAACCGCCAACGAGGCGCAGATCCTGGGCTTCAATGTGTTGCGTCGCACCGGCGGCAACCGCCTGCAGGCGGTCAACGAGGAGATCATCCCCGCGGAACATGCCGGCTCCAATCAGGGCACAACCTACACCTTCACCGACCCCGTAGTCCCGGCCGGCATTTATGTCTACGTTTTGGAGACAATCCAGCTGGACGGCCGCTCGATTCAGAGCAGTCCGATCATCATACGAATCACACAATAGCATGGCGGCGCCGGGGGCGACGTGACCCGCGCCCCTCCACCACCACATTCC
>FWWM01010986.1_pt1 | contig 15746 bp, 10 predicted proteins | sample 2228351 | NCBI WGS metagenome assembly FWWM01 (sample SAMEA103939774, study PRJEB20133) | metagenome | reverse complement strand
GGGGTGGTGGACCTGGCTGGGCTTTTGGGCTCGCCGGTGCAACGCACGGAGCAAATGCTCGCCGAGTCGAGCTTGTTGGCTTTCAACACGGCGTTGGACGTGAACGCCGCTTTGCTGGTGGACCGTTTGGCGGGATTGCGGGGGACGGAGGCGTTTGTCGCGTCTGAAAATCCTGCAGAAGAAGCCCCCGCGTTTTACGGCACCGTCTATATCGACGCAGCAGGCGTCCGCTGGCAAGAACTGAACTTGCAGATCTTGTCCCAACATCCCGCATTTCTGAGCATCAGTGCTTGAGTTTTTCTGTAAGGCTGCACCATGTCTTTCGCTAATCAATTTGGAAAACTGTTCAATCGGAAACCCGCTCCAGCAGAAGCTGAGGCAGGTGCCGAGGGCAACAGCGATTTGCTGTCTGCCGAGTCTCCAGATGCAGGCACATCGCGCGACCCCTACCAAGTCGAGCCCATGAACAGTGTGCAGGGTGATGTTGATTCCTATGCACCGGGTTCGGACGACACCGTGGGTGTGGACAATGAACTGATCACTTTGCCCTTGCTGGGCAGTGCCACAGCTGCTGCGCACCAGCGCCGCCTGCTGGCCTTGCTGGCTGTGGGGGTGGTGGCTTTGGGTGTGATTGCCGCGTGGGTGCTGCGTCAGGCAGACCAGTCTGCTCAGCAACTGGCTGCTACGGGCCAATCGTTGATGCAGTCGCAGCGTTTGGCGAAATCGGTGTCGCAAGCGCTGGTGGGTAGCCCACAGGCGTTCCCGGACGTGGTGGAAAGCTCGGGCGTGTTGGCGCGCAACATCCGCGCCCTGAGTAGCGGAGATGCAGAGCTGGGCGTGCCTGCCCTGGGCGAGCCTTACAAGCCTGAGCTGGACTCGGTCACGCCGATGATGGAGCGCGCTGAGCGCAATGCAAGCGTGGTGATGGCGCAGCAGAAGATTCTGACCCAGGTGGGTGAGGCTCTAGGTCCCATCAACCGCCAGTCTTCTGACTTGCTGGAAATTGCTGAAACGGTTTCGTCCCTGAAGCTGCAGCAAAATGCCCCCGCCTCCGAGATCTCTGCCGCAGGCCAGCTGGTGATGTTGACCCAGCGTATCGGTAAATCGGCCAACGAATTCCAGACCATGGAAGGCGTGAGCCCCGAAGCGGTGTTCTTGCTGGGCAAGGACTTGAATTCGTTCAAGGAAATCGCACAAGGCATGTTGGACGGCAGCCCTGAGTTGCGTCTGGCTGCGACCAAGGACGCTCAAACACGCGAGCAGCTTGAAGGCCTTGTGAAGTTGTATGAGCAGACACGTACCCAAGCCAGTGCCATTCTGGGCAATCTGCAGGGTCTGGTGTCTGCCCGTGAAGCGCAGTCCGCGATCATTGCCGACAGCGAACCACTGCGTCGCCAGCTGGAGACCCTCCAGACCAAACTGTCCGCCCAAACGGGTGTGGGTGCCGGTCAGTTGGCTGCTCTGGTTCTGGCCAGTGCCTTCCTGTTGATTTGCGGTTTCTTCCTGTCGCGTGTTCAGCTGCTGGACAGCCGTAACCGCCAAAAGACTGCTGAAGCGCAGCAAAAAGACGCCAAGCGTCAAGAGCAAGAAGCCAAGCGCGTCAATGACGCCAACCAGGCCGCCATTTTGCGTTTGATGAACGAACTGCAATCGGTTGCTGAAGGTGATTTGACGCAAGAAGCGACGGTGACCGAAGACATTACCGGCGCCATCGCTGACTCGGTGAACTACACGGTGGAAGAGTTGCGCCAACTGGTGGGTAGCGTGCAAAACACAGCGACCCGCGTGGCCCAAACGACTGCTCAGGTGGACAGCACATCCACTGAACTGCTGGCGGCTTCTACTGAGCAGCTGCGCGAGATTCGTGAAACTGGCCGCTCCGTTCTGGACATGGCGACCCGAATTAACGAGGTGTCCACTCAAGCCCAGGAGTCGGCCACGGTGGCGCGCCAATCGCTGCAAGCTGCTGACTCCGGTCTGCAGGCCGTGCAGAACGCCATCGGCGGTATGAATTCCATCCGTGACCAGATTCAGGACACCTCCAAGCGTATCAAGCGTCTGGGTGAATCGTCGCAGGAGATTGGTGAAATCACGGAGCTGATTTCCGACATTACCGAACAGACGAACGTGCTGGCTCTGAATGCTGCCATTCAGGCCGCGTCTGCTGGTGAAGCCGGTCGCGGCTTCTCTGTGGTGGCCGAAGAAGTGCAGCGACTGGCTGAACGTTCTGCCGATGCTACGCGTCAGATCTCGGCACTGGTGAAAGCCATTCAGACAGATACCCAGGATGCTGTGGCCGCTATGGAGCGTTCTACGCAGGGTGTGGTGGAAGGGGCTCGCCTGTCTGACAGTGCCGGTACTGCCCTGACTGAAATTGACCGCGTGTCGCGCCGCCTTGCTGAACTGATTGAGCAGATTTCGTCTTCGACATCGCGTGAAGCTGTGTTGGCCAACGAAGTGGCCGACAACATCCAGCACATTTTCGCGGTGACTGAGCAAACAGGTGAGGGTACCCGCACCACAGCGCAACAGGTTCGTGAACTGTCGCAAATGGCCGAGGAACTGCGTCAATCGGTGGCGCGTTTCAAGATCGCCTGACGCTAGTCATCAACCAGCTGGCTCTTTGCAGCCGGGGACGAATCCATGTCATCTATTGATGTCAACAATGCACCGGCCGCAGACTGGACCCCTGGAGACCAGGATCTGGGTCCTCTGGCCTGGGTGCTTGACGAGTTACGCAAATCGCTGGGTGGCGCAGTCAAATCGATGCGCCGTTTTTTGCGCGAGGCTGAACAGGCTCAGGAATCCGATCTGGCATCTCTGGATGCCGGATCGTTGCGCATAGCAAGGCAACAGTTGCACCAGGCCAGCGGTGCGCTGGAAATGGTGGGTATGGCCCCTCCAGCTCTCGTGCTTCGGGCCATGGAGTCTGCGGTACAGAAATTTGTGCAGCGTCCCGAACTGTGCCAGGACGACTCAGCCGCCATCATTGAACGTGCCAGCTTTGCTCTGATCGAATATCTGGAAGGCGTGCTGGCAGGCAAGCCGGTCTCGCCTGTGGCCTTGTTTCCCCAGTACCGCGATGTCCAGACGCTTGCGGGTGCGGATCGAGTTCACCCTGCAGACCTGTGGCCTGTAGAGCGGCGTTTCAAGGAGCCTGATCTGGAGGTGATCGCATCGCCTCTGCTGTATGGCGCAGATGCCCGAGCTCGTCTTGATGCTGCTGTGCTCAAGATTGTGAAGACCGGTGATCGCAAGGCGGCGCGCAGTATGCGTGACACCTGCCTGGGGTTCGTGGCAGCCCAGCAGGACCGCCAGGTACGTGCTTTCTGGAAGATTTGTGCAGGCTTCTTTGAAGCTTGTATGGAAGGTCTGCTGCCACCAGATGTCTACGTCAAACGCGTTGCCTCGCGTGTGCTGATGCAGTACGCCACCCTTGCCAAGGGTGACAAAACGGTGGCAGATCGGCTGGTTCAAGATCTCTTGTTCTTCTGCTCCCAGGCCCAGAACGTTGATGGTGCACGTACACCTGCCCTGCAGGCTGTGCGGGACGCATTTGCGCTGGACCGTTTCAAGCCTGTGGATTACGAAACAGTGCGTTTTGGTCGTTTCGACCCTGCACTGTTGGCGCAAGCTCGCAAGCGCATTGCAGCCGCTACGGAGACGTGGTCTGCCTTGGCGGGCGGAGATCGCAACAAGATCAAACCGGCTGCAGATCAATTCAGCCTGGTTTGCGATTCGCTGCGCAAGCTCAATCCGGGCAGCGAGAGCTTGGCGGTCGCACTGACCAAAACCCTCGACGCCATCACCCGCACGGGCGAGCCGCCATCGGCCGCTTTGGCCATGGAAGTGGCGACATCGGTGCTGTATCTGCAAGCAGCCTTTGAAGAGCTGGATGCCGCAGATGACCAGATGATCCAGCGGGCTGCCCGTTTGGCCGAGCGGTTGGATGCGGTGGGATCGGGTGCAGAGCCTGAGCCTCTGGAAGCCTGGATGGAAGAGCTGTACCGCCGTGTCAGCGACAACCAGACGATGGGCAGCGTGGTGGATGAGTTGCGCGCCACCCTCGCTGAGGCCGAAAAGGCGATGGATCAGTTTTTCCGCAGTCCGCAAGAAACCTCGCTGCTGGTGGCTGTACCCGGCTTCTTGGCGCAAATGCGGGGCGTACTGTCTGTGCTGGGATTGGATCAGGCATCTCTGGCGGTGCTGCGCATGCGCGACACCGTGGAGCGTCTGCTCATCAATGAGATTTCTGACGCAGACAAGCCCGGCGCATTCGAAAAGCTGGGCAGCAATCTGGGCGCATTGGGCTTCTTGATTGACATGCTCAACTACCAGCGTGCCATGGCGCGCAAGCTCTTCGTTTATGACGAAGATGCAGGTGAGCTGCGCATTCTCACTGCCAAGGGGCGCTCGCGGGCCTCCGACGCCCAGGAAGAAGCTCCAGCCAAGCTGGAAGAGCGAGCAGCACAACCGTTGCCTGAGATCGTGCCACGCTTCCAGGTGGAAGAGCCTGACGGCGTGCCGACAGATTTCTCGCCATTCCCTGGCATGTCCTCGGACAGCGCCGATACGCAGCCGATCCAAGAAGATCAGTTGGCTCCCGAGATCTCTTTTGATTTCGCTGAGGCAGCGTCGCCCGCGGCATCACCTGCACCTGCGCCCATCGAGTTCGCTGTCAAAGAGCAACTTGCTGTCGAAGATGAGTTGCTGGAAGTGTTCCTGGAAGAGGCGCGGGAGGTGGTGGTCAACGGCACCACAGCCATCGCCGCCTTGACTGAGGAGCCTGGCAACCTCAGCGAACAGACTACCTTGCGTCGCGCGTTCCACACGCTCAAGGGCAGTTCGCGTATGGTAGGGCTGAACGACTTTGGCGAAGCCGCTTGGGCCATGGAGCAACTGCTCAATGCCTGGCTGGCAGAGCAAAAGCCCATGCAGCCGCCGCTGTTGCAGCTCTCGTCCGATGCGCTGCAAGCATTTGATCGCTGGGCCAGTGACATTGCCGCAGGCCAAGCCAGCGGATGGCAATCCCAGGCATTCCGTGAATCTGCCGATGCTTTGCGCTTGCAAGGGGCAGTGGTTCCGTTGGTGGTGCCTGGCGGTCAGCAAGCTCCAGAAGCAGAAGCTACAGAGCCCACAGCGGAAGCGCATGTGGATTCAGCCGCTCAGGCTCCGATCGAACTGACCGAAGCAATCGACATCTCCGAGGAGGTGGTGCTGCACGAGGACTTCCAATCCACGGAAATTCCCGAAGGGGAGGCTGAATCTGGTGTTGTGGCGGACGCCTCGTCCCCTGAGTCCATGGGCGGCGCCGTTACAGAAGAGATCGATTTTGCGGAGTTCACCTCGGCTCTCACTGAGTCTGAGCCATCGGTAGCCCCTGCAGAAACCCTGCCTGTGCTGGACGCGGCTGCGGAACCGGGAGCGGACAGCCCCGTCGACCTGAGTTTGCCGGACCTTTCGTTCCTGGATGCAGACGTGCCTGCTGCTGCGGTGGTGGAAGAGACACCACAGCCTGAAGAGCATGCTGTGTTCGAAGAGCTGCCAGCGTTGGATGAGGTGCCCGCTTTGGACTTCAGCGCTACCGTTGAGTCTGCACAAGAAGCACCAGCGATGGAGAGCGAGCCTGAAGAGGTGCCGCTCTCGGTCTATGAGCCTGTTGCCCTGACTGAACCCGCGGTTGAAGCGCCGTCTGTCATCACCGACGCGTTGGAAGTTGAGGCGACTCTCCCAGAGACGTCGGAATCTCCAGTCGAAGAAGAGCCGGTGAGCGAAGAGGCGGTCAAGGTCATTGAAACCTTGCGCATTGGCTTGCCGCTGTACAACGTGTACCTGAATGAGGCGGACGAGTGGTCGCGTCGTTTGGTCACCTGTCTGCAGGAATGGGCTCTGGAGTTGCATGAGCCTCTGCCTGACACCGCAGTCGCGCTGGCCCATTCGTTGGCGGGCAGTTCTGCTACGGTGGGATTCACCGCCCTGTCCGACATGGCGCGAGTGCTCGAACACGCACTGCAGCATGTTCAGTTGGCACCGCAGGGCAACGAGGAACAGGTTTCGGTGTTCATGGCAGCGGCTGATGACATTCGCCGCTTGCTTCACCAGTTCGCCGCAGGCTTCCTGAAAGAGCCCAGCCCTGAAGTGCTGGATGCGTTGCGCCAGATTCTGGAGACAGAAGTCAGCAGCACGTTGTCGCCTGCTTACGACGATTTGATGGAGGATTCTGCGCCTGAGCATGAGGTACTGGAGGCATCGGAGTCTTTTGCGGAAGCAGAGCAGCCAGAAGAGTTGTCCACGCCTGTCGTTTCGCAGGAGCCCGCGGTGGCTGCCCCAGTGGCTCGCGCCGTTGCGCCCGCGCTATCGGTGGTCAAGCGCGATGCGGCATCCCTGGTAGGTACTGACGTGGACGATGACATCGACGTGGTGGACGTCATTGATCCCGACCTGTTCCCGATTTTCGAGGAAGAGGCTGCCGAATTGCTGCCCCAACTGGGTGGTGCACTGCGCCAGTGGGCAGCTCGTCCGGACAATCTGGGTGCCCGCAGCGAAGTCTTGCGTGCCTTGCACACCCTCAAAGGCAGCTCGCGTTTGGCAGGCGCCATGCGCTTGGGTGAAATGGCGCACCGCCTCGAGTCTGCCATTGAGCAGATCGACGTGGAGACGGTCACCGTCGACCAAGTGGAGCCTTTGCTTGCGAGCTTCGACAATCTGGAAGCAAACTTCCAGACTCTCAGTGCCCATGCCGGTCAAGACCCCAGCGCAGGTGTAGAGGCAGAAGCGGTTCAAGGTTTCGTGGAACCAGCCGCTGCGACTGAATCTGTGTCGTCTCAAGGCGGTTCAAGTGCTGCCCCAGCCGTACCAGCTGTGCGTTTGCCTGCTCCGTCGCAACTGGCTCCGCTGCGTGTTGCGGCCAACCAGTCGGTGCGTGTGCGTGCGCAGTTGCTCGATCGCTTGGTCAACCAGGCGGGTGAGGTAATGATCAGCCGTTCGCGTCTGGATGTACGGCTTGGACAGTTCCGCAGCTCGCTCAATGACCTGTCCGGCAACTTGGATCGCCTGCGTCAGCAGTTGCGTGACATCGAAGTACAGGCCGAGTCACAGATGCAATCGCGCATGGCGCTGGCCAAGGACTCTGCCGCAGGTTTCGACCCCCTGGAATTTGACCGTTTCACGCGCGTGCAAGAGTTGACCCGCATGATGGCCGAGTCGGTGAACGACGTGGCGACAGTGCAGCGCAACTTGCAACGCGCCATGGAAGGCGCGGAAGACGATCTGATTGCCCAAGGCCGCCAGGCGCGGGAGCTGCAGCGCGATCTGCTGCGTACCCGCATGGTGGAGTTCGAAGGCATTGCGGAGCGCTTGTACGCTGTGGTCCGCCAATCTTCCAAGGAAACCGGCAAGCAGATCAAGCTGGACATCACCGGAGGCTCCATTGAAATGGACCGTGGGGTGCTGGACCGCATGACACCTGCCTTCGAGCACTTGCTGCGTAACTGAGTCGCACACGGCATCGAAGAGCCTGACGTGCGGGTGGGCGCTGGCAAGCCAGCCACCGGAACCATCACGGTGGATCTGCGGCACGAAGGCAATGACGTGTCGGTGGAGTTCCGCGACGACGGAGCAGGCCTGAACCTTGCCCGTATTCGTGAAAAAGCCGTTGCGCAAGGTCTGCTGCAAGCAGATGACGAACTCAGCGACGATGCCGCAGCCAACCTGATCTTCATGCCGGGCTTCAGCACCGCGACCGAAGTGACTGGCTTGTCGGGCCGGGGCATCGGCATGGACGTGGTTCGCTCCGAAATCAACGCCTTGGGTGGCCGCATCGAAACGTCTACCCACACCGGGCAAGGCACGGCCTTCCGTATGGTGCTGCCACTGACCACTGCTGTGACGCAGGTGGTGATGTTGCGCGCCGGTGAGTTGGCCGTGGGCGTGCCCGCCAATCTGGTGGAGATCGTGCGCCGCACCTCGGCCCAGGACCTGGAAGAGGCTTACCGCACCGGTTATTTCGACGACGGTCTGGAGAAAGTGCCCTTTTTTTGGTCGGGAGCGCTGCTGCAGTCTTCTGCCCGTAGCAACGAGCCTGCAGGCAAGACCCGCCCGGTGGTGATTTTCCGAAGCGCTTCGCAGCGCGTTGCCATGCACGTGGATGAAGTGCTGGGCAACCAGGAAGTGGTGGTGAAGAACCTGGGTCCACAACTGTCCCGTTTGCCAGGCTTGGCAGGTATGTCGGTGCTGGCTTCGGGCGCAGTGGTCTTGATCTACAACCCTGTGGCCTTGGCTACGGTGTATGGCGATCAGGTGCGTGCCGCCAGTGCCGGTGTGTCCATGCTGGCGGAAACCGACAGCCCGGATGCGCCGAAGGCCCCTACGTATTCGATGCTGTCGGGCCCCAGCCAGGTTCCGCTGATTCTGGTAGTGGACGATTCCATCACGGTTCGTCGTGTGACGCAGCGTTTGCTGCAGCGCGAAGGTTACCGGGTGTCGTTGGCTGCCGATGGCTTGCAGGCGCTGGAGCGTTTGCAGGAAGAGCGGCCCACTGTGGTTCTCTCCGACATCGAAATGCCACGCATGGATGGCTTCGATCTGGCCCGTAACATACGTGCTGACAGTGCGTTGCGCGATCTGCCAATCATCATGATCACCTCGCGTATCGCTGAAAAGCACCGCGAGCATGCGATGGAACTGGGTGTGAACCACTACCTGGGCAAGCCCTACTCTGACGAGGAGCTGCTGAGCCTGATCCAGCACTACGCACGCCTGGCGGCCGCTACCGCAGAGGTGTGAAGTCAAGGCTGCCAAGTGCAGTCGTGATAGCCAAAAAAAAAGAGCGCCCCTCAGGGCGCTTTTTTCATGGGTGGCAGGTACGGGGTGCGAGGGGCAATGGCGCGCCATGGGGCGTGCGCTGTGGCCCCACCAGGTGGCGTGCTAGGCCGCTGCCGCCTTCACCACCGCGTAACGCTCCAGAGTCCGCAGGCGTGCCTCATCGTGCTGCACGATGGGAAGGGGGTAGGTGTGGCCCAAGGTAACACCTGCTGCTTGCAATTCCAGCGGCTTGGCCGCCCAAGGGGCATGCAGCGCGGCTTTGCTCAGCCCAGCGAGCTGCGGCAGGTAGCGGCGTATGAACTTGCCCTCCGGGTCAAACTTCTCGCTTTGGCTGACCGGGTTGAAGATGCGGAAATAGGGCTGAGCATCGCAGCCGCTCGAGCTGGCCCATTGCCAGCCACCGTTGTTGGCGGCAAGGTCAAAGTCATTGAGCTGCTGCGCGAAATACAGCTCGCCCCAGCGCCAATCAATGCCCAGGTCTTTCACCAGAAAGCTGGCCACCACCATGCGCAGGCGGTTGTGCATGTAGCCTGTCTGGTTGAGTTGAGCCATGGCAGCATCGACCAGCGGGTAGCCCGTTTGCCCATCGCACCAGGCCCTGAACAGCGCTTGTGCCGTGTCGCCCTGCTCCCACGCGATGGCGTCATAGGCGGGTTTGAAGCTGCGCTCTGCCACATGGGGGTGGTGGTAGAGAATCTGGAAGTAGAAGTCGCGCCAGATCAGCTCATTCAGCCAAGTGGCAGCGCCTGGGTTGCCCTGCTGCGCCAAGGCGTGCGCGGTGCGAGCCAGCAGCCGGGGCGAGATGGTGCCAAAGCGCAGGTGCACGCTGAGGTAGCTCGGCCCTTTCACGGCCGGAAAGTTGCGCGTTTCTTCGTAACGCTCAATGCGCTGCAGGAAGTCATCAAACAACTGCTGCGCACCCCGGCTTCCCGTGGGTAATTTCAGCTGGCCCAGCGTGCTTTGTTCAAAGCCGATCTCACCCAGCGTGGGCACGGGGCGTGCGTGTTCTGTAGGCCGTGGCGCCAGTCGGTGCGCGTGGCGCTCCACCGGGTAGCTTTTCAGGTAGAAATCGTCAATCTTGCGCAGCCAGGCATTTTTGTACGGTGTGAATATGCTGTAGGGCGTGCCCGATTGGGTGAGCACCTCGTCCCGCTCCAGCACCGTATGGTCTTTGTAGGTGTGCATTGCCACACCATTGCGCGCCAGCTGGGTGCGCACAGCGTTGTCGCGTTGCAAGGCCTGGGGCTCGTCGTCGTGGTTGGTGAAGACGGCATTCGCACCCAGCGCCTGGGCCAGCTGGGGCACCGCATTGACGGCTGCCGCATGCAGCACGATGAGGCCTCCCTGCGCGTGGCCACTCAACTCACGTAGATGCGCATCCAGCTCCACCAGCGATTCACGGATGAACTCCACACGCCGGTCGGCCTGGGGCAGGGGGGCGAGGATGTCCGTGTCGAAGACAAAAACGCAATGCACTTGCTGGCATTGGATCAGTGCGTGGTACAGGGCGGCATGGTCCAGTGCGCGCAGGTCGCGCCGGAACCAGACAAGGCCGGTGGCGTAAGAGGGCTCCATGTTCACCGTTAAAATTGGACAATGTCTTCCGATTCTGCGCCCATCAACCTGACGCATAATTTTTTGATCGCCATGCCCGGTCTTGAAGATGAGTCTTTCGCGCGCAGTGTGGTGTACCTGTGCGAGCACAGCGAACGCGGTGCTCTGGGTCTCATCATCAACAAGCCCTCCGATATCACCCTCAAAGGTCTGTTCGACAAGGTCGATTTGTCCTTGCGCCGCGAGGATCTGACCCAGGAACCTGTGTTCCAGGGTGGTCCGGTGCAAACCGAACGCGGTTTTGTGCTGCATGAGCCCATGCTCGCAGGCACCGAAAAAGCCGACGAATCCGCCTATGCCTCGAGCATGGCGATTCCTGGTGGCCTGGCCATGACCACCTCCAAGGACGTGCTGGAAGCCCTTTCCACGGGCGCCGGGCCCCGCCGGGTGCTGGTGACGCTGGGGTATTCATCATGGGGCGAGGGCCAGCTGGAGTCGGAACTGGCCGAAAACGCCTGGCTTACCGTGGGCGCCGACTTGTCCGTGATTTTCGACACGCCCGTGCCCGAGCGCTACGACCGTGCGCTGGGCTTGCTGGGCTTGCAGGCCTGGATGCTCTCTCCTGAGGCGGGGCACGCATGACCGGGCTTCCCGCTCAGCCCACCGCTTCCGTCCAGCCCGCCGTTCCCGCGCAGTTTCAGACTTTTCTTGCTTTTGATTTTGGCCTCAAGCGCACGGGGGTGGCCTCGGGCAACCGGATGCTGCGCACGGCCAGCCCGCAGGCCACCATCAAGGCCGAGGGCGACGCCCGCTTTGCCCAGGTGGCCCAGCGCATCAAGGAATGGCAGCCCGACGCGCTGGTCATCGGCGTGCCCTACCACCGCGACGGTGCAAGCCACGAGAACACTCAGCGTGCCCTGAAATTTGGCCGCCAATTGCGCGGGCGCTTTGGTCTGCAGGTGTTTGAGGTGGACGAGCGCTACAGCACCACCGAAGCCCATGCCGAGCGGTCGCGCGGCGGATCCGGTTTTGCCAGCGGCGCCAAGGATGCCGACGCCGCCTCGGCCTGCATCATCCTGGAACAGTTTTTGAGGAACCTCCCATGACGACTTCTCCTGCCGGCCAAGCCGGCAGCCTTGTGCTCGACGCCGAGGCCCTGTACCGCGAACTGCTGCGCGGCGTGCGCAGCATGCTGACCCCCACCACGCGCCTGGCGGGCATTGCCTCGGGCGGTGCCTGGCTGGCCGAACGCCTGCAAAAAGACCTGGGCGTGGAAGGCGCTCCCGGCGTGCTGTCATCGGTGATGCACCGCGACGACTTTGCCCAGCGCGGCCTGGCCACCGGCGCGCAGACGGCCCTGCCGTTTGATGTGGACGGTGCCGATGTGCTGGTGCTGGACGATGTGCTCTTCACCGGCCGCACCATCCGCGCCGTGCTCAACGAATTGTTCGACTACGGCCGCCCCGCCAGCGTCCGGCTGGCTGTACTGGTGGACCGGGGTGGTCGCCAGTTGCCCGTGCAGGCAGACTTTGCTGCCGCCCGTGTGGCGCTGCCGGGCAGCCAATCGCTGGCCCTGGCGCGCAATGAGCAGGGCACTTTCCAGTTCCAAGTCCAGGAGGCCTGACCGTGCTGCACAAGCGCAACCCCCAACTCAACAAGAACGGCGAGCTGATCCACCTGCTCTCCATCGAAGGCCTGCCGCGTGACATCGTCACGCACATTCTCGACACCGCTGCCAACTTCGTGAGCGTGAACGACCGCGAAGTGAAGAAGGTGCCCCTGCTGCGCGGCAAGAGCGTGTTCAACCTGTTCTTCGAGAACAGCACGCGCACGCGCACCACGTTCGAGATCGCAGCCAAGCGCCTGTCTGCCGACGTGATCAACCTCGACATCGCGCGCAGCTCGGCCAGCAAGGGCGAGTCGCTGCTCGACACCATCGCCAACCTGAGCGCCATGGCCGCCGATCTGTTCGTGGTGCGGCACAGCGAATCGGGTGCACCGTACCTGATTGCACAGCACGTGGCGCCCCATGTGCACGTGATCAACGCAGGCGATGGCCGCCATGCCCACCCCACGCAGGGGCTGCTGGACATGTACACCATCCGCCACTACAAGAAGGATTTCAGCAACCTCACCGTGGCCATCGTGGGCGACGTGCTGCACTCCCGCGTGGCGCGCTCGGACATCCATGCCCTCACCACCCTCGGCGCGGCCGAAGTGCGTGTGGTGGGCCCCCGCACGCTGGTGCCGGGCGACATGGCGCAGATGGGCGTGCGCGTGTGCCACACGCTGGAAGAGGGCATCAAGGACGCCGACGTGGTCATCATGCTGCGTCTGCAGAACGAGCGCATGAGCGGGGCTCTGTTGCCGTCCAGCCAGGAATACTTCAAGAGCTTTGGCCTCACGCAGGAAAAGCTGCAGCTGGCCAAGCCCGATGCCATCGTGATGCACCCCGGCCCTATCAACCGCGGCGTGGAGATCGACTCCGCTGTGGTCGATGGCAAGCAAAGCGTGATCTTGCCGCAGGTGACTTTCGGCATCGCGGTGCGCATGGCGGTCATGTCCATCGTTGCTGGAAATGAAGCCTAACCCCCTGAGCCGCTTCGCGTCTTCCCCCAAGGGGGACGCCCCCAGTGGCCTGGCAAAGCCGGTTCCACGGGGGCGCTGGCGTGGGGCAGCGGTGGTGCAGGCTTGCGTTGTTGTAATGCAGTTTGCTATTTATTTGATAGCTGCTAGCGCTTATCCAGTAAGCGTTAGTGGCCAATTTGGCTTGAAATCATGATAATCCTGATCCAGAACGGCCGTGTGATCGACCCCGCCTCGGGCCTTGACCAGATCTGCGACGTGGCCGTGGCGGCCGGGCGCATTGTGGGCCTGGGGCGCGCCCCGGCAGACTTTGCCCCCTCGCGCACCATCAACGCCGCAGGCTGCATCGTCTTGCCCGGCCTGGTGGACCTGGCGGCGCGCCTGCGCGAGCCCGGCCACGAGCACGAAGGCATGCTCGAATCCGAAATGGCCGCCGCCGTGGCTGGTGGCGTGACCAGCCTGGTCTGCCCCCCCGATACCGACCCCGTGCTCGACGAGCCTGGCCTGGTCGAGATGCTCAAGTTCCGCGCCGAGAAGCTGCACCAGTCGCGCCTGTTCCCTCTGGGCGCTTTGACACGTGGCTTGGCCGGCGAGGTGCTGACCGAGATGGCCGAGCTGACCGAGTCCGGCTGCGTGGGCTTTGGCCAGGCCGAGGTGCCGCTGGCCAGCACCCAGGTGCTGCAGCGCGCCCTGCAGTACGCCGCCACCTATGGCTACACCGTGTGGTTGCGCCCGCAAGAGATGCACCTGGGCAAGGGCGTGGCCGCCAGCGGCCCGCTGGCCACGCGCCTGGGCCTGTCGGGTGTGCCCGTCGCGGCCGAGACCATTGCGCTGCACACCATTTTTGAACTGCTCAAAACCACGGGCACCCGCGTGCACCTGTGCCGCATCAGCAGCGCTGCGGGGGTGGAGCTGGTGCGCCGCGCCAAGGCCGATGGCCTCAAGGTCACGGCCGACGTGAGCATCAACTCGCTGCACCTCACCGACGTGGACATCGGCTTCTTCGACAGCCGCGCCCGCCTGTCGCCCCCGCTGCGCCAGCAGCGCGATCGCGATGCGCTCAGCGCTGCGCTGGCCGACGGCACCATCGACGTGCTGGTGTCAGACCACAACCCCGTGGACGAAGACGCCAAGACCCTGCCGTTTGCCGAGGCCGAGCCCGGTGCGACCGGGCTGGAGCTGCTGCTGTCGTTGGCACTCAAGTGGTCGCAAGACCAGGGCGTGCCGCTGCAGCGCGCCCTGGCTGCCATCACGGCTGAACCCGCGCGCGTGCTGGGCACGGCCCTGGGTACGCTGCAAGCCAGCGTGGGCCAGTTGGTCGAAGGCGGCGTGGCCGACCTGTGCGTGTTCGACCCCCAGGCCGCCTGGACGGTGCAGGCCGACGCCCTGCGCAGCCAGGGCAAGCACACACCGTTTTCGGGCTACGAACTGCCCGGCTGCGTGCGGGCCACCCTGGTGGGTGGGCATGTGGCGTTTGAGCGGGCCTGAATGCGCTTGAAGGGTTCCAGGCCGCCCGCACGGGGTTCTCTCGCTGTTTTGCACAGCGTGCCGGGGGCCCTGTGAAGCTGCCACGGGCGCTGTGGCGCTGTGCGCGCCTGCTGGGCCATGTGCTGCATGGCCTGTGGGTGGTCACGCTGCGTTTTCCGCGCATGTCGCAAGAGCAGCAATACATCCGCGTGCAGGCGTGGTCGCAGCAGCTGCTCGCGTGTGCCGGTATCTCGTTGCGGGTGCAGGGCACGCCGCCAGTGCGCGGCCCGGTCATGCTGGTGGCCAACCACATTTCGTGGCTCGACATTCCGGTGATGCACGCGGCGCGGCATTGCTGCTTCATCTCCAAGTCAGACGTGCAGGGCTGGCCCTTGATTGGCACGCTGGCCACTGCTGGCGGCACGCTGTACATCGAACGTACCTCGCGCCGCGACGCCATGCGCATGGTGCGCACCATGCAAGAAGCTCTGCAGCGAAACGAAGTGCTGGGGGTGTTTCCGGAGGGCACCACAGGCGATGGCCGAGTCATGCTGCCCTTCTATGCCAACCTGCTGCAAGCTGCCGTGGCGGCCGATGCGCCAGTCGTGCCCGTGGGGCTGCGGTTTGTTGACAAAGCCTCTGGTGCCACCAGCTTTGCGCCCAGCTACATCGGTGACGAGACCCTGCTGGGCTCCATCTGGCGCACCCTGAGCGCCCCGGCCATTGAGGCGGTGGTGACGTACGGAGAGCCTGAAACCTCCCAGGGCCGTGACCGCCGCGAATGGGCCGTCCACCTGCAGGCTGTGGTGGATCAATTGCGCCAGCAGCAGGGCTGAGCAACGCCGCTGCTGCGGCCCATCCGTGGTGGGCTTGGCAAATCAGGCGCGGCGATAGTTCCTAGCTCACCGCCTCAGCTCTTCACGCGCTTGGCAGTGCTGGCATGCGGACAGGGCCCGGCACCGGCAGCGCCTCGTGCTGTGGGGGCAACACAAACTGGCTGATCAGGTGTGTGAGCTCGTTGGCCTGGTGGCGCAGGCCCTCCGAGGCGGCGGCAGATTCTTCCACCAGTGCCGAGTTTTGCTGCGTCATCTGGTCCAGGCGCGCCACAGCCGTGTTGATGTCGTTGATGTCGCGGGTCTGCGAGAGCGTGGTGGTGCTGATGTCGCTGATCATGCTGGCGACGTTGCGGATCGACTCCACGATCTGGCCCATGGTGTGGCCTGCGCCATTGACCAGGGCGGTCCCGGTCTCCACGTTCTGGGCCGAGGTGGCGATCACTCCCTTGATTTCGCGGGCGGCTTCGCCCGCGCGCATGG